>Ga0307408_100000023_pt1 | contig 295931 bp, 250 predicted proteins | sample 322Cmetagenome_FD_202116 | JGI IMG/M metagenome (GOLD analysis project Ga0307408, IMG submission 202116) | Maize rhizosphere microbial communities from greenhouse at UC Davis, California, United States - 322HYB-C-3 | ecosystem: Host-associated > Plants > Roots > Rhizosphere > Soil | place...
GCTTCTTCCAGGGCTTGCTGACCCCAAAAGCGTTACCCATGTCCTGGCACACCCGTTACCTATGTCCCCGGTCTATACAGCCCCGCAGAAGAAAGTTACCCCGCCGCCGGGCGGGACTCCCGGCAACGTGGCGGAAAGCCGAAGCACCGAAGTTCGACCGCCCCTCGGCAAGCAGCCGCGGTCATAACGGAGCAACACCAAGCCATGTTCTCCGTCACCGAAGCCCAACTCCTCGCCTGGCTGAACCCGCTGCTGTGGCCCTTCATCCGAACGCTCGCGCTATTCGCCGGCATGCCCACCTTCAGCCAGCGCAACGTGCCGCTGCGCCTGCGAGTCGGCCTGTCCCTCTTCATCGCCGTCGCCGCGCAACCCTCGTTGCCCGACATCCCGCCCACGCCGCTGGACTCCCTGCCCGCGTTGACCCTGCTCATCGCCCAGCAACTGCTGATCGGCCTGGCCATGGGCTTCGCCGTGCGCATCGTGTTCGCGGCGCTGGAGTTCGCCGGCGAGATCATCGGCCTCCAGATGGGCCTGAACTTCGCCGGCTTCTTCGACCCCGGCACCGGCGCCCAGGGCACGGCCAGCGCGCGCTTCTTCGGCAGCATGGTGGCCTTCCTGTTCATCGCCATCAACGGCCACCTGCTGCTCATCAACGCGCTGGTGCAGAGCTTCCACAGCTTCCCGGTGGGGGCAGAGCCCTTCGCCTTCCTGCGCGTGGCCATGCCCCAGCAATGGGGCGCCGAGATCTTCAGCATCGGCCTGTGGATCGCGCTGCCCCTGGTCACGATGCTGATGTTCGTCAACCTCGTGCTGGGCGTGATCTCCCGCGTCGCGCCACAGATCGGCGTCTTCTCGGTGGGCTTCCCGCTGACCGTCAGCATCGGCCTGATCGGCATGGTGGCCACGCTGCCGCTGATGCAGACGCCGTTCACGGTCGCCCTGGAGCGACTGCTCGCGGTGTTCAGCTAGGAACTGTGAGCCCCTCGCCCGCTTGTACGCGGTCGGTCTTGCAGACCGCGCCGCGGCAGTGCCGCAGCCCTTCGGCAGGCACATGCCGCCCACTGGGCGCCATGTGTCCGGCCTCAGCCCCCGAGGGGACGGCGATGCTCGCGGCATCAAGCCGCGAGCACATCGCCAGACAGGCCGGCTTGGGAGCGGCCCGGCGCTCGGCCCGCTGAAAGGCAGCACGGCCGCGCCCTGGCTCAAGCCTCGCGCAACGCCGTCGTCACCGGCAGCGACGCCGCCCTTACCGCCGGGAACAGCCCGCCGACAAAGCCGATCGCCAGGGCCCACTTGAGGCCTTCCCACAGCAGGCCCGGCGACACGGCCAGGTTGAAGCTCAGTTTGCCGACCGAACCGGCCGACATCGTCGACGCCTCGAAGCCGTTGAACAGCAGCCAGGCGATGGCGCCGCCGATCAGCCCGCCGATCAGGGCCAGCAGCGTCGTCTCCAACATCACGGCCACGACGACCGGCAGGCCGCGGAAGCCGATGGCGCGCAGCGTGGCGATCTCGCGGGCCCGCGTCGCCACGGCGGCGAACATCGTGTTCAGCGCGCCGAACACCGCGCCCACGGCCATGATGGAGCCCACCGTGATGCCGATGATGCGCAGCACCTTGATCATCTGCTCGCCCTGCTTGGAGAAGAACTCCAGCGTCGTGGTCGCCTTGACCTTGAGCTGCGGGTTGTTCTCCAGCGACTCGCTGAAGGCCTTGATGGCCGCCCGGTTCTCAAGTTTCACCGTCGCCGAGTTGCGGCCGCTGCCGCGCTTGTAGGTGTCGTTGACGACGTTGGCATCGCCCCAGAGTTCCGACTCCATCGCGTCGCCCGAGCTGAAGATGCCGACGACGGTCCAGGGCTGGTTGCCCAGCTTCAGGCTGGAGCCCACCGTGAGCCCGTCGAACTGCCGCACCGCGCCCTTGCCCACGATGATCTCGCGCAGCCCCGGCTGGAAGGTCCGGCCCTCGATGAGCTTCACGTTGGGCCGCACCGCGAAGGCCGCTTCGCTGACGCCGCGCACTTGGGCACTGCCGGTGTCGCCGGTCTTGCTGCCCTTGACGGGCAGGTTGGCCGCCACGACGGTCTCGGCCGACAGGATGGGCTCGCCCTTGGCGTTGCGCGCCACGCCGGGCGCCTGCTCGATCTGCACGATGTCCTCGCGGCTCAGCGACGACGACACCTCGTTGGCCGAGGCGCCGCGCATCACGATGGCAGTGTCCTCGCTGCCCGAGTTGCGCTGCGTCTGCGAATAGCCCTCGGCCATGGCCAGCAGCGACACCAGCACGCCCACCACGCCGGCGATGCCGACGACGATGACGGCCGACGAGCCCAGGCGCTGCGTCAGCGTGCTGATGCCCACCGACGCGACCGACAGGGCCTGCGCGCCGCTGCGGAACAGCAGCATCCACAGCGCCAGCAGCGCGGCCAGCGCCAGCGCGCCATACCAGGGCAGCACGATCCACACGCCGAGCATGACGACGGTGAGCAGCACCAACCCGAGGTTTTTCAGGAACTTCATCTTCAAGCCCTCCCGGCCAAGGCATCGGTGATGTTGATGCGCATCGCGCGCAGTGCCGGCAGCGCGCCGACCAGCAAACCGAACAGCAGCGCCAGCCCGGCGCCGATCAACCAGCTCGTCAGCCCGGCCGCCGGCAGGTTCAGCGCACCGCCGCTGCCCGCGCTGACGGCGGGCCCGATGACGCTGGCCAGGAACAGCCCCACGACGCCGCCGATCAGCAGCAGCAGCACCGACTCGGCCAGCACCATGGCCAGCACGCTTTCGCCCGAGAAGCCCAGCGTCTTCAGCACCGCGATCTCGCCGGTGCGCTCACGCACGGCCTGCATCATCGTGTTGCCGGCCAGCAGCAGCAGCGTGAAGAACACGGCGCCCATGATGGAGGTGACGATGAGGTTGATGTCGGCCAGCTGCTTCATCCAGCTGGACATCGCGGCCGCCTCGGTCTGCGTGCGGGTCTCGTGGTCGGAGTTCTCGGAGATCGCGTCGATGGCCTTCAGGATGCGGTCGGCCTGGTTGACGTCCTTCACGCGCGTCACGTACCAGCCCACCTGGCCCTGGTTCCACGGCGTCGTGTCGTCGAAGTACTTCCAGTTCAGCAGCATCATCTGGTCGTACCAGGCGCCGGTCTTCCTGTCGGCCACATGGATGAAGCCGACGATCTTGAAGGGCCAGTTCTGGCTGCCGTTGCGGTCCGGGAAGATGGTGGACTGCATGGGGATCTGGTCGCCCAGCTTCCAGCCGAATTTCTTCGCCAGGCCCTCGCCGACGAGGACGCCGTCCTTGGTCTCGGCGAAGGCGCGGCGGTGCTCGGCAGAGACCTCCATCTCCGGATAGACATCGAGGTAGTTGGGCGAGACGGCGAAGCTGAAGACCTGGTTCTCGGGCTTCTGGTAGGCGCCGCCGAACCAGTTGGCGAAGGCCACGTCCTTCACGCCGTCGACCTGCGTGATGCGCGCGCCCAGCGACATGGGCAGCAGCTGGATGAAGCTGAGCTTGGCGCCGGTCTGCAGCCGCTGCGCGCCGTTGGCGCTCTTGCCGGCCTGGTCGAAGCCGACGCGCACCGCGTCCAGCAGCCCGAACAGCAGGAAGGCCGTGATGATGGACACCAGCGTCAGGAAGGTCCGGCCCTTGCGCCGGAACAGCGCGGCCCAGATCAGGTGGAGGTATTTCATGGCGCTCCCTTTCAGGCGGCGGCCTGTTCAACCAGCGTGCCCTTGTCGAGGTGCAGCGTGTGGCTGGCACGCGCTGCGGCGCGCGGGTCGTGGGTGACCATGACGATGGTCTTGCCATGCTCGCGGTTCAGCGCCTGCAGCAGCGTCAGCACGTCCTCGGCCGACTGGCGGTCCAGGTCGCCGGTGGGTTCGTCGCAGACCAGCAGCGTCGGGTCGCTGACGATGGCCCGCGCGATGGACACGCGCTGCTGCTGGCCGCCCGACAGCTCGGTGGGCTTGTGCGACGCGCGGTCGGCCAGGCCCACCAGCTGCAGCGCGATGGCCGCACGCTTCTTGCGCTCACCGGCCGACAGCTTGGTCAGCAGCAGCGGCAGCTCGACGTTTTTCTGCGCCGACAGCGTCGGCATCAGGTTGTAGAACTGGAACACGAAGCCGACGCGCGATGCGCGCCACTTGGCCAGTGCCGCGCTGCCGAGCTTGTCGGTGCGCTCGCCGCCCACTGCGATGGCGCCGCCCGTGGGCGCGTCGAGACCGCCCATCAGGTTCAGCAACGTCGTCTTGCCCGAGCCGGACGGACCCATCAGCGCGAGGAAGTCGCCCTGCTGCACATCGAGGTTGATGCTGTGCAGCACCTCCACCTTCTGCTTGCCGCGCGTGTAGACCTTGGACAGGTCGCGGATCTCGATCAATGCGCTCATGCTCATTCCTTGGAAATGATGGTTGAACCCTGCTTCAGTTCCGCAGGCGGCGACACGACAACCGTCTCCCCTGCCTTCAATCCGCTGGTGGCCAGCTTGAACTTGCCAACGTCGGCTCCCAGCTGAACCGCGCGCTGCTCGACACGGTTCTCTTGCACGACAAACACGACCGACGCGCCGTCCCGCTGCACGACGGCATCGGGCGACAGCAGCACGCCCGGCACCGGCTTCGCATCCGCCTGGGGCTTGGCGGCCAGGAAGCTCACGCGCACGCCCATGTCGGGCACGACGCGCTCGTCCTTGTTCTCCAGCGCCACGCGCACCTTGACGGTCGCCTTGCCGCGGTCGGCGCTGGGGATGACGGCGACGACGTGGGCCGGGATCTTCCAGTCCGGGTAGGCATCGAGGATGGCCTCGCAGGGCATGTCGGGCTTGACCTGGGCGATATAGGCCTCGTTGACGTCGACGTTCACCTCCAGCGACTCCATGTCGACGATGGTGCCGACACCGGTGCGCGTGAAGCCGCCGCCGGCGGACAGCGGCGAGATGATCTCGCCCACCTGGGCCGCCCGCGCCGTAACGACACCGTCGAACGGCGCACGCACCGTGGCGTAGTCGAAGTTGACGCGGGCCTGCCTGACCTGGGCCTGGGCGGCTTCGATCTGGCGATTGGAAGCCTCGATCTGCGCCTGGTAGGCCTTGACCGCCGTCGCCGTCTGCTCCTGCGTCTGGCGCGTCGTCATGCCACTGGCGGCCAGCTCCGCCTGGCGGCGTGCATCGGCCTCGGCCTGGGCGAGCTGGGCGCGCAACTGGCCCTGGCTGGCCTGCGCCGTTCGTACCTGGGCTTCGGCGGCGGCGAGGCCGGCCTTCAGCCCGGTGTCGTCCAGCCGCGCCAGCACCTGGCCCTTCCTGACCTTGAAGCCCTCGTCGATCAGCACCTCGGTCAGCGTGCCGGTGATCTGGGCCGACACGGTGGCCATGCGGCGCGCCGTCACATAGCCGGTGGCCTGCAACACGGCGCTGGCCGAGGCGCCCTGCCCGTTCGCGCGGACGGTGGCGGTCGCCACCGGGATGGGCTTGTTGCCGGCGATGAACCACCAGGCCGCGCCGCCCGCCAGGGCCAGCACGACGGCCGCCGCGAGGCCGCCCCAGACCCACTTCGGCGTGCCGCCGCCGTGGTCCTCACGATTGGCGCCATCGATGCGCAATTCCTTCAGCAATCCGGTATCTATGACGCGCTCCCGAAGTTGTCCGCCAGCGGCGGGAACGGGCCGGATTTTGCATAGACAGGGCTGTCATGCGCCAGGGGTTTCGACGAATGGCAGCCAGCGCGGATGAACGGCGACAGAAGGCGGCTGACCTGCAGGCCGGCCTGCGGAGGGCCTCAGCTGGCCACGAGGCCGTTGCGGATGGCGTAGACCGTCAGCTCGGAGTTGTTGCCCAGCGCCAGCTTCTCCAGCACCCGGGCGCGATAGACGCTCACCGTCTTGGGACTGAGCATCAACTCCTCGGCGATGTCCGACAGGCGCTTGCCCGAGGCGATCATCACCAGCGTCTGCAGCTCGCGGTCGGACAGCTTCTGGTGGGCCTGCTCGATGACGGGCGCCGTGAGGCTTTCCACCAGCATCTGCGCGATCTCGGGTGTCACGTACTTGCGGCCCTGCGCCACGGTCCTAACGGCGTGCACCAGCGTCGCCGGATCGCCGCCCTTGTTGACATAGCCATAGGCACCGGCCTTCAGCGCACGGATGGCGTACTGGTCTTCCGGGTACATCGACACGATCAGCGTGCGCAGCGTCGAACCCTCGTCCTTCAGCACATGCAGTACATCGAGGCCCGAGCGGCCGGGCATGTTGATGTCCAGCACCAGCACGTCGCAGGGGTTGTCCTTGCCGAGCTTGTGCAGCAGCCCTCTCAGCTCGGTGTAATCGCCGGCCTCGCCGACGACCTCGATGTCCTCGGCATCGGCCAGCGTGTCGCGGATGCCGCGGCGGATCAGGCCATGGTCGTCGCAGAGGATGACGCGGATCATGCGCGCCCCCAGATGGAAGTTCCGGGGTCCTTGCCGAAGTCCGTCGCGTCATCCAGCGCGTCGATGGCGTCGGCATCCAGCGGGACGGTCAGGATGAGGCTGGTGCCCTGGCCCGGCGTGCTGGACAGGTCCACCCAGCCACCCACCGTCGCCGCCCGCTCGTGCAGGCCACGGATGCCGAAGCTGCGGTCCTTGGCGAGGTCTTCGGCGGCGATGCCCTTGCCGTTGTCGTGGATCTCCAGCGTCAGCACGCCCGAGTCCAGGCTCAGCTCGATGTCGACACGTTTGGCGCCGGAATGCTTGGACACATTGGTCAGCGCTTCCTGGGCCGTGCGGTAGGCCACGAGGGGCACGCCGGAAGGCAGTGCCAGGCGCTCCTCGCCGACGCGCAACGCGGCCTCGATGCCGGTGCGGCGCTCGAAACGCGCCGTCATCCACTGCAGCGCCGCCACCAGCCCCTGCTCCAGGATGGCCGGTCGCAGGTTGTGCATGATGCGCTGGCTGGCGTCGATGGCCGAACTGACGGTCTCCAGCGCCGCCGCGACGCGCGCGCGCACCTCGGGCTCCTGGGCGTGGCGGTCTATCCAGGCCAGGTCGAACTTCAGCGCCGTCAGCGAGCCGCCGACGTCGTCATGGATCTCGCGCGCGATCGCGGCCCGCTCCAGCTCCACGCTGGTCTGCAGATGGCCGGCCAGCTGATGCAGGCGCTGCTTGGAGCGCACCAGCTCGTCGTCCGCAGCGCGGCGGGCGCGCTCGCTGTCGGCCGCGTCGATGGCGTGCAGCAGCGCCGGCACCAGGCGGGCGAGGTTGTTCTTCAGCAGATAGTCGGCCGCGCCGTTACGCATCGCGGCCACGGCCGCGTCCTCGCCGATCTCGCCGGACACGAGCAGGAATGGCGCCAGCAGCTGGCGATCCTTGACGGCCTCCAGCACCTGCAGGCCGGTGAAACCGGGCAGGTTGTAGTCGGAGATGATGGCGTCCCAGGGGCGGTCCAGCGCCGTCAGCACGGCGGGCAGCACATCCAGCCGTTCCAGCTCGACGCGCAAGCCGCCGCGGGTCAGCTGCGCCAGGATGAGCTGGTGGTCGAGGTCCGAATCCTCGACATGCAGCACGCGCAGGACTCTGCCGGTCTGTTCCACACCTGAAGTCGTCATGGGCACACAGTATGCCCCGCCTGCGACCGACGACCGGACGCCACGCTCAACGCTCTTCAGACCGGTAATACCGCGCGTTCTCAACACATCTCAAGGTCGACAGCTGCCGAAAATGGGGTGAACATGCCATGATTGATTAGCCCTGAACGGATTTACAGGGTCATGGGACAAGAAGCAGCATCCCCTCGCGGAGACACGATGCAGACAGACACCTCAAACGCAGTGGAATACGACGATGCAGTGGCCGCCATGCCGCTGCTCGCGGCTGCGGAGTTGCAGGATCACCTGATGACGGTGACCAACGACCTTGAGCGCCTGCAACGCCTGCTCGACGACGCTGGCGAGGCCTTGTCCACGCATTTCTACAGCGCCTCCAACCAGGCCATGTCCCTGCTCAGCGGCAGTGACGGCAGCTCCGCCTCCGAGGGGCTGAAGCAGATCATGCAAGACATTGCCGGCGCCATCACCGCGCTGCAGTTCCAGGACATGGCGACACAGCTGATCGCCCACACCAGCCAGCGCCTGCGCAACTGCGCCGACCAGCTCGCCCGCGACACCTTCGGCATGGACGACGAGGACGGCGCGGCCGTCGTCGAGATCGCGCCACTGCGTCCCAACCCGGTCACGCAGGACGAGATGGACGCCGGCTCCATCGAACTTTTCTGAACCCCTCCCCCCAAGGCCCACGCTCTCTCGGAGAAAACTCAAATGCACTCAATCCTCGCTGTCGACGATTCGGCCTCGATGCGCCAGATGGTGGCCTTCACGCTCAAGAACGCCGGCTTCAACGTGGTGGAAGCAGTGGACGGACAGGACGCCTGGGAGAAGTCGGGCCAGCGCGATTTCGACCTCGTGCTGACCGACCAGAACATGCCGCGCATGGATGGCATCAGCCTGACCAAGAAACTGCGCGAGAACCCCAAGTTCAAGACCACGCCCATCCTGATCCTGACCACCGAGTCCAGCGACTCGATGAAGCAGGCCGGGCGCGCCGCCGGCGCGACAGGCTGGCTGGTCAAGCCCTTCGATCCGGCCAAGCTGATCGAAGTGATCGGCAAGGTCATTCGCTGATGTCCGCCCCAGGGAGCAACTGCCATGGGTGACATGACCACCGAAGGGGCCAGCATCAGTGCTGGCATCGACCTCAGCCAGTTCTACCAGGTCTTCTTCGAAGAAGCCGGCGAGAACCTCGACAACATGGAGCAGCTGCTGCTGAACGTGAACGTCGAGGCCGCCGACGACGAGGAGCTGAACGCCATCTTCCGCTGCGCCCACTCCATCAAGGGTGGCGCGGCGACCTTCGGCTTCAGCGACGTCGCCGAACTGACCCACCAGATGGAGACGCTGCTGGACAAGCTGCGCCGCCATGAGCTCCAGCCCAACGCGGCCATGGTGGATGTGCTGCTGCAGTCCGGCGACGCGCTGCGCGCCCAGTTGGGCCGCCACCAGGGTTCCGGCGCCGACCCGGTCGACACGACGGACCTGCTGGCCAACATCAAGAACTTCGTCGAAGGCGGCGCCGCGCCGGTCGCCGCTGCGCCCAAGGCCCCGCCGCCGCCCGCCCCGGCTCCGGCCGCGGCGGCCACCGCGCCGGCCGCCGCCATCAAGACCGGCGCACGGCTGCTGGAGCTGCAGGTCGGCCCGCTGAACGACCTGAGCCTGGCGGACAACCTCGTCGAGCTGTTCAAGGAGATCACCGACCTCGGCACCATCGAGCCGCTGGACGCCGGCCAGAGCTCCGACGGCATGCGCCGCTTCAAGGTGCTGACCAGTTCCACCGACAACGACCTGCTGGATCTCTTCACCTTCCACGTCGCGCGTGACCAGGTCAAGCTGATTCCGCTGGGCCCGGGCTTTGGCTTCTACGAAGGCGCACCCGGCGCCCCGCCAGCGGAGGCGCCATCCAGCGATCCCGGCTACGGCTTCTTCGACGACGCCCCCGGAACACCAGTCAACGCCGCGTCCGAGGCGCCCGCCGCCGCGGCACAGGCGCCGGCGGCGGCCATCGTGCCGACCCGACCAGCAGCGCCGCCCGCCAGGACCGAGTCCAAGCCCGCCGGCGGCGGCATGGACCAGACCACGCTGCGCGTGTCCATCGAGAAGGTCGACCAGCTCATCAACCTCGTCGGCGAGCTCGTCATCACCCAGGCCATGCTGGCCCAGAACAGCCGCGAGCTGGACCCGGCGCTGTACCAGCAGCTGACGTCAGGTCTTGCCGACCTGGAGCGCAACACGCGCGACCTGCAAGAGTCCGTCATGTCGATCCGGATGATTCCGATGTCGACCGTGTTCAACCGCTTCCCGCGCATGCTGCGCGACCTGGCCGCCAAGCTCGGCAAGAAGGTCGAGCTGGTCACGCAGGGTGAAGCCACCGAGCTGGACAAGAGCCTGGTCGAGAAGATCACCGACCCGCTGACCCACCTGGTGCGCAACAGCTGCGACCACGGCATCGAGATGCCGGAGGACCGCGTCGCCCGCGGCAAGCCCGAGCAGGGCACGATCACGCTGGTCGCCTCCCACCAGGGCGGCAGCATCGTCATCGAGGTCCGCGACGACGGCCGCGGTCTGAACCGCGAGAAGCTCATCGCCAAGGCCCGCGAGAAAGGCATCGACGCGCCTGACAGCATGACCGACGCCGAGTGCTGGGGCCTGATCTTCGCGCCGGGCTTCTCCACCGCCGAGCAGGTGACGGACGTGTCCGGCCGCGGCGTGGGCATGGACGTCGTGAAGAAGAACATCACGTCGCTGGGCGGCACGGTCGAGATCGACTCCGCCGAGGGCTACGGCATGAAGGTGTCCGTGCGCCTGCCGCTCACACTCGCCATCATGGACGGCATGAGCGTGGGCGTCGGCGACGAGTGCTACATCCTGCCGCTGAGCAGCGTCGTCGAGTCCTTCCAGGTGGAGTCCAACACCATCAAGACCGTCGCCGGCTCGGGCCGCGTCGTCGAGGTGCGCGACGAGTACATGCCGGTCATCGAGCTGGAGAAGGTCTTCGACGTGCCGCGCTTCGACTTCGAGCACGTCAGCTCCATCATGGTCGTCGTGGAAGCCGAAGGCGGCCGCGTCGCGCTGCTGGTGGACGAACTGCTCGGCCAGCAGCAGGTCGTCGTGAAGAACCTCGAAGCCAACTACCGCAAGGTCAACGACGTGTCCGGCGCCACCATCATGGGCGACGGCCGCGTGGCCCTGATCCTGGACGTCGGCAGCCTCGTGCGCCGTTCCCGCCACTAAACCCATCACATAACAGGAGAGGTCCGCATGGAATCCAGCAACGTCCCCGCGCTGCGCCAGGCCGGCGCCGTCACCACCAAGGGCCATGCCCCCAAGAGCGGCGAATACCTGACCTTCCGCCTCGGCTCCGAGGAGTACGGCATCGACATCCTGAAGGTCCAGGAGATCCGCTCCTACGAGCAGCCCACGCGCATCGCCAATGCGCCGGAGTTCATCAAGGGCGTCGTCAACCTGCGCGGCGTCATCGTCCCCATCGTCGACCTGCGCCTGAAGCTGGGCTGCCCCAGCGCCGAGTACAACAGCTTCACGGTCGTCATCGTGCTGAATGTGAAGAACCGCGTCGTCGGCGCCGTGGTGGACTCGGTCTCCGACGTGCTGGAGCTGAACCGCGACGCGATCAAGCCCGCGCCCGAGCTGAGCACCTCGTCGGTCGACACCAGCTTCATCACCGGCATCGGCTCGGTGGGCGAGCGCATGCTGATCCTGATGGACATCGAGGGGCTGATGAGCAGCGCCGAGATGGGCTTGATGGACGCCGCCGTCGCGGCCTGAGCCAGCAACCCAGCAACAAAACGGGCGGCCCGCAGGCCGCCCGTTTTTCGTTGCCGGTCCGGATCAGACGCGTTCAGCGACCCAACCCGCCACGCTGTTCAGCGCAGCCGCCACGCCGGCCGGCTGCGTGCCGCCGGCCATGGCCAAGTCGGGCTTGCCCCCGCCCTTGCCGCCGACCTGCTGTGCAACGAAGTTGACCAGTTCGCCAGCCTTGACCTTGCCCACGCTGTCGGCTGTGACACCCGCGGCCAGCTGGACCTTGTCGCCGTCGACGGCCGCCAGCACGATGGCCGCCGTCTTCAGCTTGTCCTTGAGCTTGTCCATGGTCTCGCGCAGCGTCTTGGCGTCGGCACCTTCGAGCTTGGCGGCCAGCACCTTCAGGCCCTTCACGTCGACGGCCTGGGCCAGCAGTTCGTCGCCCTGGGCGGAGGCCAGCTTGCTCTTGGCGGCGGTGAGTTCCTTCTCCAGCTGGCGCACCTGCTCCAGCACGGCGTGCAGGCGCGAACCCAGTTCGTGCGGCGAGGTCTTCAGCGTCATTGCGGCGCCCTGCACCGTCGACTCCAGTGATTGCAGATAGGCCAGCGCGTTGTCGCCGGTGACGGCCTCGACGCGGCGGATGCCTGCCGCGACGCCGGACTCGGCGACGATCTTGAACAGGCCGATGTCGCCGGTCGCCTTCACGTGCGTGCCGCCGCAGAGTTCCTTGGACGAGCCGATGCTCAGCACGCGGACCGTCTCGCCGTACTTCTCGCCGAACAGCATCATCGCGCCCGACTTCTGCGCGTCGTCCAGCGCCATCACCTTGGCTTCGGCGCCAGCGTTGGCGAGGATCTCGGCGTTCACAAGCGCCTCGACTTCGCGGATTTCCTCGGCCGTCATCGGCGCGTTATGTGCGAAGTCGAAGCGCGTGCGCTCGGCGTTCACGAGCGAGCCCTTCTGCTGCACGTGCGCGCCCAGCACCTCGCGCAGCGCCTTGTGCATCAGGTGGGTGGCGCTGTGGTTGCGCACGGTCTTCGCGCGGCGCTCGGCGTCGACGCGGGCCACGAGCACATCGCCCGCCTTGACCGAACCTTCGACGACCTGGCCATGGTGGCCGAAGACATCAGCCTGGATCTTCAGCGTGTCAGACACGACGGCGCGCGTCGTGCCGCTGCGCAGCTCGCCGGCATCGCCGACCTGGCCGCCGCTCTCGGCGTAGAAGGGGGTGCGGTCGAGCACGATGACGGCGTCGTCGCCGGCGCGGGCTTCCTCGACCTGGGCGCCGTCGACGTAGACCGCAGTGACCTTGGCCGTCTCGACCGTGAGGCCGTCATAGCCGTGGAACTCGGTCGCCGCGCCGCTGTAGGCCAGGCCCTGCGCCATCTTGAACTTGCCGGCGGCGCGGGCGCGGTTCTTCTGCTCTTCGAGCAGTTCGTTGAAGCGCGCCTCGTCCACCGTCACGCCGCGCTCGCGGCAGACGTCGGCGGTCAGGTCGACCGGGAAGCCATAGGTGTCGTGCAACTTGAAGGCGGTGTCGCCGTCCACGTTGCCGCCCTTGGCCAGCGCTGCTTCGAGGATTTCCATGCCGGTGGCGATGGTCTGGAAGAAGCGCTCTTCCTCCTGCTTCAGCACATCGGTGACGCGTCCTTGCGCCTGACGCAGCTCGGGATAGGCATCGCCCATCTCAGCGGCCAGCGCTGCGACGAGCTTGTGGAAGAAGGGCGTGCGTGCGCCCAGCTTGTAGCCGTGGCGGATCGCGCGGCGGGCGATGCGGCGCAGCACGTAGCCGCGGCCGGCGTTGCCGGGGATGACGCCGTCGACGACGGTGAAGGAGCAGGCGCGGATGTGGTCGGCGATGACCTTCAGCGACGGGCTGGTCGCATCGCAGTCGCCACCGCCGGCTGCGTCGACGGCCGACTTGGCAGCCGCGAGCAGGTTCACGAAGGTGTCGATCTCGTAGTTGCTGTGCACGTGCTGCAGCACCGCCGCCAACCGCTCCAGTCCCATGCCGGTGTCCACCGACGGCTTGGGTAGCTTGTGCATGACGCCGTCTTCAGTGCGGTTGAACTGCATGAAGACGTTGTTCCAGATCTCGATGTAGCGGTCGCCGTCCTGCTCGGCCGAGCCCGGCGGGCCGCCGGCCACTTCGGGGCCGTGGTCGTAGAAGATCTCGGTGCAGGGGCCGCAGGGGCCCGTGTCGCCCATCATCCAGAAGTTGTCGGACATGTAGCGCGCGCCCTTGTTGTCGCCGATGCGCACGATGCGCTCGGCGGGCACGCCAACCGTCTTGTTCCAGATCTCGTAGGCCTCGTCGTCTTCCTCGTAGACGGTGACCCAGAGCTTGTCGGCGGGCAGCTTGAAGTGGACCGTCAGCAGCTCCCAGGCGTAGGAGATCGCGTCCTTCTTGAAATAGTCGCCGAAGCTGAAGTTGCCCAGCATCTCGAAGAAGGTGTGGTGGCGCGCCGTGTAGCCGACGTTGTCCAGGTCGTTGTGCTTGCCACCGGCGCGGATGCACTTCTGGCTGGTCGTCGCGCGCGTGTAGGCGCGCTTGTCGAAGCCCAGGAACACGTCCTTGAACTGGTTCATGCCCGCGTTCGTGAACAGCAGCGTCGGGTCGTCGCCCGGCACCACGGGGCTGGAGGCGACGATCTGGTGGCCTTTCGACTCGAAGAACTTCAGAAAGGTCTGGCGGATCTCGGCGGCTTTCATCCCGGGGGCTTCCTGGAAAAGGTCAGTGACAAAGAGGGGCGATTGTAGAGAGGGGCCCTTGCCTGCCGCAGTTAGAGTGAACGGCAAATCCTCTGGAGATCCCTTGATGGACGCGAACTCCCCGCTGGAGGCCCTCGACGACCCCGGCCTGCTGCGCACCCAGGCGCTGATCAACGGCGAGTGGGTGGCCGGCGCCACGACCTTCCCGGTGGCCGACCCGGCCACGGGCCGCGAACTGGCCCAGGTGCCCAATCTCGGCCGCGCCGACACCGACGCCGCCATCGCCGCCGCCGCCAACGCGCTGAACGCCTGGCGGTCCAAGCCCGCCAAGGAGCGCGCTGCCGTGCTGCTGCGCTGGCAGCAGCTGCTCGTCAAGCATGCCGACGACCTCGCGCGGCTGATGACGGCCGAGCAGGGCAAGCCCATGGCCGAGGCGCGCGGCGAGGTGATCTACGGCGCGAGCTTCCTGGACTGGTTCGCCGAGGAGTCCAAGCGCGTCTACGGCGAGGCCATCCCGACGACCGACCCGACCAAGCGCTACCTCGTCATCAAGCAGGCCGTCGGCGTCTGCGCGGCCATCACGCCGTGGAACTTCCCGCTGGCCATGATCACGCGCAAGGTCGCGCCGGCCCTGGCCGCCGGCTGCACGGTCATCATCAAGCCGGCCGAGGCGACGCCGCTGACGGCGCTGGCCGCTGCCGAACTGGCTCAGCGCGCCGGCATGCCCGCCGGCGTGCTGAACGTGCTGACGGCCGATGCCGCGCAGTCCGTCGAGATCGGCAAGGCGCTGTGCGAGAGCGATGTCGTGCGCCACCTGTCCTTCACCGGCTCCACGGAAGTCGGCCGCATCCTGATGAAGCAGTGCGCGCCGACGATCAAGAAGCTCAGCCTGGAGCTGGGCGGCAATGCGCCCTTCATCGTCTTCGACGACGCCGACCTGGACTCGGCCGTCGACGGCGCCATCGCCAGCAAATACCGCAATGCCGGCCAGACCTGCGTCTGCGCCAACCGCATCTATGTGCAGGCCGGCGTCTATGACGCCTTCCTGGAGAAGTTCGCGGCCAAGGTGGCGGGGCTCAAGACCGGCAACGGCTTCGAGGGTGGCGTGCAGGTCGGACCGCTGATCGACGCCGCGGCGCTGCAGAAGGTCGAGACCCATGTGGCCGACGCCGTCGCGCTGGGCGCGCGGCTGCTGACCGGTGGCAAGCGCATCGAGACCGCCGGCGGCAACTTCTTCGAGCCGACGCTGCTGGCCGACGCGACACCGCAGATGCTGTGTTCGCGCGAGGAGACCTTCGGCCCGGTGGCGCCGGTGTTCAAGTTCCAGACCGAGGCCGAGGCCATCACCCTGGCCAACTCCACCGAGTTCGGCCTGGCCAGCTATTTCTACAGCCGCGACATCGGCCGCATCTTCCGCGTCGGCGAGGCGCTGGAGTACGGCATGGTGGGCATCAACACCGGGCTGATCTCGACGGCCGAGGTGCCCTTCGGCGGCGTCAAGCAATCGGGCCTGGGCCGCGAGGGCGGGCGTCAGGGCATCGAGGACTATGTGGAGGTGAAGTACCTCTGCCTGGGCGATATCAACCGCTGATTCACAAACGAAAAAACCGCGAGGCAGCTTGTGGCTGCGCTCGCGGTCGCCGGACCGACGCCGGGCCTGGTGTGCCCGGCGGTCATGCCATTTCGGCTTACTCGAAATCGATGCTGAAGGTCAGCGACGTGAAGCGCGGGGCGCCCAGGTAGTAGAACTCCGTGGACGCGTTCTGCGTCGCCGTCGAGCCGTTCGTCGTCCGCAGCGGCGTCGCCTGCGTGTTGGTCAGGATCGAAGACGCACTGCGGTACTTCGTATTGCCGATGTTGCTGATGCTCAGGCGAAGCTGGGCATTCTTCAGCTGCGGGCCCCAGTTACCGAACTTGTAGCCGGCATCCAGGTCACCCGTGGTGTAGGCCGGGGCGGCTTCCTGGTTCATCAGGTCCACGTACTGCGAGCCGGTGTACTTGCCCTTCAGGCGCACATAGACCGGGCCTTGCTCGTACTGCACCGACAGGGCCGCCATCTTCTTGGGCGTCTTGCCGAACTCCTTGTCCTTGATCGGCAGGAAGCCGGTCGCGGTCAGCTGCAGGTCGTCGGTGATCTTGCTCTTCTGCAGCGTCAACGAGCCGTAGGCCGAGAAGCCGCCGAAGACGCCGCTGCCGACTTCCAGTTCCAGGCCGCGGTTCTTCACGCCGCCGGCATTCACGTAGGTGCTGACCAGGGTGTTCGGGTCCGTCGCCGAGACCTGACGGTTCTTGAAATCGGAGTTGAACAGCGTGGCCGTGAACGAGATGTCCTTCGACTGGTAGCGGTAGCCGCCGTCGATCATCGTCGACGTCTCCGGCTGGACTTCCACGAAGGGCTGAACCGGGCCGCCATTGACGGATGCCACATAGACGCCGCTGGAGCTGACCTGATAGGCATAGTTCGGCGGTGCACGGAAGTTCTTCGCGGCATTCAGGAAGACATGCTGCTTGCTGTCCAGGTTGAAGCGGCCACCGATTTGCGGCAACGCCTTGCGGAAGGAACGCGTGATGTTGAAGTCTTGGTAGACGTTGGCACCCTTGGTATAGACGCCGTTGACCAGCGTGTAGGTCGGGACCGGGGTCTCGCTGGCGTAGTTGGTCACGTCGCGCGTCACATGCGGCAGGCGCAGGCCAAGCGAAATGAAGGCGCGGTCGTTCAGGAAACTGATCTGGTCGTTCAGGTAGACCTGATAGGAGGTGCTGATCGTCTTGCTGTCGCGGCCTTCGTAGCAGCTACCGTTGGCGCGCATGATGCAGCCGTCCTGCTGCCAGGGGTCGGAAGGCGTGCCATCGGCATTGATGCGGACGGCCGGCTGGGTCTGGCGATGCTGGGCTCGTTCGTACCAAAGGCCCACCTTCAGGTAGTGGCTGCCCAGCGTGGTGCTGAGTTCGCCGGTGACGCCGGGGCGCATGGTCTTGGTCACGCTGGCGCGGCCCACGGCAACCTTGTCCAGCACGTCGCCGTCGCCATTGATGTCGACCGCGCCACCGATCAGGCTGGTGCCCGAGCTGCCGGTCTTGGCGGCCGTGCCGGTTTCATCCAGCAGAACCTGCGACCAGCCGCCGTTGCCAAAGCCGTACCACATGTAAGGCTGGACCTTCAGGTAGGTGTCCTGGGCAACCTTGAAGGAACCCGACACCGACGCGATCACGTTCTTGAACGGATTCAGCGCCATGCCGTAATAGATCGGCGACTGGGTGACGTCGACCTGGGCAGTGCCCGCGACCGGCGTCTTCAGCGGCGTAAAGGTCGGCGCGTAGTCGTAGCCCGAGTAGCCGGCCTGGGCCATTTGCGCCAGGCTGACCGAGAAGATGTTCTGGTTGTACAGGCGGTTGTACAGGATCGAGCCGAGGATGTGGTTGTCCTCGTTCAGGTCGAGGGTGAAGCCGGCGTCGACGTGGTCCTTCTTGAGCTTGCCGACACCCTTCCACTTGTCGGCTTCGGCGTGCGAATAGCTCACGAAGACCTTGGCCTTGTTGTCCATGAACCGACCCGAGTCGAGGCGCAGATAGGTGCGGAACAGGTTCAGGCCGCCGAAGGTCTGCGAGAACCGGATGCGGCTCGTGTCGTTCGGATCGCAGGTGATCATGCTCACGCTGCCACCCGTCGCGCCGCTGTAGGGCGACTCCAGCTCGGGAGAGCCCTGGGCCACCGAAGCGGTGCAGAGGTTCTCCTTGTCGATCATCTCCTGGGCGTAGAAGGCGTAACCGCCCGAATCGTTGACCGGCACGCCGTTCACCGTGAAGCCGATCTGGTCGGAGCCGAAGCCGCGGATGCTGACGTCGCCGCCGTTCAGGCCGGTCGCGTCGTAGTTGTAGGTATTCACGCCGGGCAACTGCGCAATGCTTTGCAGCACGTTGCCGGTGGCGATTTCCTTTTCCATCGCCGCCTTGGTGATGGTGCTGCGGCCCTTGACGGAGTCGTCGTTCAGCATCATGCCGGTGCCGAGCTTGCCGCCAGAACCGACGACAGTGATCGTGCCCAGGCGAACGGTGTCCTCCTTGGCGCGAGGAGCAGCCTCGTCCTTGGCTTGATCAACGGCCGCCTGCTGGGCGTAAACCGTGCCGGTGGCCAGTAGAGAGACGGCCAGGGCCGTAGCCGTCTTGCAGAACAGTCTGCTCTTCATTCCTCGACTCCTGATGGGCGCGGCTAGGCGCGCGGCGTTACTAATTCGGTGAATACCGTCCTCAACGACGGCAGTTGGCGGCCGTGGGGCGACCGTCCCCGAATTGTCATTACTTTCGATGACAGAACTTTACGGGTAAGTCAGAACTGGCGATTTTTAGAGCGCTCGCCTTGTTGATCGCACCAGCCCAGTGCGGTCACACGCCACGCCCGCGCGTCCACCAAACCATCGCTGACCCGAGGTCTTGCCAGAGGAATTCATCGCCCGATCCCGCCGTACAGCACCAAGTTGGGTCGCCAGGGCGCGCCAAGAGCGGGCCGTAAAGAAGCTCGGCACTGTCGCAGAACTGCGACAAAGTCGGATCCTAAGATCTACTTGTCCGTCAAATTTCGCCCCACGCCATGCACTTCCGCCTCCAGTCGACGGCTTTCGCCGCCGTCCTCAGCCTCCTCCTCGTCGGCTGTGCGACGCGGCCTGCCACGACGTCGCTGACCCTGCTCTCCATCAACGACTTCCACGGCAACATCCAGCCGGCCCGGCCGACACCGCTGATGCCGCGCCTGCCCGACGCCGCGACGGGCGAGGTCAAGCCCCAGGCGGCCGGCGGCGTGGCCCACCTCGCCACCGCGCTCGGCCAGCTCAAGGCCCGGAACCCCGACGCCCTCGTCGTCGCCGGCGGTGACCTCATCGGCGCGTCGCCGCTGATCTCCAGCCTGCTGCGCGACGAGCCGACGCTGGCCGCCATGAGCGAGCTCGGCATTGCGGCCAGCGCTTTAGGCAATCACGAACTGGACGCCGGCCTGCCCGAGCTGCTGCGCAAGGCGCGCGGCGAATGCGCGCCGACCGACTGCCTGTGGCCGGGCTTCAAGGGCCCCGGCTTTCCCTACCTCGGCGCCAATGTGCTGGACGCCAGGACCGGCCAGCCGCTGCTGCCCACCCATGTCGTCAAGCAGGCCGGCGCCCTCAAGGTCGCCATCGCCGGCGTGGCGACGCTGGAAACGCCGCACGTCATCGTCGCCCGCGCCATCGAGGGCATCCGCTTCGCCGACGAGGCGGACACGCTGAACGCGCTGGTGCCCCAGCTGAAGGCCGAGGGCGCCCAGGTGCTGGTGGCCGTCATGCACGAGGGCGGCGTGCAGGGCAAGGACGGCGCGGCCAACGATCCGAGCTATGCCTGCCCGACGCTGACCGGCCGCGTGCTCGACATTGCCAAACGGCTGGACCCCGCCTACGCCATCATCATCGGCGGCCACACCCACCAGGCCTATACCTGCAAGATCGACGGCCGCCTCGTCGTGCAGGCCGGCAGCTACGGCGGCTGGATCACCGAAAGCCGGCTGACCTTCGATGCCAGCGGGCGCGTCATCGACGCACAGGCCGTCAACCACCCCGTGCTGCAGTCCGTCTATGCGCCGAATCCGGCGCTGGCCGCGCTGGTCGCGCAGGCCGCGGCGCTGACGGACGCCGCCCGAAACAAGCCCGTTGCGACACTGCCGCGCGGCGCCACCCGCAATGCCAAGGAGCCCAACGGCGACTCCGCTTTAGGCAACCTGATCGCCGACAGCCAGCTCGCCTACGCGCGCAAGCAGGGGCCGGCAGACATCGCCTTCATGAACCCGGGCGGCATCCGCGCCGACCTCGTCGTCGAGCCCGGCAAACCCACGACCATGGGCGACCTGGTCGCCATCCAGCCCTTCGGCAACGACATCGTCGCGCTGACGATGAGCGGCCAGCAGCTGTGGGACATCCTGCAGCGCGCGCTGCCCAAGGGCAACGCGGCGCCGCGCCTGCTGCAGCCTTCGTCGACGCTGCGCTACCGCTGGCGTACGGGTGCGGACGGCAACCCGCAGCTCGGCGAGATCCTCGTCGACGGCCGGCCGCTGGAGCGCACGCGCGACTATCGCGTCGTCGTCAACAACTTCCTGGCCGAGGGCGGTGACGAGCAGGCCGGCTTCAGGCACGGCCGCGACCGCGCGGTGCTGGGCACCGACATCGATGCGCTGGTCGAACTGCTGCGCAGCCAGCCGATGGCCGTGGAGCAGGCAGCGCCGGGTCGCATCGTCCGGGATTAGGACAATCCCGTCGCTGGTTGCAGCGACCCCGCGCCAGTCCGACCGCCGCTCGCCCTAGACTGGACAGGCCCGGCACCGCAGACCGGGCGCAGCGGCCGGGGGAGCGATGTCGACAGGGGACATGCAGCGAGGCGCGGGGGCCGAAGGCCGGCCCGGGTCGCCGTCCGCCGCGAGCACGCTGATCCGCGAGGTCATGGCCCACCTGCCCTGCGGCCTGGCTGTCTTCGACGCAGAACGCCGCCTGCTGGTGCATAACGCCGAGTTCGAGCGCCTGTTCAACCTGCCGGCATCGCTGTTCGAAGAACCCTCGCTGGGCTTCGACGACCTCGTCTTCTTCTTCGCCGCGCGCGGCGACTATGGCCAGGGCGAACAGGCCCGCGCTACGGTGGAAGCCGCGCTGGCCCTCGGCCGCGACACGCAGGCCCGGCGCCTGGAAACCCACCGCGCCGGCGACCGCATCATCGAGGCGCGCACGGCACTGCTGCCTGAATCGTCGTCGATACCGGGCGGCCTCGTCGTCACCTGCCTGGACCTGACGCCCCAGGCCCAGGCCCGCCTGGCGGCCGAGCGCGCCTCCCTGGCCAAGACACGCTTCCTGGCCAATATGAGCCACGAGATCCGCACGCCGATGAATGCGGTCCTGGGCATGCTGCGCCTGCTGCAGAAGACGCCGCTGGATGCCCGCCAGCGCGACTACGCCGTCAAAAGCGAAGGTGCAGCGCGCGGCCTGCTCGGCCTGCTCAACGACATCCTCGACTTCTCCAAGATCGAGGCCGGCCACCTGGAACTGGACCCCCACCCCACCCGGCTCGACGAACTGCTGCGCGACCTTTCCGTCATCCTGGCGTCCCAGGTCGACACGCGCGACATCGAAGTCATGTTCGACCTGGACCCGGCACTGCCTCCCGTCATCGTCTCCGATGCGCTGCGGCTGCAGCAGGTCCTCGTCAACCTGGCTGGAAACGCGATCAAGTTCACCGAACGCGGCGAGGTCGTGCTGGCCATCCGGCGCGTGGCCCAGGGCGCCGGCCACGTGACGCTGGCCTTCTTGGTGCGCGACACCGGCATCGGCATCGCGCCCGAGCAGCAGCAGCGCATCTTCAACGGCTTCACGCAGGCCGAGGCCTCGACGGCGCGGCGCTTCGGCGGCACCGGCCTGGGTCTGGCCATCAGCCGCCGCCTGGTGCGGCTGATGGGGGGCGACATCCATGTGGAGAGCGCGCTTGGCCAGGGGAGCCGCTTCGGCTTCACCCTCGCCTTTGCGTTGCCCGGCGACGCACCGGCGCCCGCGCCGCGCCAGGCTCTGCGCGCGCTGGTCGTCGACGACCACGCCGAGGCGCGCCGCGTCATCGGTGCGTTGGCGCAATCGCTGGGCTGGCAGCTGCATCTCGCCGCCAGCGGCACCGAGGCGCTCGCGCTGGCCAGCCAGGCCGCGCCCGATGTCGTGCTGCTGGACTGGGTCATGCCCGGGCTGGACGGCTGGCAGACCGCCGTCGAGCTGCGCCAGCGCCTCGGCCCCGAGCCGCTGGTCATCATGGTCACCAGCCACGACCGCGAGCGCCTGGCCCAGCGCAGCGCCGCGGAGCAGGCCCTGCTCGACGGCTTCCTCGTCAAGCCCGTCACGGCCGCCATGCTGAGCCAGGCCGTCGGCGCCGCCCGCCAGGCCCGCTGCACCGGCGCCTCCGCGCCCGAGCCGCAGCCGCAGCGCCTGGCCGGCCTCAGGCTGCTCGTCGTCGAGGACAACCCCGGCAACCAGCAGGTCACGCGCGAACTGCTGGAACTCGAAGGCGCCGACATCACGCTGGCCGGCGACGGCCAGCAGGCGCTCACGCTGCTGGCCCAGACGCGCGGCCGCCCGGGCTTCGACGCCGTGCTGATGGACGTGCAGATGCCGGTCATGGACGGCACGACGGCGACCCGGCTGATCCGCCGCCAGCTGGGCCTCACGCTGCCCGTCGTCGCGATGACGGCCGGTGCGCTGCCCAGCGAGCGCCAGGCCTGCCTGGACGCCGGCATGGACGAACACGTCGGCAAGCCTTTCGACCCCGACACCATCGTTGCCGTGCTCAGCCGCCGTTGCGGCGCCGCGCCGGTGGCGGATCGGACGGTGGACAGCGATCTGCCGCCGGCCGTGCTGGACGCCGCCGGCCGCGCCGGCATCGCGCTAGCGGAAGCGCTGGCCCGCATGTCGGGCCGCGTGGAGCTGTTCGAGCGCACCTTGGCCGCGCTGCACGAGCAGGACCGCAAGCTTGCCCAGGAACTGGCCGACGGCAGCTCCGCCATCGCCCGCGGGCTGCACGGCTACCGTGGCCTGGCCGCCATGCTGGGCGCCGAGCGGCTGGCGGCACTCGCCGCCGAAGGCGAGCACACCGGCGTGCCCGACGCTGAATGGCAGCGCCGCTTCGTCGAACGCCGCGACGCCGACCTCGCCGCGCTGGACCGCCTCGCGGCCCAGCTGCACGCACCCGCATCGCCCGCCGCCACGCCGGGCGCGCCGCTGCCGCCGGCCAGCCTCAGCGAAAGCCTAGACGCCTTGGCCGGACTGCTGGCCGGCTCCGACCTGGAAGCCATCGACCTTCACCAGGCCTTGCGCCCGCAACTGCCCTCTCCCACCGGCGCTGCGCTCGACGCGGCCATGGCCGCCCTCGATTTCGACGCCGCGCTGACGCTGTGCCGCGACCTGCGCGCGAACCTGGAAGCCAGGCCATGATGCAGATCACCCTGCCCGACCGACTGCCGCTGCAGCCCGGCCAGCCACCGTCCGGCCGCCGCCCGCGCCTGCTGGTCGTCGACGACCAGCCCGTCAACATCCAGGCCCTGCACCGCGTCTTTGCCAGCGACTGCCAGGTGCTGATGGCCACCGACGGCGCGCGCGCTCTGCAGCTGTGCCGCGAGCGCCAGCCCGACCTCGTGCTGCTGGACGTGCAGATGCCCGGCATGAGCGGCCACGAGCTCTGCGCCGAACTCAAGGCCGACCCGCTGCTGCGTGCCATCGCCGTCATCTTCGTCACGTCGCAGGACCATCCCGACGACGAGACCCGCGGCCTGGACGCCGGCGCGGCCGACTTCATCAGCAAACCCTTCAACCCGACGGTGGTGCGGGCCCGCGTGCGCACCCAGCTGACGCTGAAGGCCCAGGCCGACCTGCTGCGCGAACTGGCCTTCGTCGACGGGCTGACCGGCGTGCACAACCGGCGGCACTTCGACGAGCGGCTGCAGGCTGAGTCCCGCCGCTCGCAGCGCTCACGCGCGCCGCTGGCCGTGGCGCTGGCCGACGTGGACCACTTCAAGCGCTACAACGATGCGCTCGGGCATCTGGCCGGCGACGACTGCCTGCGCCGCGTGGCGGCGGCGCTGCGCACCTGCCTGCGGCGGCCGACCGACCTGCTGGCCCGTTACGGCGGCGAGGAGTTCGTCTGCCTGCTGCCGGACACCGACCTGGCCGGCGCCATCGGCGTGGCGCAATGCATGGAAGACGCGGTGCGGGCGCTGGCGCTGCCGCATCCGGGCATCGACGGCTGCGTGACCATCAGCCTCGGGGCCACGGCGGGGACGCAGGGCAGCGGGTTGGTGGAGGCGGCGGACCGGGCGCTGTATCTGGCGAAGGCGGCGGGGCGGGGAAGGGTCAGCTGGGTGGAGACGTGATGGGTCGCGCGGGGGACAGTTGATGGAATGCTCGGAATCGGCTGGACCGATTCCTCGGCCCTGGCGGGCCCGGCGCGGAGCGCCGTCCAAGGACAGCCACCGGCTGTCCTTGAGCGAACCCACGGTGGGTCTCATCCCAAACGCCCTATCCAAAAGCGAACGGCCCCTTCTGGGGCCGTCTGCTTTTGGAGCGGGTGATGGGAATCGAACCCACGTAGTCAGCTTGGGAAGCTGAAGTTCTACCATTGAACTACACCCGCATCGGAGCGCGAGTTTACAGGTCCGGCGCGTGTCAAACGACCATCCTGGGGCTCCACCCTCACCGCTACAGTCGCGCGCATGACGTCCGCAGCCGTACCCGCCCCGCGTCCCCCCGCCACCCTGGCCATCGCCTGGCGGCAGTTGCTGCGGGACTGGCGGGCCGGCGAGCTGCGGCTGCTGATGCTGGCCGTGGCGCTGGCGGTCGCGGCGCTGTGCGCGGTGGCCTTCCTGTCCGACCGGCTCGACCAGGGCCTGCGCCGCGACGCGGCCCAGTTGCTCGGTGGCGATGCCATCGTCGCCAGCGACCAGCCGACGCCGCAGGCCATCGTCGACCTGGCAGCCGAGCTCAAGCTCACGACCGTGCGCAGCGCGAGCTTCCCGAGCATGGCGAGGGCCGGCGAGACGCAAGGTGGCGAGAGCCGGCTGGTGTCGGTGAAGGCGGTCAGCAGCGGCTACCCGCTGCGCGGCCAGTTGAAGCTGCGCGACGCCCTGCCCGGCCGCAGCGGCGCGCCGGCGGCCGGCGAGGTCTGGGCCGACCCGGCCGTGGCCGATGGCCTGGGGCTCAAGCTCGGTGACATGCTGTTGCTGGGCGACAGCCAGCTCCGCCTCGCGGCCCTCATCGAGACCGAACCCGACCGCGGCGCCGGCTTCATCAACTTCGCCCCGCGCGTGCTGCTGACCGAGGCCGACCTGGCGGCGACCCACCTCGTGCAGCCGGCCAGCCGCATCACCTATCGCCTCGCGCTGGTGCCCGGCACCGGTGCCACGCCGGACGCGGTCAAGCGCTTCGTGACGAGTGCCGAGAAGCTCATCGAGGCGCAGAAGCTGCGCGGCCTGCGGCTGGAGTCGCTGGAATCCGGCCGGCCCGAGATGCGCCAGACGCTGGACCGGGCGGCGCGCTTCCTGCGGCTCGTCGCCATGCTGTCGGCGCTGCTGGCCGCGGTGGCCGTGGCGCTGGCCGCGCGCGACTTCGCGGCCCGCCATCTCGACGCCTGCGCGATGCTGCGCGTGCTGGGCCAGCCGCAGCGGCGCATCGCCTGGGCCTACGGGCTGGAGTTCCTGCTGGCCGGCCTGGCCGCCAGCCTCGTCGGCGTGCTCGGCGGCCTGGCGCTGCACCAGGTCTTCGTGCAGTTGCTGGCCGGCCTCGTCAACGTGGCGCTGCCGGCGCCCAGCATCTGGCCGGCGCTGCTGGGCCTGGGCCTGGGGCTGTCGCTGCTGATGGGCTTCGGGCTGCCACCGGTGCTGCAGCTCGCCGCCGTGCCGCCGCTGCGCGTGATCCGCCGCGACCTCGGCGCGCCCAAGGCCGGCTCGCTGCTGGTGCTGGGTGCCGGGGTGGCAGGTCTTGCCGCCATCCTCGTCGTGCTGGCCGGTGACCTGACGCTGGGTGCCATCGCGGCGGCAGGGTTTGCCGGCGCGGTGCTGCTGTTCGCGCTGCTGGCCTGGCTGGCCGTGAAGCTGCTGCGCCGCGTCGTGCCAGTGAACGTCAGTGGCGCCGGCGTGCCGCGCTGGCTGCTGCTGGCCACGCGCCAGGTGGCGGCACGGCCGGGCTTTGCGGTGATGCAGGTGGCATCGCTGGCGGTGGGCCTGTTGGCGCTGGCCCTGCTGGTGCTGCTGCGCACCGATCTCATCGCCAGCTGGCGCGCCGCCACACCGGCCTCGGCGCCGGACCGCTTCGTCATCAACATCCAGCCCGACCAGTCCGCGGCCTTCCGCCAGGTGCTGGCCGATGCCGGCGTGAAGGGCTATGACTGGTACCCGATGATCCGCGGCCGACTGACGACGATCAACGGCGACGCCGTGCAGGCCAGCCGTTTTGCCGACGACCGCGCCCAGCGCCTGGCCGAGCGCGAGTTCAACCTCAGCCACACGGCCGAGCTGCCGGCGCACAACCTGCTCGTCGGCGGCCAGTGGGGCAAGGCCGCGGCTGGCGAACTCGGCCTGAGCGTGGAGGAAGGCCTGGCCAAGACGCTGGGCCTGAAGCTGGGCGACCAGCTCGCCTTCGACATCGCCGGCCAGCCGGTGCAGGGCCGCATCACCAGCCTGCGCAAGGTGGACTGGTCGTCGATGCGGGTCAACTTCTTCGTGCTGTTCGAGAAGGCCGAGCTGCCGGAGCTGCCGGCCACGCAGATCGCGGCCTACCGCATGCCGGCGGGCGCCAGGCTGGACCGCGAGATCGCGCGGCAGTTTCCCAACCTGACCGTCATCGACGTATCGGCCCAGCTCAACCAGGTGCAGGGCGTGCTGGACCAGGTCATCCAGGCCGTGCAGTTCCTGTTCGGCTTCACGCTGGCGACGGGCCTGGTCGTGCTGCTGGCCGCCGTGGGCAGCACGCGCGAGGCTCGGGCACGCGAGTTCGGCCTGATGCGGGCGCTGGGTGCGCCGTCGTCGCTGCTGGCCCAGGTGCAGCGCGCCGAGCTGCTGGGCGTGGGTGCGCTGGCCGGCTTCCTGGCCGGCACCGTGGCCCTGGTGCTGGCGGCGCTGCTGGCGCGCTTCGTGTTCGAGTTCGATTGGAAGCTCAAGCCCTGGGTGCCGTTGATCAGCGCCGGCTGCGGCGCGCTGCTGGCCTGGAGCGCCGGCTGGTGGAGCCTGCGCGGCGTGCTGCAGCGTCCGGTCGTGCAGACGCTGCGCGAGGCGCAAGCGGAATGACGATCAAGCCCCGCGACATCGGCCGCTACCTGGCGCTCTCTGCGGGCATCACTGTCGTCTATTACCTGCTGGGCCGGCTCGGCCTGCTGATGGTGCTGCCGCCTTACCAGGTGGCGCCCATCTACCCGGCCGCCGGCTGGGGCCTGGCGGTGCTGCTGGTGTGGGGCCTGCGCTATCTGCCGGCGGTGGCGCTGGGCTCCTTCACCGTGCAGGCCACGATGCTGGGCGACTTCACCACGCAACCGCTGCTGCTGGCGCTGGGCATCGCTCTCGGCGCGGCGGCCCAGGCGGCGGCCGGCACGCTGCTGATGCGCCACTGGTGCGGCCGGCCGCTGGTGCTGGCCTCGCCGCGCGAGGTGGGGGGCTATCTGGCCGCGGCGGCGCTGGCCGGCGTCGTCAGCCCCAGCTGCGCGACGCTGACGCTGCGCGCCGCCGAGGCCATCGCCACGCCGCAGATGGGCCTGGTGTGGACCGTCTGGTGGACGGGCGACCTGATGGGCGTGCTGATCGCCACGCCCATCACGCTGGCGTTGATCGGCCAGCCGCGCGCGGCCTGGGCGTCGCGGCGCTTCAGCGTCGGCCTGCCCATGCTGCTGACGACGCTGCTGGTCGGCCTGGGCGTCGCGGCCACGATGGAATGGGACCGCCAGCGCGACCGTGCCGACTTCGCGCGCGAGGCCAGCAATGCCGCGCAAGACCTGGCCGGCCGGCTGCGCGAGCCGCTGCTGGTGCTGGAAGGCCTGCATGGCCTGCTCAAAGTCAAGCCGCGGCCCACGCGCGAGGAGTTCGCCAACGCGACAGCAGGTTTCCTGAACGAGGACAGCCCGCTGATCGCGCTTGGCCTGAACCTGAGGGTCGCGCGGGCCGACATCCCGCGCTTCAACGCCGAGGCCGCGGCCGACAACTTCCCCGGCGGCTACCAGGTGCGCGACCGCACGCGCGCCGGCGACCTCCGCGTCGCGCCAGACGAGGACGCGATGGCCATCCGCCTCATCGAGCCGCTGTCGCGCAACATCGGCGCGCTGGGCGTCAATGTGCGCACCATCCCCGGCGCACGGGCGGCCATCGCGCAGGCCGCGGCGCTGGGCCGGCCGGTCGCCTCGGCGGGCTTCGAGCTGTCGCAGGACAAGGAGGGTGCCGTCGGCGTCGTCATCTACCAACCGCTGTACCGCGGCCATGCCGGCCCGAGCGAGGCAGCGCTGGATGGCGTCGTCTTCGCGACGCTGCGCCCGGACGTGTTGCTGACCCGCCTGTCCGCCCAATGGCCCGAGCACCTGGGCGCCTGCCTCGTCGACCTGGAACCGGGCGCGCCGTTCCCGCGCCTGGGCGGCAGGCGCGGCTGCGAGTCCGTGCAGCGCAGCGAGGGCGCCGCCCTGCCACTGCTCAGGATGCCACTGGAGTTCGGCGGCCGGCACTGGGAGGTGCGCGTCTACGATCTGCCCGGCATGGCGCAGCCAGCCGGCCGCAGCTGGGCCTTCGCACTGGTGGGCCTGCTGGCGACGGCCATGGTCGGTGCGCTGCTGCTGCTGATGTCGGGCCGCACCCAGCATGTGGAGGCACTCGTGAAGGAGCGCACCGCGGCGCTGGAGCGAGAGATCGCCAGCCACGCCGAGAGCGAGCAGGTGTTGCGCCAGGCCGAGCAGCGCTTCCACAGCATCTTCGAGACCGCGCCCATCGGCATCGTCTTCACCGACCTGAACGGCGGCTTCCAGGAGGTCAACGCCTACTTCTGCACCCTGGTCGGCTATCCGGCCGAGGCACTGATCGGCCGCCGCGCCGTCGACATCACGCACGCCGACGACCGCCGCGAGGACATCCGCCAGGCGCGCCGGCTGACGCGCGGCGAGATCCCCTTCTACCGGCGGCTGAAGCGCTATCTGCGCCCCGACGGCGGCGTCGTGAATGCGCGCGTGCTGGTCAGTCTGCTGCGCGGCACCGACGGCCGTCCGCACCGCATGGTGGGCATCATCGAGGACATCACCGACCAGCTCCGCATCGAGGAGCTCGACCGCGCCCGCGAGGCGGCCGAAGGCGCCAACCAGGCCAAGAACGAGTTCCTCTCGCGCATGAGCCACGAGCTGCGCACGCCGATGAACGCCATCCTCGGCTTCACGCAGCTGATGCAGATGGACGCCAGCGCGCCGCTGGCGCCCGCCCAGCGCAACCGTGCCCAGCAGATCGCGCAGGCGGGTTGGCACCTGCTGGAGATGATCAACGACACGCTGGACCTGTCGCGCATCGAGGCCGGCTCGCTGCGGCTGGACGTCGCCGCGCTGGAACTGCCGCCCCTGCTGGCCCGCGCCGTGGCGCTGGTGCAGCAGAGCGCCGCCGAGCGCGAGCTGTCCATCAGCCAGCACCTGGACCCGGCGGCCCTGCGCGTGCAGGGCGACGCGACGCGGGTCATGCAGATCCTGACAAACCTGCTGAGCAATGCGGTCAAGTACAACCGCGCCGGCGGCCGCATCGTCATCGAAGCACGCTGCCCGGAGCCGGGCTGGGTCGAAGTCGCCGTCAACGACACCGGCCTGGGTCTCACCGACGAGCAGCGCGCCGCGCTCTTCCAGCCCTTCAACCGCCTGGGCCGCGAGCGCAGCGGCCTGCCGGGCACCGGCATCGGCCTGGTGATCAGCCAGCGGCTGGCCGAGATGATGGGCGGCGAGCTGCGGTCCGAGCGCGTCGACGGGCCCGGAGCGCGCTTCGTGCTCAGGCTGCCCACGGCGGGCGCGACGGCGGAGGTCGCGACCGATGGGCGGGCCGACGAGCCTTCGGCCACACGCGCGGGGCCGAATCGGCGACTGCTCTACATCGAGGACAACCCGCTGAACGTCGAGGTGATGCGCGGCGTCCTGGCGCAGCGGCCCGGACTGCAGCTGGACGTTGCCACGTCGCTGGAAGAAGGGCTGCTGGCGCTGCGCAAGCGCAGACCCGACCTGCTGCTGCTGGACTGGCAACTGCCTGACGGAGACGGTCTGGACCTGCTCCACCGCCTGGCCGAGCTCGACGACGCCACCTTCCCCGTCGTCGTCGTGTCGGCCAACGCGCAGCCCGAGCAGATCGCCCAGGCCCTGTCCGCCGGAGCCCGCCACTACCTGACCAAACCGCTGGAGGTGCGGGAATTGCTGGCCCTGATCGACGAATTGTTGGCGCCGCCCGGCCGCGCGGACACGGCAGAATGAGGCCACAAGTCCTACCGCAGCGCAGTTCCGATGAGTTCCACCGACCTCGTACCCACCACCGGCGCCCAGGCCGTCCAGACGCTGGCTCGCACCGACGGCAAGCAGTTCCTGACCTTCCGCATCGGCGGTGAGGAGTACGGCCTGGACATCCTGCGCGTGCAGGAGATCCGCTCCTACGAAGCCCCCACCCGCGTCGCCAATGCGCCGTCCTTCGTCAAGGGCGTCGTCAACCTGCGTGGCGTCATCGTGCCCATCCTGGACCTGCGCATCCGCCTGGGCCAGGCCGGCGAATACAACGCCTTCACCGTCGTCATCGTGCTGAACGTGGCCGGCCGCGTCGTCGGCGTCGTCGTCGACTCGGTGTCGGACGTGCTGGAGCTGACTGCCGATGAGATCAAGCCCCGCCCCGAGGTGCCGGCCGCCATGGACTCCCGCTTCATCACCGGCCTCGGAAAGATCGGCGAGCGCATGCTGATCCTGTTGGACATCGAGGCGATGATCAAGAGCCCGGATTTCGGGCTGGTCGACTGAGTCAGCAGTGTCTTAAGTTGGTGGACGCTTACTGTTCCACACTTATGAACACTGCGTTTCATCCAGAGCGGCGCCGTTCTTAGCACTCCCCAAAGCAGAGTGCTAATATTCAGCTCACCGCTGCAGTTCGTGGCGGTCAGCTAGGAATCAAGACGATGTCTGCTTCTTCCGCCATTGCCGTTCGCGACCCCTGGGCCCTGGTGCCCTCGCTGGGCAATCTGGACGCCTACATCTCCGCCGTCAACCGGCTGCCGCTGTTGACGGCCGAGGAAGAAAACTCGGCCGCGCGCGCGCTGCGCGACAAGGGCGACCTGGAAGCCGCCGGCCGCCTGGTGCTGTCGCACCTGCGCCTGGTGGTGTCCATCTCGCGCCAGTACGTCGGCTACGGCCTGCCCCAGGGCGACCTGATCCAGGAAGGCAATGTCGGCCTGATGAAGGCCGTCAAGCGCTTCGACCCCGACCAGGGCGTGCGCCTGGTGAGCTATGCCATGCACTGGATCAAGGCCGAGATCCACGAGTACATCCTGAAGAACTGGCGCATGGTCAAGGTCGCGACGACCAAGGCCCAGCGCAAGCTGTTCTTCAACCTGCGCTCGATGAAGCACCAGCTCAAGGCGGGCCAGGCGGACGAAGCCACGCACCGCAACACGCTGACCGAAGCCGAGGTCGCCCATGTCGCCAGCACGCTGAACGTGAAGCGCGAGGAAGTGCTGGAGATGGAGACGCGCATGTCCGGTGGCGACGTGGCCCTGGAGCCGCAGACCGACGAGGACGGCGAGAGCTTCGCCCCCATCGCCTACCTGGCCGATGACAGCCACGAGCCGACGCGCGTCATCGAGGCCCGCTCGCGTGATGAGCTGGCCGGCGACGGTATCGGCCGCGCGCTGGACGTGCTGGACCCGCGCAGCCGCCGCATCGTCGAGGAGCGCTGGCTGAAGGTGAACGACGATTCGTCCGGCGGCATGACGCTGCACGAGCTGGCGGCCGAGTACGGCGTGTCGGCCGAGCGCATCCGCCAGATCGAAGTGGCGGCGATGAAGAAGATGAAAAAGGCGCTGACCGAAGCCGCCTGAGCTTCTTCACCGCCCCAACGCAGAGGCCCCTCCCGGGGCCTTTGTCATTTCTTGGCCTCTGCCAAAAGCATCTTGATGTCGTGTGCCAGCGGCTCGGCACCGGCGCCGTAGCGGGCGTAGACGCGCACGCGGCCTTCGGTGTCGAAGATGAAGCTGGCCGCCGTGTGGTCCATCGTGTAGGTCTCGGGCGTCTTCCCGGGCACCTTGGCGAAGAAGACCTTGAACTCCTTGGCCGCCGCCTGCGTCTGCTCGACGCTGCCGTGCAGGCCGACGAAGCTCGGGTCGAAGCTGGCCAGGTAGGCCTTCAGCAGCGCGCCGGTGTCGCGCTCGGGGTCGATGGTGACGAAGACGCCCTGCACCTTGTCGCCATCGGCGCCCAGCGACTTCTTGACCGTGGCGACCTCCATCATCGTCGTCGGGCAGACGTCGGGGCATTGCGTGTAGCCGAAGAACAGCACCACGACCTTGCCCTTGAAGTCGGCGAGCGAGCGGGCGCGGCCGTCCTGGTCGGTGAGGTTGAGCGTGCGCGCGTACTCGGCGCCGGTCAGGTCGATGCCCTGGAAGGCGGGCTTGGCCGGATCGGCCTTCTGGCAACCGGCAAGCGTGAGCGCAGCCAGCGCGGCGATCGTGAAGCGACGTGTGCTCATGGGATGTAGTGGTCGATCAAGAGCGCCGCGAACAGCAGCGACAGATGCCAGATGGAGAACCAGAAGGTCCGCCGCGCCAGCTTCTCCGAATATCCGCGCCACAGCCGGAAGGCATGGCCGCAGAAGCCCAGGCCCAGCGCCAGCGCGCTACACAAGTAGAACCAGCCGCTCATGCCGGTCAGGAAGGGCAGCAGCGTGGCGGCCAGCAGCACCCAGGTGTAGAGCAGGATCTGCAGCCGCGTGTAGTCGTTGCCATGCGTGACGGGCAGCATGGGCAGGCCGGCACGCGCGTAGTCCTCGGCGCGGTAGAGGGCCAGCGCCCAGAAGTGCGGCGGCGTCCACAGGAAGATGATGAGGCACAGCAGCCAGGCCTCGAAGCCGAGTTCGCCGCGCATTGCGGCCCAGCCCAGCACCGGCGGCATCGCGCCGGACGCGCCGCCGATGACGATGTTCTGCGGTGTCGTCGGCTTCAGGATGACGGTGTAGACGACCGCATAGCCGACGAAGGTGGCGAAGGTCAGCCACATCGTCAGCAGGTTGACGTAGACGCCCAGCAGCGCCATGCCGATGCCGCACAGCACAGCCGAGAAGGCCAGCGTCTGCGGCCGGCTCAGCTCGCCCTTGGCGGTGGCGCGCCAGGCCGTGCGCTTCATGCGGGCGTCGATGCCGTCCTCGATGAGGCAGTTGAAGGCCGCGGCCGCGCCGGCGACGAGCCAGATGCCGGCGATGGCCGCGAGCATGGTCAGCGCCTGCTCGAGCGACGGCAGGCCGGGCACGGCCAGGGCCATGCCGATGGCGGCGCAGAAGACGATGAGCTGAACGACGCGCGGCTTGGTCAGCTGGTAGAACTGCTGCCAGCGCGGGCTGTGCGCTGGAGCACTGGCGGTGGAGGTCGAAGCCATGATCAGGAGGGGTCGCGGGTCGTGGCCCGCGCGAGCAAGGTGGTGAGCAGGCCCAGCAGCACGGCCGCACCTGCGGTGTGGGCCAGGGCCGCAACGATGGGCCAGTCGAGCACGACATTGGACAGGCCGGAAGCCAGCTGCCAGGCGGCCGCGGCAAGCAGCGCGCGCGACCAGCCCGGCGCAGTGCGGCGCAGGGCCCAGGCCAGCGCCAGGATGGCCGTGAAGACGACCGCTGCGCCGATGCGGTGGGCCATGTGGATGGCGGCCAGCGCCTCGAAGCCCAGCCAGGACCCGTCGCCGCGCTGGCCGAGGTGGCGCCAGAGCTCGAAGCCCTGGGCGAAGTCCATCGCGGGCCACCACTGGCCGTTGTGGCAGGTGGGGAATTCGTCGCAGGCGAGGACGGCGTAGTTGGTGCTGACCCAGCCGCCCAGCGCGACCTGCAGCAACACGAGCGCAAGCACGATGGCGGCCGCGCGGCGCAGCCTCGCCGGGATGGCAAGCGGCTGAGGTGCATAGGCCTCACGCTGCCAGGCCAACATCATCAGCAGGCCAAGGGCCAGCAACAGGTGGCCGGTGACGATGGCCGGGAAGAGCTTCATCGTGACGGTGAGCCGCCCGAATGCGCCGACGACGCAAACCCAGACGAGCGACAGCGTGGGCCACCACGGCGAGGGCGCAGCCTCTCCTTCGCGGCGCTTGAGCTTCCAGCTGAGCACGCACAGCGCCAGGCACAGCAGGCCCACACCGCTGGCGAGATAGCGGTGCAGCATCTCGATCCACGCCTTGGTGTGCGTGACGGGCCCGGTCGGCATGGCCGCTTGCGCCGCCTCGATGTGGTCACGCGCACCGACCGGGCTGGCCGAGGCGTAGCAGCCGGGCCAGTCCGGGCAGCCGAGGCCGGAGTCGGTCAGGCGCGTGAAGGCACCGAAGACGATGAGGTCGAAGGTCAGAAACAGCGTCAGCAGCGTCAGCGCGCGCAGCCGGCCGACCGGCGTTGCGCTGCGCGAGCGCTGGCGCCACCACAGCAGCGGGCCGAGGGCCACCGCGCCGCCGATGGCGGCGACCTGGCCCAGGGGAAGCAGCGTTTCGTTCACAGTCAGCGGCCTGGGTTGTCCCAGCCGGCGCTGGCTTTAAGCAGCTTGACCAGATCGGCCTGCAGCTTCTTGGGCTCGGGCTCGCCCGGCGCGCGCTCCATCCAGCGGCCCATCGGGTCGACGACGTAGAAATGCTCGGACAGATTGCGGCCCTGCGCCGGCTTGAGCCAGGCGGCCAGGCGATCCGCCGGCACACGCAGCACGGTGACTTCGGCGCCCTTTTGCCCCACGGCGGCCAGCACCTCGGCGCGCGGCGTGCCGTCGTCCGGAATGAGCCAGAGCTTGTCGACGCGCGCGCGCTCCTTGCCCAGCATCTCGCGCAGCTGGCGCTGCACATAGAGCTGGCGCTCGCAGGCCGCGTCGCAGCGGGACGGCTGCACCGCGACCAGCAGCCACTGGCCCTTCAGCGACTCGGCTTTCACGGCGCTGCCCTGCAGGTCGGTCAGCGGCAGATCGGCGGGGATGTCGACGGTAGGCGTGATGAGCTCGCCATAGGCCGAGCCGCTGGGCTTGATGACGTAGAAGGTGAAGTAGGACGCGACGACCGGCGCAGCGCACAGCGCCATCACGAGCAGCATCTTCCAGCGCCCGGCCTTCTGCACGGCGGCGCGCGGATCGGGCAGGCTGTGCACGGCGAAGCTCACCGGTTCAGGGCTGGCGGCGGAGCCGGGGGCGGACGAGTTGGAACCAGACATAGAGGGCGAGGATCAACGCGCAGAGCGCGAACCATTGGAAGGCGTAGCCATAGTGCTTGTGCAGGCCGAGATCGGGTGCCGGCCAGTGACGCAGCAGGCCATCGTCGGCGCCGCCGGCATCAGTTTGCACGACGGTCAGCGGCAGCAGCGCGAGGCCGGATTCGGTAGCGAAGGCGACAGGGTCGAGATTTTGCCGGATCGTGCCCGTCGAGCCTCCGCCCAGCTCGTAAGCCCGCGATGGTGAGGCGGCGAGACGGCCGGTGATCTCGACCTCGCCCGCGGGCGTCGCCAACGGCGGCAGCTGGCGCAGGTCGGCCTGGCTGCGTGGCGCCCAGCCGCGTTGGACGAGGATGGCGTCGCTGCGCCCCGCGAGGCGCAGCGGAGTGACGACGTAGAAACCGGCGCGGCCGTCCATGGGCCGGTTGTCCAGCCAGATCGTGCGCTCGGCCACCCAGCTGCCGCGCAGCACGACGCGACGATGCACGGGCGTGCCGGTCAGGTCGCCGTTGCCAAGCGGCGGCCGAGCCGTCTCGGCATCAACGGCGGCTTGCAGCGCCACCTTCTGGGAAGCGCGGTCCAGCTGCCAGATGCCGAGGCGAGCGGCCAGCGTAGCGCCCAGCAGTGCGGCCACCAGCAGCAGCCAGCGCCGCGCCGTCATGCCGGCCCCCGGGGCGGATAATTCGGCGTCATGAACTTCCTGATCCTGGTCGCCTTCATCGGCATCCTCGGTGCATTGGCATCGGCGGGCTTCTTCATGCTGCGCAAGGGCCGCGGCGACCGGCGCAGCCCCAACATGGCCCGCGCGCTGGCGGTGCGCGTGGCGCTGTCGGTGGCGCTGTTCCTCATCATCCTGCTGAGCTGGAAGATGGGCTGGATCCACCCGACCGGACTGCCATTGAAATCTTCCTGAACCGCAAGAAAAAAGCGCCGCATCCGCGGCGCTTTGTCTTTGGCGTGTCGGCTTACATCCAGTAGACGACGACGTACAGGCCCAGCCAGACGACGTCGACGAAGTGCCAGTACCAGGCCGCGCCCTCGAAGCCGAAGTGGTGCTCCGGCGTGAAGTGGCCCTTCATCAGGCGGATCGTGATGAACAGCAGCATCAGCGCGCCCACGCAGACGTGGAAGCCGTGGAAGCCGGTCAGCATGAAGAAGGTGGAGCCATAGATGCCGGAGCTGAGCTTCAGGTTCAGCTCGGCATAGGCGTGGTGGTATTCGTAGGCCTGGAAGCCGAGGAAGGTGGCGCCCAGCAGCACGGTGATCCACATCCAGGCGATGGTCTTGCCGCGGTTGCCGGCGATCAGCGCGTGGTGGGCGATGGTCAGCGTGACGCCCGAGGTCAGCAGCAGCGCGGTGTTGATCGTCGGGATAGGCCAGGGGCCCATGACGCTGAAGGGCTCGACCGTGCCGGCGGGCGCGCCGGTGAAGCCGGGCGCCGTGCTGGGCCAGATGGCCTTGAAGTCGGGCCACAGCAGGCTGTTCTCCAGGCTGCCCAGCACCGGCACCGAGTAGACGCGGGCCCAGAACAGCGCGCCGAAGAAGGCGGCGAAGAACATCACCTCCGAGAAGATGAACCAGCCCATGCTCCAGCGGTAGGAGACGTCGATGCGGTCGCTGTAGAGGCCGCCCTCGCTCTCGCCGATGGCGTCGCCGAACCACTGCTTCAGCACGAAGGCCCAGAACAGCAGGCCGCCGAACAGCGAGTACATGCCCCAGCCGTGGCCGTTGACCCATTGGCCCGCGCCGAGGATGACGAAGAACAGGCCGATGGCGGCCATCACCGGATGCCGCGAGGGCGCCGGGACGAAGTAGTACGGGGTCTTGCCCGAGGTTGTCGCTGCCGACATGTCGTTCTCCTAGTTCTCGCTCGTTCTCAATCCGTTGCGACCAGCCGTCAGGCCGCCGCCACGCCACTGCCGATGACCCAGCGGACCAGCAGCACCAGCATCAATACAAACAGGGCCGCGCCGAGCACGCCCGCGATGATGACGTGCACCGGGTTCAGCTTGGCCATGTCGTTCTCATGGTCCTTGCCGCGGCGCACGCCGAAAAAACTCCAGGCCACGGCCGAGATCGTCTGGCGCAGCGAAGCCTTGCGGCCCACCGCCTCCTTCAGATCGTCGCCGGGCTTGCTCACAGCGCAGCTCCCTTCGGAGCCTGGCCCAGCTTGACCCCGCCCTTGCCCGCCACCTCGAAGAAGGTATAGGACAGGGTGATGGTCTTCACATCCTTGGGCAGCTTGGGGTCGATGACGAACACGACCGGCCACTGCTTGCTCTCGCCCGGCTTCAACGTGTACTCGTTGAAGCAGAAGCATTCCAGCTTGTTGAAATGCGCGCTCGCCTGCATGGGCGCGTAGCTCGGGATGGCCTGGGCGGCCATGGTGCGGTCCTGCTTGTTGCGGAACTCGTACATGACCTGGCTCAGCTCGCCCGGATGCACCGTCATGTGGCGAACGGCGGGCTTGAAGTCCCAGGGTCCGCGCGCATTGGTGTCGAACTCGACGGTGATCTCGCGGCTGAAGTCGACCTGACCGTTGCCGTTGGCCAGGCCTTTGTCCGACAGCGCCGTCTGCCGCTCGGCCAGCGACAGCACGTTGATGCCCAGTGCATTGCAGATGGCCTTGTAGAACGGGACCATCGCATAGCCGAAGCCGAACATCAGCAGGACGACCACGGCCAGCTTCTTCAGCAGGTTGTGGTTGTCGCGACGAAGGGCGTCCAGCAGGCGCATGTCAATGGTGGCCGAGCAGCGCCATCTTGGCGATGAAGCCCACGCCGAAGGCCAGCGCGATCGTCAGCAGGATCAGCCCGAGACGACGGTTGGCCTTGCGCTGTTCAGGCGTCATGGGGCGACCTTCAGGCAATGATCTTCGTGGCCGAGGCGTCCAGCTTCGGCGGGTTCTCGAAGGTGTGGAAGGGCGCCGGCGACGGCACTTCCCACTCCAGGCCTTCGGCGGCTTCCCAGGGCTTCTGCGGCGCCTTGGCACCCTTGCCGCGCATCATCGGCACGACGACGAACAGGAAGAAGTAGACCTGCATCAGGCCGAACCAGAAGGCGCCGATGGAGGCGATCTGGTTGAAGTCGGTGAACTGCATCGGGTAGTCGGCATAGCGACGCGGCATGCCGGCCAGGCCCAGGAAGTGCATCGGGAAGAAGGTCACGTTGAAGGCGATCAGCGAGCCCCAGAAGTGGATCTTGCCGCGCGTCTCGGAGTACATGACGCCGGTCCACTTCGGGCCCCAGTAGTAGACACCGGCGAACAGCGCGTAGAGCGAGCCGGCCACCAGGACGTAGTGGAAGTGGGCCACGACGTAGTAGGTGTCCTGGATCTGGATGTCGATGGGGGCCATCGCGCAGATCAGCCCGGTGAAGCCGCCCATCGTGAACACGAAGATGAAGCCGACGGCCCACAGCATCGGGGTCTCAAAGGTCATCGAGCCGCGCCACATCGTCGCCAGCCAGTTGAAGATCTTCACGCCCGTGGGCACGGCGATCAGCATGGTCGCGTACATGAAGAACAGCTGGCCCGTCACCGGCATGCCGGTGGCGAACATGTGGTGCGCCCAGACGATGAAGGACAGGATGGCAATCGACGCCGTCGCGTACACCATCGATGCGTAGCCGAACAGGCGCTTGCGGGCGAAGGCCGGCACGATCTGGCTGACGATGCCGAAGGCCGGCAAGATCATGATGTAGACCTCGGGGTGGCCGAAGAACCAGAAGATGTGCTGGTACATGACCGGGTCGCCGCCGCCTGCGGGGTTGAAGAAGGCGGTGCCGAAGTGGCGATCGGTCAGCGTCATCGTGATGGCGCCGGCCAGCACGGGCATGACGGCGATCAGCAGATAGGCCGTGATCAGCCAGGTCCACGCGAACATCGGCATCTTCATCAGCGTCATGCCAGGGGCGCGCATGTTGAGGATGGTCACGATGATGTTGATCGAGCCCATGATGGACGAGGCGCCGAGGATGTGCATCGCGAAGATGCCGGCGTCCATCGACGGGCCCATCTGAAGCGTCAGCGGCGCGTAGAGCGTCCAGCCGGCGGCGGGGGCACCACCGGGCATGAAGAAGCTGCCGACCAGCATGATCGCCGCGGGGATCATCAGCCAGAAGCTGAAGTTGTTCATGCGCGCGAAAGCCATGTCGCCCGCGCCGATCTGCAGCGGGATCATCCAGTTCGCGAAGCCCACGAAGGCCGGCATGATGGCGCCGAACACCATGATCAGACCGTGCATGGTCGTGAACTGGTTGAACAGCTCGGGGTTGAAGAACTGCAGGCCCGGCTGGAAGAGTTCCGCGCGGATGCACAGCGCCAGGATGCCGCCGATCATCAGCATCGTGAACGCGAACAGCAGGTAGAGCGTGCCGATGTCCTTGTGGTTGGTCGCAAACACCCAGCGGCGCCAGCCGTGCGGGGCGTGGTGGTCGTCGTGATGATCGTTGTGGGCATGGCCGTCATGGCCATGGCCGCCAACCGCGCCGTGGGGGGGGAGCACTGCACTCATGTGATTTCCTCTGATTCGGCGTTCTGACGATTACTTGCGGGCGGCCAGCACTTCGGCGGGCTGCACGGTCTGGCCCGTCTTGTTGGACCAGCTGTTCTTCGTGTACGTGATGACGGCGGCGATGTCGGTATCGCTGAGCTGCTTCCACGACGGCATGCCCTTGTCGACGCGGCCGTTGAGCACGACCTCGATCTGCTTGAGCTTGTCTTCGTCCAGCACGACCGGCGACTTGTCCAGCGGCTTGATCGGGCCGGCACCGGTACCGTCGGCCTTGTGGCAGGCCGCGCAGTTGGCGCCGTAGACCTTCTCGCCGCGGGCGATCAGGGCCGCCTGCTCCCAGACCTTGGTCGGGTCGTCGGCCTTGGCGGCCATCTTCTTTTTCTCGCCTTCGACCCACGCGGTGTAGTCCTGGGCGGACACGACCTTCACGTGGATGGGCATGTAGGCGTGTTCCTTGCCGCACAGCTCGGCGCACTGGCCGTAGTAGTCGCCGACTTTCTCGGCCTTGAACCAGGTGTCGCGCACGAAGCCGGGGATGGCATCCTGCTTGACGCCGAAGGCCGGCACCATCCAGGCGTGGATGACGTCGTTGGCCGTCGTGATGATGCGGATCTTCTTGTCCACCGGCACGACGAGCGGGTTGTCGACCTTCAGCAGATAGTTGTCGACCGGCGCGGGCTTGCCGGAGTTGGACTGCTCGCGCTGCTCGGTGTCCAGCGTGGCCAGGAAGCCGATGCCCTCGCCCTCGCCCTTCAGGTAGTCGTAGCCCCACTTCCACTGGTAGCCGGTGGCCTTGATGGTCACGTCGGCGTTGGTCGTGTCCTTCATCGCGACGACCACCTTGGTGGCCGGCAGCGCCATGCCGATGACGATCAGGAAGGGCACGACGGTCCAGGCGATCTCGACGGCCACGCTCTCATGGAAGTTGGCCGACACCGCGCCCTTGGATTTGCGGTGCTTGAAGATCGAATAGAACATCACGCCGAACACCGCCACGAAGATGACGAGGCAGACGATCAGCATGAAGTTGTGCAACCACATCTGGTCACGGGCGATGTTGGTCACCGGCTCGTGCAGATTGATCTGATTGACGCCCGGGCCGCCCTTGAGGTCGTTCACCGCGAGGGCCGACCCCGTGGCCAGGGCGGCCATCGCCGCCGCGGCGGCCCGCAGGGCCCAACCGCGTGAGGCGCTATGCACTCGTGCGTTCATCATCGTCATGGTTGTCACTTGGTTCTTTGAAGAGCGGGACTGCCCTCCGCACGACTGGCCGGAGTGGGTGCCGCAAGATCCGTGGAATGGGCCGGGTTTTGCCCCTGACCCTCTTGGCGGCGCGGAATTTTAGCCCAGGGGTCCCTCGCATCCGGGAGGCTCCAGCCCCTGGGAATCACCTAGCAGTCAACCAGCCGGACGGCCTTTCTTCAGGCTGGCGCGCATGGCATCGACGGACACATGGGTCTCGGCCGCGACGGTCAGCCGCGGCGCCGCCTTGAAGGCATGGCCGAAGACCAGTTCCAGCGTCAGGCCCAGCCGGCCGTCGGGGCCGCGCAGGGTTTCCAGCCGTCCTGCCAGCGCCGCCCGCCAAGCCCGGCCGCGCAGACCGGCAAAGCGCGTCGGCGCCAGGTTGCCGCCCAGCGCGCGCAGGTCGGCCAGCAGGCTTTCCGGCGTCGCCCAGGTCAGGCGCAGGCGCTCCTGGTCCATCACGGGGTCGGCGAAGCCGGCCTTCAGCACCAGGTCGCCGATGTCATGCATGTCCCACCATTCCGGCGCCGGCCGGCCCCAGCCGGCACGGGCATAGAGGGGGCGCAGCTCGACGAAACTGTCTGGTCCCAGGCAGGAGAACATGACGAAGCCGCCGACGGCGATGCTGGCCTGCCACTGGCCGAGCAGCGCCGGCAGGTCGGCGCAGGCATGCAGGGCCATGTTGGACCACAGCAGCTCCACTTCGGGCCGGGCAGGCAGGGCATCGACCCGGCCCGATCCCGCACCGCGCAGCTTCTGCCACCATGCCAGCGACCGCGCCCCGGCCGCACGCGCGGCCAGCGCCGCGTCGGCCTCATGCCACAGCATCTCGGCCTTGGGATAGGCCAGCCGCAACAGCTCGGCGCTGGCCCCCAGTGCGGGCGTCGCATCCAGCACACGGGCCGGCTGCAGCTTGATCAGGGGGAGGCGTTCGGCCATGCGGCGCGCGACCTCGGCGTGCAGCCAGGGCGGCTGCTCAGCCTTTGCCAGGCGGCGGGCCTGGTGACGCAGCGCGGCATCATCAAGATCCTGGGGCCGCAGCCCCTTGTTTGAAGTGGGAGTGACGGCCGGTTCGCTCATGTGCCGCTCAGTATATTGAGCCGATGTCCGAGCGCCCCCTTGCAGCGGCCAGGCCCGCCTTGATCGAGAAGGTGCTGATGCGCTGCGCCGGCCAGTGCGCCGTCTGCCGCGGCTGGAGCCATCAGACCGTCTGCGCCGACTGCCTGCTGCGCTACGCCAGCCCGGTGCCGCGCTGCTGGACCTGCGCCGTCCGGCTGCCGACCGCGCTGGCCGCGGAGCCCCGGCCCCTTTGCGGGCGCTGCCTGGTGCGGCCGCCGCCGCTGGACCGCGCCGTCGCCGCGCTCGACTACCGCTTTCCATGGGACGGCCTGCTGCAGCACTTCAAGTACCACCAGGCGCTGGAACTTCGCGCCACGCTGCTGGAACGCGTCAACGCCGCCCTCGACGCGGCCGACGTCGCCACGCCGGACTGGCTGCTGCCCGTGCCGCTGTCGCCCGAGCGGATGAGCGAGCGCGGCTACAACCAATCGCACGAACTGGCCCGCGCGCTGGCAAGACGGCGTGGCCTGCGCTGCGAGCCCGGCATGCTGCTGCGCGTGCGCCACAACGAGCGCCAGGCCGCGCTGAAGCTGGATGCGCGCGCGGCCAATGTGCGCGGCGTCTTCGCCGCCGACCCGCTGCGCGCGCAACAGCTGCGCGGCAGCAGCGTCGCCTTGCTGGACGACGTGATGACCAGCGGCGCGACGTTGTTCGAACTGGCCCACGTGCTGCTGCAGGTCGGCGTCATGAGCGTACAGGCCTGGGTCGTGGCCCGCACCCCCGAGCCCGGCGACGAGTGAAGGACGGGACAATCGCGTCCCATGTTCCACATCGTCCTCGTCCATCCCGAGATCCCGCCCAACACGGGCAATGTGATCCGGCTCGCCGCCAACACCGGTTGCACGCTGCACCTCATCGAGCCGCTGGGCTTCTCGATGGAAGACCGGTTGCTGCAACGCGCCGGCCTCGACTATCACGAGTACGCGCAGGTAAAGCGCCACGCCGACTGGGCCGCCTTCCTGGCCGCCGAGTCACCCGACCCGACGCGGATGTTCGCCTTCACGACGCGCGGCAGTCGTCCATTCGCCGACGTGGCCTGGCGGCCGGGCGACTGGTTCGTCTTCGGCAGCGAGACGGCCGGCCTGCCGCCCGCCATGCGCGACGGCTTTGCGCTTGAACAGCGCGTTCGGCTGCCGATGCGCGAAGGCCAGCGCAGCCTCAACCTCAGCAACAGCGTCGCCGTGGCCGTGTTCGAGGCCTGGCGGCAGAACGGCTATCAGGGCGGCGCCTGACGCCCTGCTCCGCCCCTGACGGTGCCTGACTACTCCGGGCGGGCTTCGCGACCCATCAGGTAGTCGACCGCTTCGCCGACACGCAGCCGACCTTCCAGCAGCGCCACCATGCCCTCCGTGATGGGCATCTCGACACCCGCCTCGCGCGCCCGCGCCAACACCGTCGGCGCGCTGTAGACGCCTTCCGCCACATGACCCAGCTGCTGCAGGATCTGCGGCAGCGCCAGGCCCTGGGCCAGCATCAGGCCGACGCGCCGGTTGCGCGACAGGTCCCCCGTTGCGGTCAGCACGAGGTCGCCCAGGCCCGACAGGCCCATGAAGGTCTCCACCTTGGCACCAAGCGCAACGCCCAGCCTCAGCATCTCGGCCAGGCCGCGCGTGATGAGTGCAGCCCGTGCATTCAATCCGGGCGCGTCGGGCGCCACGTTGGACAGGCCATCGCAGACACCGACCGCGATGGCGAGCACATTCTTCACCGCGCCGCCGACCTCGACGCCGACCGGGTCGCTGGACGTGTAGACGCGCAGCCGCTCGCCGTGGAAGGCGTCGACGGCGGCCTGGGCCAGTTCGGCGTCCTCGCTGGCGGCGACGATGGCCGTCGGCCGGCCGGCCGCCACCTCCTGCGCGAAGCTCGGGCCGGACAGCACACCCACCCGCATCGCAGGTTGCAGCTCGCGCGCGATCTCGTGCCCCAACCGCCCCGTGCCGGCCTCGAAGCCCTTGCACAGCCACAGCACACGCTGCGTCGGCGGCAGCGCCGCCAGCGTCTCGCGCAGGCCGGACATGGGCGTGGCGATGATGGTCAGCCCGTCGGCCGCATGGGCTATAGCTGCGGCGCGATCGGCCGTCAGCCCGAGGGCTTCGGGCAGCTCGCTGTCGGGTAGATAGGCCGCGTTGCGGCGGCTGGCCCGCATCTGCGCGACCGCCGCGGCATCGCGCGCCCACAGCAGCACGTCATGGCCGGCACGCGCAGCCTGCATCGCCAGGGCCGTGCCCCAGGCGCCAGCACCGAGAACGCTGATCTTCATCGTCGTCATGCGCGGGAGTGTCGTCCAAGTAAAACGCCCCGCACTCGGCGGGGCGTCGTCGGCCGGTGGTCCGGATCAGTTGACGGCTTGGCTGCCGCCCTGCGCGGCACGCTGGGCCTGCTGGGCTTCGAACATGGCCTGGAAGTTCACCTCGGTCAGCAGCACGGGCGGGAAGCCGGCGCGGGTGCAGACGTCGGACACGATGGCGCGCAGATAGGGGTAGACCATCTGCGGGCAGACGATGCCCAGGATGCCTTCGACCTGGTCCTGCGGCACGTTGCGGATCTCGAAGATGCCGGCCTGCTTGGCTTCCACCAGGAACAGCGTCTTGTCGCCCACCTTGGTGTTGACGGTGGCCGTCACGCAGACTTCGAAGACGCCGTCGGTGACGCTCTCGGCCGACAGAGTCAGGTTGATGTCGACCTGGGGCTGGGTCTGTTCCAGCAGGATGTGCGGCGCATTGGGCTGCTCCAGCGACAGATCCTTCAGGTACATGCGCTGGATCTGGAACACGGGGGTGCCTTCGGCGGCAGCTTGGATCTCGTCGGCCATGGAACTCTTCTTTCGAACGGGGCGTCAAACAAAAGCCCGCAGATTGCGGGCACCGCCGGATTATGGGCGAGGCCTCACGACGGGCCTGTCGGGCTTTGCCCGGGCTTGAAATCAGCCCGCCTGGAGCAATGGCATCAGCCCGCCGCGCTGGTCCAGCGCGATCAGGTCGTCGCAGCCGCCGACATGGGTGTCGCCGATGAAGATCTGCGGCACGGTGCGGCGGCCGGTGATGCTCATCATGGCCTGGCGCTCGTCGGGGTTGAGGTCCACGCGGATCTCGTCGATCTGCTCGACGCCGCGCTGTTTCAGCAGCATCTTGGCGCGCACGCAGAACGGGCAGACCAGCGTGGTGTACATCTTCACTTGGGCCATCTCAGCTCTCCTGGAGAAGACCGCTCAGGCGGCCGCCTTCTCCACCGGCAAATTCGCTTCCCGCCAGGCCTTCAGGCCGCCGGCGAGCACCTGGGCCTTTTCATAGCCCAGCTTGCGCAGCATGCCTGCGGCGCGGCCGGCGCGTGCGCCGGTCGGGCACACCACCACGAGTGGCAGGGCCTTGTTGGAGGGCAGTTGCTTGTGGCCGTCGAGTTGGCCAAAGGGGATGTTGCGCGAGCCCACGGCATGACCCTTGGCGAACTCCTCCGGCTCGCTGACATCGATCAGCACGCCCTTCTCGCGGTTGACGACCTGCACGGCCTGGGCCGGGCTGAGGGCCGCGCCCTGGGAGCCCGACATGATCAGGGGCCACAGCAGCATGCCGCCGGAGACGAGGGCGGCAACGATCAAAAACCAGTTCTGGATCAGGAAGTTCAAGCAAGCATCCCGTGTGATTCAACGAAGCCGGTCATTATCGCCGCAGCCGATAATCCGCCGCCTTCCACCACCTGTGCGCTGCCCGCCCATGTACAAGCTCGTCCTCATCCGCCACGGCGAATCGACCTGGAACCTGGAAAACCGCTTCACCGGCTGGACCGACGTGGACCTCACGCCCACCGGCGTCGAACAGGCCAAGCAGGCCGGCCGCCTGCTGAAGGAAGCCGGCTACGACTTCGACATCGCCTACACCTCCGTGCTGAAGCGCGCCGTCTGGACGCTGTGGCACGCGCTGGACCAGATGGACCGCACCTGGCTGCCCGTACGCCACGCCTGGCGCCTGAACGAGCGCCACTACGGTGGCCTGCAGGGCCTGAACAAGGCCGACATGGCCAAGCAGTACGGCGACGAGCAGGTGCTGATCTGGCGCCGCAGCTACGACACGCCGCCGCCGGCGCTGGAAGCGACCGACCCGCGCAGCGAGCGCGGCGACCGCCGCTACGCCGGCCTGAAGGAAGGTGAAGTGCCGCTGACCGAATGCCTGAAGGACACGGTCGCCCGCGTGCTGCCGTTCTGGAACGACACCATCGCCCCCGCCATCAAGGACGGCCAGCGCGTGCTGATCGCCGCCCACGGCAACAGCATCCGCGCGCTGGTCAAGTACCTGGACAACATCGCCGATGACGCCATCGTCGGCGTCAACATCCCCAACGGCATTCCCCTCGTCTACGAACTGGACGAGAACCTCAAGCCCATCAAGAGCTACTACCTGGGCGACGCCGAAGCCGCGGCCAAGGCGGCCGCCGCCGTCGCCAATCAAGGCAAGGCTTGATCGATCTTTGAGATGACCTCATCGACGCTGGACCAGGCCCCCGGTCCGCGTCGCATCAAGGTCACCGTCGACCCCCAGGGCGCCCAGCGCGCCGCGTCGATGGGCCCCCAGATGCTCAGCAGCCGCGCACCGACGCCCGCGGCCATGTGGGCCGGGCCCGTGTCGTTGGCGACGACGACGCCGGCCTGCTGCAGCAGCGCGTTGTAGACACCCAGCGCCACGCCATCGAGGCGGATCGCGTCGGGGTAGAGCTGCCTGGCCCCCTCCAGCTCCGCCGGCCCCGGCACGATGACGACCTGGCGGCCGGCCGCGTGCAGGCGGCGCACGAAGTCCGGGAAGGCCGGCCAGCTGCGGTCCAGGAACTCCACGCGGCCGTTGGCAAACGGGCAGATCAGCACGCAGCGCGGCGCATCGACGCCGTGCGCCGCGAACAGCGCCCGCGCCAGCTCGCGCTGCGCGTCGCTGACCTTCAGGCCGATGTCCTGCGGCGGCTCGGCCTGAATGCCGAGGAAGTCGCAGGCCAGCTCCCAGTACTCGACCAGCGTGTGCCGGCCCTCGCGGCGCGGATGACCTCGCTCGAGCAGCCAGCTGCGGCCATCGCCCGCATGGCCCTCGGCGCGCAGCCCGGCCAGTCGGGCATCGAGGGCCGCCGAGAAGGCATAGGGCAGCAGCAGCATGTTCGAGCGCCGGCCGAAGCCGGGGTCTTCGGCCCGGAAGCGCCGCTTCAGCTCGCGCAGCTGTGCCACGCGCTCGCCCAGCCGCGGTGGCCGCACATGCACGGGCCAGCCCTCGGCCTCCAGCAGCCCGCGCGCCCAGCCCTTGCCGACGAGTTCGAGCCGGTAGCCATGCTGCTGCAGCAGTCGCAGCGCCGGCACGCTCAGCACGGTGTCGCCGACGAAGTTGCGCAGGCGCACGATCAGCGGCCGGAAGTCATGGTCGGCTTCTATCATCGACAAGTCTTTACAAAGTGGCGCGGGATTCTGCCAGCGCTCCCCTGATGACCGCCCTGCCCTCCTCGGCCGAAGTGATTGCCGCCCACGACGCGGCTCTGGCCGCGCCGCCCACCGCCATCGACGCCCACGACCTGCACGGCTGGATCGCCGCCAACCATTTCCACAACCGCAGCCTGTGGGCCCAGGAGGACCTGGCCCGGCGCACGCAGGTGCCCGATGCCGACATCGTCGCCAACAAGCGCGCCATCGACCGCCACAACCAGGCCCGCAACGACGCCATCGAGCGTATCGACGAGTTCCTGCTGACGGCCCTGGGCCTCGTGGACCCGGCCACCCTCGCGAGCGCCCTGCCCCGCTCCACGGTGCCCGCCGGCGCGCGGCTGAACAGCGAGACGGCCGGCTCCATGCTGGACCGCATCTCCATCCTGGGCTTGAAGATCGCCGCGATGCGCGAACAGACGCTGCGCACCGACGTCGACGCCGACCACCGCCAGGCCTGCGCTGAGCGCCTGCAGCGCCTCTCCCAGCAGCGCGCCGACCTCGGCGCCTGCTACGACGAACTGCTGGCCGACGCCCGCGCCGGCCGGGCCTATTTCAAGGTCTATCGCCAGTTCAAGATGTACAACGACCCGCGGCTGAATCCGGCACTGGTGGCGGAGCGCCAGTGAGCTCCGTACGTTTCGCGGCCAATCTCGACTGGCTGTACACGGAGCACACCTACCTCGACCGCCCCGCCGCGGCACGGGCCGATGGCTTCGCGGCCGTCGAGTTGCAGCAGCCGCAGCTGCACGACATCGACGCGCTCGCCGCCCGCCTGACCGGCCTGCGCGTGGTGCTGATCAACGCACCGGCCGGCGACTGGGGCGCTGGCGAGCGCGGCTTCGCGGCACTGCCCGGCCGCGAGGCCCGGTTCCGCGACGCGACGCTGCGCGGCCTCGACCTGGCGGCCCGCCTCGGCGCGGCGCGCCTGCACCTGCTGTCGGGCCTTGCCGAAGACACCGCCGAGACGCGCGCGACCTGGCTGGCCAACCTGCGCTGGGCGGCGGAGCAGTCGCCGCTGCCGCTGGTCGTCGAACCCATCAACCGGCGCGACATGCCGGGCTACTTCCTGCACCGCCAGGCCCAGGCGCTGGAACTGCTGGCCGCCCTCGATTCGCCGCATGTGCAACTGCAGCTGGATCTCTACCACTGCCGCGTCGCCGAGGGCGAGTCGCTGACGCATCTGGCCCGCGCGCTGGAACTGGACATGCTGGGCCATGTGCAGGTGGCCGGCACGGCCGGGCGCCACGAGCCCGACGCCAGCGAGTACGCGGCCGAGTTCGAGCTGCTGGAAGAACGCGCCTGGCCCGGTGTCGTCGGGCTGGAATACCGCCCGCGCGCCGCCACATCGGCGGGGCTGGGCTGGCTTACAGCCTGGCGCTGATCAGGCCGCGCAGCACATCGCCCAGCGCCCGCCGGTCCTGGCCTGCGGTCGCCACGCTCGGCAGGACCTGCACGTCGATACCCAGCCCGCGCGCCGACGCGATGGCCCACAGGCTCTGCACCAGTGTCGTGTCACCGATGAAGCGCGCTGCCGTGCTGAAGCGCTCGCCCGGTTCGTGCCAGCGCAGCACGACGGGCAGCACCGGCGCCTCGGTGGACACCGCCGCCTGCAGCAGGTTGGCGTGGAAGGGCAGCAACTCCGGCCCCGCGCCGGTCGTGCCCTCGGGGAAGACGGCCACGCAGTCGCCGGCCTGCAGCGCCGCGGCGGTCTGGTGCACGACGCGCAGCGCGTCACGCTTGCTGCTGCGCTCGATGAACAGCGTGCCGGCGCCTTCCACCAGGGCGCCCACGATCGGCCAGTGCTTCACATCGGCCTTGGACACGAAGCGCGCCTGCGGCAGCACGGCGTGCACGGCGGCGATGTCCAGCCATGACACATGGTTGGCGACGACGAGATGGCCCGTCGGCAAGGCCTGCCCCTGGGACGTCAGCGTGATGCCCAGGATGCGCAGCGTCTTGACCGACCACCACTGGATGAGCTGGTGGCGCTCGGCCTCAGTCAGCAGCTCGAAGCGGCGCCGGACGATCCACAAGCCGTGCAGCACATGCGGCACGAGGCGTGCGAGGCGCCAGGCTGCTCTCATGCGCCGGTGTCGTAGGCGACGTGCCCCGCCACCAGCGTCGTGCGCACGCGCGCCGGCAGCTCGAAGCCGGTGCGTTCGAACGCGAACGGCGTGTGCTTGCCCTGGCTGGCCAGTTTGTCCGGCGTGACGGCCCAGCTGGCGCCGGCGTCGAACACGCAGACGTCGGCGACGCCGCCCTCCACCAGCCGGCCGGCGCTCGCGGCCAGCGAGCCCAGCGCAGGGCCCATCACGCGCACGGGTTCGGCCGTGACGACGGCCAGCGCGCGTTGCAGCGGCAGTTCGGCATCACGGGCCCAGCGCAGCGCCAGGCTCAGCAGCAGCTCCAGTCCCGTCGCGCCGGGCGTTGCCTCGGCGAAGGGCACGGCCTTCTCGTCGGTCGTGACCGGCATGTGATCGGACACCAGTGCGTCGATCGTGCCGTCGGCCAGGCCGGCGCGCAGCGCGTCGCGGTCGCGGCCCTGGCGCAGCGGCGGCGTCAGGCGCATCGCGGAGTCGAAGTAGCCGATGTCGACATCGCTGAGATGCAGCGAGTTGATGGACACGTCGGCCGTGATGGGCAGGCCTTCCTTCTTGGCCGCGCGCACGAGCTCGACGCCGGCCGCGCTGGAGAGGCGGCAGAGATGCACGCGGGCGCCGGTGGCGCGCACCAGCTCGAAGATGGTGTGCAGCGCGATGGTCTCGGCACTGACCGGCACGCCGGACAGGCCCAGCCGCGTCGCGACCGAGCCGCTGGCCGCCACGCCGCCGCCGAGCCAGGCATCCTGCGGGCGCAGCCAGACGGTGTAGCCATAGGTCGCGGCGTACTGCAGCGCGCGGCTCAGCACGACGGTGTCCTTGATCGGCACCTCGGCCTGCGAGAAGCCGATGCAGCCGGCCTCGGTCAGCTCGGCCATTTCGGTCAGCGCGGCACCGCTCAACTGGCGCGTCAGCGCGCCGAGCGGGAACAGCCGGCAGCGGCTCAGCTTGCGGGCGCGGAACTTCAGCATCTCGACGAGGCCGGGCTCGTCCAGCACCGGGTCGGTGTCGGGCGGGCAGACCAGGCTGGTCACGCCGCCGGCCGCAGCCGCGGCGAGCTCGCTTTCCAGCAGGCCTTCATGCTCGTGGCCGGGCTCGCGCAGGCGGGCGCACAGGTCGACGAGACCGGGCGCGACGACGAGGCCGGTGGCGTCGATGCTGCGGTCGGCCTCGAAGCAGGACACATCGCCGAGATGGACGATGCGGCCGTTGGCGATGGCAACGTTGCCGATGCGGTCGAGGTTGGAGGCCGGGTCAACAAGGCGGCCGTTCTTGATGAGGATCTTCATGCTTCGTTCCCTGCGAGGATGGCCATGACAGCCATTCGGACAGCGATGCCGAATGTCACTTGAGGAAGGATCACGCTGCTCCTGCCATCCGCCACTTCGGATGCAATCTCCACGCCGCGGTTGATGGGCCCGGGGTGCATGACGATGGCGTCGGGCTTGGCCAGGGCCAGCTTCTCCGGCGTCAGGCCGAAGTGCTTGAAGAACTCTCCGCTGCTGGGCAGCATGCCGCCGTTCATGCGCTCGTTCTGCAGGCGCAGCATGATGATGACGTCGGCGTCCTTCACGCCTTCGGCCATGTCGTGGCAGACGCGCACGCCCATGTCGCGCAGGTCGCCGGGCACCAGCGTCTTGGGACCGACGGCGCGGATCTCCGGCACGCCGAGGATGTTCAGCGCGTGGATGTCCGAGCGGGCCACGCGCGAGTGCACGATGTCGCCGACGATGGCCACCGTCAGGTTGCGGAAGTCCTTCTTGAAGTGCCGGATCGTGTACATGTCCAGCAGGCCCTGCGTCGGGTGGGCATGGCGGCCGTCACCGGCGTTCACGACGTGCACATGCGGCGCGCAGTGCTGGGCAATGAGGTGCGGCGCGCCGCTCTCGCTGTGCCGCACGACGAACATGTCGGCGTGCATGGCGCTGAGGTTGGCGACCGTGTCCAGCAGCGTCTCGCCCTTGGCCGTGGACGAGCGCGCGATATCGAGGTTGATGACGTCGGCCGACAGGCGCTTGGCAGCGATCTCGAAGGTCGTGCGCGTGCGCGTGCTGTTCTCGAAGAACAGGTTGAACACCGACTTGCCGCGCAGCAGCGGCACCTTCTTGACCTCGCGGTCGTTGACGGACAGGAAGCTGCCGGCCGTGTCCAGGATCTGCTCGATGACCGCGCGCGGCAGGCCCTCGATGGACAGCAGATGGATGAGCTCGCCGTGCTTGTTGAGTTGAGGGTTGCGTTTGGAAAGCATCACTTCACCTCGAACGAGAAGCGGCCATCTTCGCCGCGAGCGAGGCGCAGAAGTTGTTCGCCGCCGAGCGAGACACGCGCCGCCGAGAACGCCGGCTCGATGGGCAGCTGGCGCCCGCCGCGGTCCACCAGCACCGCGAGCTGCACGCTGGCCGGGCGGCCGAAGTCGAACAGCTCGTTGAGCACGGCGCGCGTCGTGCGGCCGGTGTAAAGCACGTCGTCGATGAGCAGGATGTCGCGGCCGTTCACGTCGAAGGGCAGCGAGGTGTGGTCGGCCTTGGCGAGGCCGCGCGAGCCGAAGTCGTCGCGGTGCATGACGCTGGAGATGGTGCCGGCGTCGGGCACGCCGAGGTCCACGGCCAGCCGCTCGGCCAGCCAGGCACCGCCGCTCCAGATGCCGACGAGGGCGGTGTCGGCGGTCAGCAGCCGCTGCACGCCTTTCCTGAGCTCGAGGTACAGGGCCTCGGCATCGAGTTTGAGATCGCTCATGGGTGCTCTCTGAAGAATTGTTCGAGGATCAGCGCGGCCGCGGCGGCGTCGACATCGTGCGCGCCTTCCGCTTCAGCCTCCACGCTGGTGTAACGCTCGTCCACCTCGAAGACCGGCAGGTGGTATCGGCCCGAGAGCCGCCGGCCGAAGTTCTGCGCCTTGGCCGTCATCTCGTGCGGCGCGCCATCGGGGTGGCGCGGCACGCCGATGACGAGGGCGTCGGGCCGCCAGGTCTTGATGAGATCGGCGATGGCGTCGAAATCGCCGCCCTTGATCGTGCCGCGCGGTTCGGCCGCGCCGAGCAGGCGGGTGCCGCTGGCCACGCCGATGCGGCGGGTGCCGAAGTCAAAAGCGAGGAAGGACTGAAGCTGCGATGGCGACGAAGCCGCCATCATGCGTGTCCGGCGTCCGAACTGAGCATGCGCGGGTCGATGCCCAGCAGGCCCAGGGCGCGCTCGTAGCGCTGCTCCACCGGCGTGTCGAAGATGATCTCGGGCGCCGCGTCGACGGTCAGCCAACCGTTGCGGCCGATTTCCTCTTCCAGCTGGCCCGCGGCCCAGCCGCTGTAGCCCAGCGTGACGAGCAGCTTGCGCGGGCCGGCGCCGTTGGACAGCGCCTCCAGCACGTCGCGGCTGGTGGTCATCTCCAGCCCGCCGGGCACGGCCAGCGTCGCGTTGTAGTGGCCACCGGTCTCGTCCAGCGGCTCGTGGAGGACGAAACCGCGGTCGGTCTGCACCGGGCCGCCGTAGAAGACCGGTGTCTCGGCCAGCGGATCGGCCGGCGGGCTGAGCTCGACCTTCTCGAACAGCGTGCCCAGCGTCAGCGACGTGGGCTTGTTGACGACGAGGCCCAGCGCGCCGTTGTCGTTGTGTTCGCAGAGGTAGACGACAGTTCCCGCAAAGGCCTCGTCAGCCATGCCGGGCATGGCGATGAGGAATTGATTGGTCAGGACGATCCGGTCGGCGGGCATGGCCGACATTTTATTCTGTGGGTATGAAACCCGTTCTGGACCGCGCGCTCGTCTGGTTCCGCCGCGACCTGCGGGTGGATGACCAGGCCGCGCTTTACCACGCGCTGCGCAGCGCACGGCAGGTCTTCTGCGCCTTCGTGCTGGACCGAGACATCCTCGATGCCCTGCCTCGCACGGACCGCCGCGTCGAGTTCATCCTCGGCGCGCTGCGGGTGCTGGACGACGACCTGCGCAAGCTCGGCGGCGCGCTCATCGTGCGCCATGGCTTTGCGGCGGACGAGATCCCGCGGCTGGCGGCCGAGCTGGGCGCACAGGCCGTGTTCGCCAACCACGACGATGAGCCGCAGGCGCTGATGCGCGACGCGCGGGTGGCCGACCTGCTGAAGCCCTTCAACGCCGAGTTGCGCACGTTCAAGGACCACGTCATCTTCGAACGCCGCGAGCTCATGACGGCGACCGGCGGGCCCTATGGCGTGTTCACGCCGTACAAGAACGCCTGGCTGAAGAAGGTGGACGTGTTCTACCTGAGCAGCTATCCGGTCGAGCGGCACGCGGCGGTTCTCGCAAAGGCAAGGCTGGCGAGCGGCGTGCCCACGCTGGAAGACATTGGCTTCCAGCCCGCCGGCCTGAGCGGCCACGTCGGCCAGGGCAGCCGCGGCGCCGAGGCGCTGCTGGACGACTTCCTCGACCGCATCGCCGACTACGGCCGCAAGCGCGACTTCCCTGCCGTCAAAGGGCCGAGCTACCTCGGCGTGCATCTGCGCTTCGGTACAGTGTCCATCCGGCGGCTGGCGCGCCTCGCCCACCAGCTGATGCAGGGCGGCGACCATGGTGCCGAGGTCTGGCTGTCGGAGCTGATCTGGCGCGACTTCTATCACCAGGTCATGCACCACCACCCGCATGCGATGACGGCAGCCTTCCGGCCCGAGTACGACGCGATCGCGTGGGAGACCGGCCCGCAGGCCGACGCGCTCTTTGCGGCCTGGTGCGAAGGGCGCACCGGCTTCCCGCTGGTCGACGCGGCCATGCGCCAGCTCAACCAGACGGGCTATATGCACAACCGCCTGCGCATGGTGACGGCCAGCTTCCTGACCAAGGATCTCGGCATAGCCTGGCGGCGCGGCGAGGCCTGGTTTGCGCAGCAGCTGCTGGACTTCGATCTCGCCGCCAACAACGGCGGCTGGCAGTGGGCCAGCAGCAGCGGCTGCGATGCCCAGCCCTATTTCCGCATCTTCAACCCCACCGCGCAGAGCGAGAAGTTCGACGCCGAGGGCCGCTTCATCCGCCGCTACTGCCCCGAGCTGGCGGAACTCGATGGCAAAGCCATCCACGCGCCCTGGGAGCGGGCGCCACTGGCGATGCAGGGCGTCGACTATCCGCGGCCCGTCGTCGACCACGCCATCGCCCGCGAGCGCACGCTGGCGCGCTACTCGGTGGTGAAGAGCCGCAAGGTCTAGCTGCAGCGTCTGGAAGGTTTCAGAACAGCTCGACGTCGCTGTCGTGCTGGGCCACTTCCTGGATCACGCCGCTGGCCACCAGGGCGGCGTAGTTGTGGACCTGGTTCCGGCCATGGCCCTTGGCGTGGTAGACGGCCTTGTCGGCCCGCTCGAAGGCGCCGGCCGGCGAGTCGCCCGCCCGCACCTCGGTGAAGCCGATGCTGACCGTGATGCGCCCCACCTGCGGAAAGGCATAGCGCTCGGTGTTCACGCGCAGGCGCTCGAAGGCCTCGCCGGCATGGGCTTCCTCGTCGCATCGCATCAGCACGACGAACTCCTCGCCGCCGAAGCGATACAGCAGGTCGTGGAAGCGGAAGGATCCGCGCATCAGCCGCGACAGCAACAGCAGCACCTCGTCGCCGATCAGGTGGCCGAAGCGGTCGTTGACGGACTTGAAGTGGTCGATGTCGATGACGCCCAGCACGTAATGCGGCGTGGCCGTCTCGTGGCGGCGGTCCTCGGCCTCGTGCTTGACATCGTGCTTGGCCGGGATGTCGGAGAGCACCTTCAGGAAGCTCTCGTCGAAAGTCTTGCGGTTCAGCAGGCCGGTCAGCGTGTCGCGCTCGGAGTAGTCGAGCAGGCCCTGGAAGTTGTGATAGATCCGCAGCACGCTGCTGACCATGCGCTGGGCGCCCGTGCCCAGGCGACGCGTGGACAGGATCTCGATGACGCCGACGACGTCGCGGTCGGTCGCGATGGGGAACAGGTAGAGCCATTGCCCGCCCTGGGCGACCTGCGTGACGCTTCGGCTGCGCATGGCTTCCAGCCGCAGTGGATGCTCGGTCGCCAGCGGCAACGTCTCGGGCTGCGCCCACAACGGATCGGCCGATGCGACGGCGTCGCCCGCGCGCAGGTGGGCACGGGTCAGCCAGCGCTCCTGGCCGGGCTCGCCGACGCTGCGGTAGATGGCCACCGACTCGGGCTCCAGCAGGTCACGCAGCGCCATGACCAACGTGACGTCCATGACGTCGCGGTCCCGAAAACCCGTCAGCTCGGCGAGATGGTCGACAACCTGGGACATGGCGTGCGCTCGAAACCGGCGTCAGGCCACAAGGGCCTGGCGGGTGTACTGCCGGATCAGGCCCAGCAATTGCTCCTCGTCATAGGGCTTGCCCAGGTAATGGTCGACGCCCAGTTGGGTGGCGTAGTCGCGGTGCTTCTGGGCGATGCGGGACGTGATCATGATGACGGGAAGACCGGCCAGCCTCGCGTCGGCGCGCATATTGCGCACCAGATCGAAGCCGTCCATGCGGGGCATTTCAATGTCGGACAGTACCACCGACGGCAGCTCGTCACCCGCCAGCTTCTCCATCGCATCCAGGCCGTCCTTGGCCAGCAGCACGCGCAAGCCGACACGCTCCAGCAGGCGCTGCGTCACGCGGCGCACGGTCAGCGAATCGTCGACCACCATCACCAGCGGCGCCTGCTGCACTTCGTCGACGATCGGCGCGGCCTGTGCCGGCTCGGACGCCGCGTGGGCGGCGGCCAGGCGAGCCTGCGCATCGGCGCCGTACCAGTCGGCCAGCGCCACGACGTTGTAGATCAGCGCGACATCGCCGGACGCCAGCAGGCTGATGCCGGCAAGACCCGGCACGCGGTTGAGCTGGGCACCGAGGTTCTTGACGACGACTTCCTGGTTGCCGACGACTTCGTCGACATGCAGGGCCAGTGCGCCCTGGGCGCTGCGCACCAGCACGACCGGCGCGTGGCGGCCATGGGCGTGGCCACGGCCGGCATGGCCCAGCAGGCCGCCCAGCCAGTAGAACGGCAGCTCGGCGCCGCCATGCTGCAGCTTGCCCGTCGCGTAGGCGGCTTCCACCGCCTCGACCGGCACGCGCTGCACCGACTCCATCAGCGCCGCCGGCACCGCGACGACCTGCTCGCCGCTCTTCAGCAGCACGATCTGCGTCAGCGCCGTCGTCAGCGGCAGGCGCAGCAGGAAGCTGGTGCCCCGGCCGGCGGTCGACGTGGTCTCGATGCTGCCGCCCAGCGTGCCGACCTCGGCACGGACGACGTCCATGCCGATGCCGCGGCCGCTGAGCTCGGTGACCTGGCTGGCCGTCGAGAAGCCCGGCGCGAAGATCAGCCGGCGCAGCTGCGCCTCGTCGGGTTCGGCGTCGGCCGAGATCAGGCCCAGCTGCAGGCCACGCTCGCGGATGCGGGCGAGGTTGAGGCCGGCGCCGTCGTCGGCGAAGTTCAGCAGCACCTCGTTGCCATGCTGGCTGACCTCGATGCGCAGTGTCCCGGTAGCGTCCTTGCCCGCGGCGGTGCGCACGTCGGGCGCCTCGATGCCGTGGGCGACGCTGTTGCGCAGCAGGTGCTCGAACGCCCCTGCGGTGCGCTCCAGCACCGAGCGGTCCAGTTCGGTCTGGCCGCCGACGATCTCCAGGCGCACCTGCTTGCCGGCATCGCGCGCCGCCTGGCGCACGACGCGGTGCATGCGTTCGCCGATGGACTCGAAGTCGACGAGGCGGGTGCGCAGCAGGTCGTCCTGCAGCTCGCGCGTCAGCCGCGACTGCGCGGCCAGTTCGTCTTCGCCGGCCTGCACATTGCGGCCCAGGGTGCGTTGCAAGGTGGCCACGTCGCCGACCGACTCGGCCAGCATGCGGGTCAGTTCCTGGAAGCGCGTGTAGCGGTCGAACTCCAGCGGATCGAACTCGCGCCCACCGGACTGTGCCAGCTCCTGCTGGGCGTGCATCTGGGCTTCGGCCTGCAGGTCCAGCTCGCGCAACTGGGTGCGCAGGCGCTCGAGGTTGTCGTCCAGGTCGAGCAGCGCGCCCTTCATCTGGGCCAGCTCCGACTCCATCCGCGCGCGGCGGATGCTGACCTCGCCGGCCTGCGTGGCCATGCGCTCCAGCAGGCTGCCGCGCACCCGCACCAGGGCCTGGCCGATGGCGAGATTGTCGCCGCCCGGCGCGATCTCGGCATCGTCGGCGAAGCGGCTCCAGTCGATCTCGCGGGCCGGCTCGGGCGCGGCCTCGTCGGCGACGGGCGCCGGCTGCACGAAGCGGGCCAGCGGCTCGGGACGAGCTTCGTCCGCCTCGATCGGAGCGGGCGCAGCTGTCGGGACAGGCAGCGGCGCCGGCGCTGCGGCAGCCACCGGCGCGGCCGGCGCAGCCGGCGCCTTCAGGCTGCGGCCCAGTTCCTCGAAGGCATGCTCCAGCGCATCGCCCTCGTGCTGCAGCTTCGCCACCTGGACGAAGTCGGCCGTGCCGGCACGCAGCAGCGCCTCGATGGCGGACTCGAGGTGGTGGGCCTGCTCGCCCAGGCGCATGGCGCCCGCCAGGCGCGCGCCACCCTTGAAGGTGTGCAGCGCCCGCATGCAGGCGTCGGAACGGCCGAGGTCGGCGGGGTCGGACAGCCAGTCGCGCAGCGCACCGTGCAGGTCCTGCAGCAGGTCGCGGCCCTCTTCCTCGAAGATGGGGTAGAGGTCGGGCTCGATGGCATCCGGCAGGCCGGCTTCGGGTTCGATTTCAGGCTCGGGCTCGATGGCGGCCGCCACCGGCTCGGCCGGCGTGGCGACGGGCTCTGGCAGGGGTTCGGGCTCGTCCAGCAGGAAGTCGGGCGGCAGCGTGGCCTCGAAGTTCGGCGGCGCCTCCTCGGGCAGCAGCGTGTCGAGGTCGCCGGCCCGCGTGCCGTGCAGGGCCAGGTCGGGCAGTTCGTCCAGCGGCGCGGCGGCCGTCAGCGGCTCTTCCCGCGGCTGGTAGGCGTGCAGGCGGGCGACGACGTCGGCGTCGTGGGGCTTCAGGAAGCCGGCGGCGAACTGGTGCAGCAGCACGCGGATGTCGTCGGCGGCGCGGACGAAGAGTTCGGCATCCTCCGGCTCGTAGACGAAGGCGCGCTGGGCGCGGCCCAGCGCATGTTCCAGCTCGCGGGCCAGGCTGGACAGCGCCTCGAAGCCCACCGTGCCGGCATTGCCGGCCAGCGCGTGGGCCTGCACCTCGCAACTCTGCGGCACCCGGGTGGTCAGTTCGAGCGCCCACTCGGCCAGGCCGGTGGACAGCTTGCGCGACAGCTCGTCGGCCTCGTTCAGGAAGATGTTGAACAGCGCGATGCTGATGCGCAGCGGGCCGATGACCTTGTAGCCCTCGTCGGAGTCGGCCGGCTCGTCGTCCTCGAGCGGCGCGGTCTCGACGAGATGCAGCAGCGGCTCGGGTTCGGCGGGCTCGAGTGCGGGCAGCACGAGGGTGGTCTCCTCGGGCCGCGGCGGCGCCTCGCCCTCAAGCTGGGGCTGAGGCTCGGCAGCCGGTGGCTCGTCGAAGTCCAGCTCGAACCGGAAATTGGCCAGCGTCTCCTCGTCGGGCTGCGCCAGCGGCGGCTGCGGCACGGGCTCGGCGACAGGCGCGCCGAGGTCCAGCGTCGGCTCTTCCTCGGGCAACACGAAACGGGCGGCGCTGGCCGTGTCGGCATCGGCAGTGGCGACGGCCGGCTCGGAGAGGTCGAGCACGAAGTCCGGCACCAGCGGCTCGGCACCATCGAGCGGCGGCATGGCCGTGATGTCGAGCACCTCGGGCACCGGCAGCACCTCGTCCACCTCGATGACGGCCTCGGGCTCCAGCGCGAAGTCGACCGCGGCCGGCGCTTCGGGCGCAACGAGCGGCAGGCGCTCGCCACGCAGGCGCAGCGCGTCGGCGCTTTGGCGCAGCGGCTCGGGCGAGCTGTGGCCGGGCGCATTGCCGGCGATCTGCTCGCGCCAGTGCGCGAAATAGTCCAGCGCCTCGGCGGTGAAGCCGGCCAGCGCGGCGTCGGCCTGCGGGCTGGCCTCGGCGAGGCGGGCGTTGTAGAGCTGTTCACAGGCCCATGCGCCTTCGCCGAAGTCGGTCAGCCCGACCATGCGCGCGCTGCCCTTGAGCGTGTGGAAGGCGCGGCGGATGACGGTGAGCTGGCCGTGGTCGGCAGGGCTCTCGCGCAGCGCGTCCAGCGCGTCGCGGGCGTTGGCGATGACCTCGTCGGCTTCCTCCAGGAAGATCTCGCGCATCTCCGGGTCGTCGGCGACGCTGGGTTCGGCCACCGCCGCCGCAACGGGTGCCGGAGCAGGCGGCGGAGCGGGCGCAGGCTCGGGTGCCGGCAGCGACAGGTCGAGGTCGGGCAGGCTGAGGTCGGGCAGGTCCAGCGTGGCGAGGTCGATGCGCAGCGGCTGGGTGGCCTCGTGGCCGGGCGCGGCCGGCTGGTCGTCGAGGTCGACATGGAAGCCGCTGGCCTCGAAGTCGGGCAGCTCGACGGCGCCTTCGCGTCGGCCCATGACGGCGTCCAGCCGGCCGGTGGCCTCGTCGAACTCGAACATGCGCTTGGCCAGGGCCGGCTGCACGCTCAGCATGTCGATGAGGAAGCCCAAGGCGCCGAGGTTGTTGGCCAGGCGCTCGAAGACGTCGCGCGCGCCGGGGCGGTTGAAGTCGATCTCGGTGCTGGCGAGGCCGTCGATCTCGTCGCGCATGCGCACGGTGGCCTGGGCCGCCTGGCCGAGGCCCAGCACGCTGAGCACGCCGCGCATGGCCTGCAGCTGGCCGGGCACGGGGATGAGCAGCTCGCGCTGCGTCGGGCTGCGGAAGTACTCGTCGCACTGGCGCTCGATCTCGGACAGGCTGGCGCGCAGCTCGTGCACGACGCTGCCCAGGGTCTGGCGGTCGGAGACGCGGCGGTACAGGTCCTCCATCCAGTCTTCCAGCGCCTCGGCCGGCTGGCCATGGCCGACGGCCTCGACGCGGCGCGCCAGGCGGCGCACGCGGTCGGCCTGCTCGGGCTGGTCGAAGGCGGCGTCCTCGAGCGCGGCCTCGACATAGAGCAGGCTGGTGGCGACTTCCATCGCCAGCGCCGGCGGCGGCGTGCTGCGCGAGCGCAGCGTCGCGACGACGGCACGCTGCAGCGTCTGCGCCAGCACCTCGCCGCTGGGGAAGAGACGGGTCAGCGATTCGGCCAGTGCGGCGAACTGCTCGTCCAGCCCGCTGATGCGGTGCTGGTCGCCCTCGGCGGCGCTGGACCAGCTTTCCTTGGCCGCGAGCACGCGGCGCTTGGCCTGCGCGACCCAGGCCGGGTCGATGCTGCCCAGGCTGGCGTCCTCATAGTCGCCGGCATGCTCGTCGCTCAGGCGATAGGCCTCGTGCACCGCGTGCAGGCGCGGGCCGGCGCCCTGTGTCAGGCGGCACTGCGCGCAGAAGAACAGCAGGTCCTGCGCGAGGCGCTCGCGCTGCGGGTCGTCCTGGTCGCCGCGGCCGCTGGAGCCGACCAGGCGCAACTCGTGCAGCAGCTTGGAGCCCAGCCGCTTGGTATAGGCGTCGGGTTTCAGCAGCTTCAGCGCCTGGCCTTCGAAGACGGCGGCGGCCAGCTGCCACAGCGTGCGGGCCTGGCCGGCGGGCAGGGCCGCGGCGAGGCCGGCGCACAGGCCGGACAGATTGGCCGCGTGAGCGGAGCCGGGCTCGCGCATATGGCGCAGCAGTGCGGCCTCGAAGGGGGCGCGCACGGCGTCGGGCGAGCGCGGCAACACGCCGGCCTCGATCGGCACGCTGCGCCAGGCGAAGTCGTAGGGCCACAGGTCGGCCGGGTGGATGCGCTCCACGCGGTTGAACTCCTGCAGCGCGCGGTAGCCGGGGTAGAGCGCCAGCGCCGACACCTTGCTGCCGGCCAGCAGGCGGGCCACGTAGGCCAGCAGCGCGAAGTCGGCGCGCTCGATGAGGTCGACGGTGGCGGATTCGACTTCCAGCGGCCGTTCGGCCAGCCAGGCCACGGCCGTCTCGGCGGCGCGCAGCACGGCGGCGCCGGCCGGCAGGCCCACCAGCGACAGCACGCCGCTGACCTGGTGCAGCTGGGCGGCCGCCTGCTGCAGAGGCACGCTCGGTTGAGCCTCGCCGCCGAAAGCCGAGGCGCGGTTGTCGTTGCCGTCGCGCACCAGGCGGCGCAGCGTCTTGTGCACCGACTCCAGCGAGCGGCGCAGTTCCTCCTGCACCCAGGCCAGGGGGCTGAGGTCGGCTGGGAGTTCGGAATCTCGCAGTGCGCTGTCCATGCCCGCGCTCGTCAAGCGACCTTGAACCGCGACACGGATGCGCGCAGCGCCTCGGCGGAGCGCGACAGCTCATGCACCATCTGCGCCGTGGAGCGCGTGCCTTCCGACGTCTGCTCCGTCACCGCGAAGATGTGCTGGATGTTGGACGCCACGGCGTTGGCATGCTCGGCCTCCTGGCGCGCGCTGGAGGAGATGCGCACGATCAGGTCGTCCAGCTGGCGCGACACGTTGTCGATGTCTTCCAGCGCCTTGCCGGCCGCGTCGGACAGCTGCGTACCTTCCACCACGCCGCGCGTCGAGCGCTCCATGGCGGCCACGGCGTCGTGGGTGTCGGTCTGAATGGTCTTGACCAGCGCGGCAATGCGGCGCGTCGCGTCGCCGGAGCGTTCGGCCAGGCGCTGCACTTCTTCCGCAACCACCGAGAAGCCGCGGCCCGCTTCGCCGGCGGAAGCCGCCTGGATGGCCGCGTTCAGGGCCAGCACGTTGGTCTGTTCGGTAATGTCCGAGATCAGCTCCGTGATCTCGCCGATTTCCTGCGACGACTCGCCCAGCCGCTTGATGCGCTTGGACGTCTCCTGGATGGAGTCGCGGATGGCGTTCATGCCGGCGATGTTGTTCTGCATCGCGGCCAGGCCCTGTTCGGCGGCCTGACGGCTCTGGCGCGCCACCTCGGCCGTCGTCTGCGCCTGCGCGGACACCTCGGTAATCCGGTTCGCCATGCCCAGCACGGCCTCGCCGGTGGCGCGGATCTCGTGCAGCTGCTCCTTGGACGCGGCCAGCAGGTCGGTCGACGTCTGGTCCACCGCGCCGGTCGTGTCGGTCACGCGAGCAGCCGTGGACTGCACCTGGCCGACCAGCGTGCGCAGCTCCTCCACCGTGTAGTTCACCGAGTCGGCGATGGCGCCGGTGATGTCCTCGGTCACGGTGGCCTGCTGCGTCAGGTCGCCCTCGGCGACCGTGGCCAGTTCGTTCATCAGCCGCAGAATGGCGGCCTGGTTGGCGTCGTTCACGCGGCGTGCCTCGGCCTCCTCGGCCTCGGCGCGCTGCTTCTCGGCCTCGGCCAGTGCGGCACGGCGGCTCTGGTCCTCGAGGTACAGCCGCAGGAAACCGACGGAGCCGCCCAGCAGGGCCAGCAGCGACGCGATGACCAGCAGGATCACGCCCCAGCCGGCGCCGCCCGACTTCTCCAGCTCGGAAGCGGCCTGCTCCAGTCCTTTGCGCAGCGGCTCCGAGTCGTTGAGGATGGCCGTCTGCGCCTCGCGTGCCGCAACCAGGCCTTGCAGGTTGTCCAGAATGGCCTTGGCGCGCGTGCGGGTCTCCTCGTACTGCTTCAGCAGGGTCTGCAGGCGCTCCTTGAGCTGCGGGTCCCGCGCGGCATTGAGCCGCAGCTCGGGGCTGCCGCTGATCAGGGCCTCGGTGATGAGCTTGAAGGAGTTCAGGTCCTTGCCCAGCAGGAACACGGCCTCGGGGCTCACGCCTTCCTGCGTCAGGAACTCGTTGGCGCTCTTGCCGATGCGCTGGGTCAGCATGACCAGTTGGCCGACCGCGGACACCTCGCCGGCGGAGGCATTGATCTGCAGCGCCTGAGATGACACGGCCTCGGCGCTTTCGAGCAGGTCGCTGGACTGGCGGTTGATGGCGCGCAGCGCCTGGCCCACCTGGGTCAGGATCTTCTCCTGGGCCTGAACGACCTTGCCGTTCTTCTCGGCGCGCTCGACCAGCGGCTTCAGCGACTCCAGCGTCGGCTGCACGGCGGCCGGGGCGATCGCCAGTTGGCCTTCGCCGGTCCGCAGGTTGTTGACGACATCGCTGAGCGTGCCGACGGACTCGCGCAGTTCGGCGAAGGCAGCCTGGTTGCCCACCAGCGCCGCGGACACCGACTTCGCCATGCGCTGCGAATGCATCAGCGCCTGGCCGGCGGCGCGCACCTGGGCGGCACTGCGGTTGGAGCTGTTCAGCACCATGAAAACGGACGCTGCCGTGCCGGCGATGCCCAGCGCGACGAGCGCCGTCAGAACACGCTGGCGATGCTGGCCGAAGAACTGGCCGAGCTTATCGGCGCCGTTTGCCGGGGGAGGCGGCAGCATCGTCGGATCCGCGGCCTGCGTGGTCGGCGCGAAGTTGATGGTGCTGGGCGGGAACTCGCTGTTCGGCCCGGGCTCGGTGGGGACGGCCGGCGAGATGATGGACTGCGCCTCCTGGCGCGCGAACGCCTCGGCACGCGGAATCTCGACGCCGGCGAGGGTGGAATCCGCCGTGCGGGTCGTATCGAACACGCCGCCCTGCGAATCGATGGTCGTGTCGGCGCCTTCGCGGACCGCCGGCTGCTGCTCGTCGGTCTCGGACTTCCCTCTGACGATCTTGTCCAGCAGGTTCATCTCACCCTCATCCTTCAATGTTTGTGATGCCAGCTTCCCAACGCGGGCATGGGGCCGGTTAAACGCGCGTCACGCGACGATGTGCAGGAAGTTCTCCTGCCTCGACAGCGCTTCGAGATTGATCTCTTGCCATTGGCGACCTGTTTCGTCGCGCCTGACCGCACCGGCAAACCGCGGACGCGCGCCGACCGGCTGTTCGGCCGCCAGCGGCAATTGCTCGTCGCTGCGCAGGCCGGCCAGCCGATCCACCAGCAGCGCACAGTTGAGGTTCAGGTCGGCGCTCAGCGACACCAGCCGCGATTGCGGCGCCAGCGCCCGGCCCGGCGCCGCATCGCGCAGCCCGAGATAGATGGACAGGTCGACGACGGTGAACAGGCCGCCGCGCAGGTTGGCCACGCCGGCCAGCCAGGGCTTGGCATACGGCACGGGCTTGATGGGCACCGGGGCGAAGATTTCGCTGGCCTGCTTCAGCGAGAACAGCAGGCCTGCGCCGGCGCACTCGACGGCCAGCCAGTTCGCGATCAGCGTCGTCTCGCGCGCCGCCTGCATGCGCTCGGCGAGGCGCTGTTGCAGTTCACGCAGGGCGGTCTTGTTTGCCATGGCCGTGACTAGCCGAGGGCCTTGATCTTGGCCAACAGCTCTTCGGCCTTGACGGGCTTGACGACATAGTCGCTGGCGCCCTGGCGCATGCCCCAGACGCGGTCCGTCTCCTGGCCCTTGCTCGTGCACATGATGACGGGCACGCCGGAGAAGCGCTCGTCGCGCGTGATCGCGCGGGTCAGCTGGAAGCCGTTCTGGCCGGGCATGACGACGTCCATCAGGATCAGGTCGGGCTTGGCCTCGGCCAGGCGCTTCATGGCCTCTTCACCGTTCTCGGCCGTGCGCACGCTGAAGCCGCGCTTGACCAGCATCTCGGAGAGCGCGTGCAGTTCGGTCTTGGAGTCGTCGACCAGCAGGATGTTGTGGATGCTCATGACTTGTCTCTCGGTAGGCTGGTCAGGGCCGGTGCTGAAGCACGGCCTGGAGCAGCTGGTCCTTCGTGAACGGCTTGGTGAGGTAGTCCTGCGATCCCACCATGCGCCCGCGGGCCTTGTCGAAAAGGCCGTCCTTGGACGACAGCATGATCACGGGCACCGCCGAGAACTGCGGATTGCGCTTGATGATGGCGCAGGTCTGGTAACCGTCCAGGCGCGGCATCAGGATGTCGCAGAAGACCAGGTCGGGGTGGAAGTCGCCCAGCTTGGCCAGCGCATCGAAGCCATCCTCGGCCAGCGCCACCTCGTGGCCGCCCTGCTTCAGGAAGATCTCGGCGCTGCGGCGAATGGTGTTGCTGTCGTCGATCACCAGGACGCGCGTCGGTCCGGCGCTGGAAACTTGCTCGTTCAAACCTTGCTCCTCGGAACTACAGCTCGGATCCAGGCCCACTCGACACCCGTCGACCGATCAGATGCGCACCATCTCGAAGTCTTCCTTGCGCGCGCCGCAGTCCGGGCATGTCCAGTTCATGTCAACGTCCTCCCACTTCGTGCCGGGGGCAATTCCATGGTCGGGATCGCCGGTCACTTCGTCATAGATCCATCCGCAGATCAGGCACATCCAGGTACTGGGTTCGCTCACGTGTCGCTCAGGGTTTGCTCACTACAATCGAATCATTCTAGCCAGGGCCCGACAGCGCAATGCTGAGGGCAAACGCCTGGGCCGAGGGCCTCGGAAACGCCCTTTTAGCGGCAGACTCCACGCTTTGAGGCAGCTCTTCGGCCGCGACCGCCACGACTTCCCATGAGCCCAACTTCACTTCCCCCCGACCCCGAGGTCGAACAAGCGCAAGACGAACAGGACAGCCCGCCGCCGGCGTGTGTGCTGAGCTTCAACGCCAACGACGCCTCGGGCGCCGGCGGCCTGGCCGGCGACGTGGCCACGATCGCCGCGATGGGCGCGCACTGCCTGCCCGTCGTCACGGCCGTCGTGCTGCGCGACACCGCCGAGACCTTCGAGCACGCCAACCTCGATCCCGACACCGTCGCCGAGCAGGCCCGGCACATCCTGGAGGACGTGCCCATCACGGCCTGGAAGGTCGGTTTCCTCGGCAATGCCGAGGCCGTCAGCGCCGTTGCCGAGGTGCTGAGCGACTACCCCGACGTGCCGCTGGTCACCTACCTCCCGTCGGTCGCCTGGATCGACGAAGACGAACAGCAGCAATACCTGGATGCGCTGCGCGAGCTGGTGCTGCCGCAGACGGTCGTGCTGGTGGGCAACCACAAGATGCTGACCGACTTCCTGCTGCCCGACTGGGACAGCGAGCGCGCGCCGTCGGCCCGCGAGCTGGCCGTGGCTGCGGCGCAGTCCGGTGCCCAGCACGTGCTGGTCACCGGCATCCAGCTACCCAACCAGTACGTGGACAACGTGCTGGCCAACGCCTCCGGCCCGATCACCGGCGAGAAGTTCGAGCGCTTCGAGACCGCCTTCGTCGGCGCGGGGGACACCCTGTCGGCGGCGCTGGCGGCACTGCTGTCGGTCGGCGCCGAACTGCATTCGGCGGTCAGCGAGGCGCTCTCGTTCCTGGACCAGTCGCTCGACGCGGGCTTCCGCCCCGGCATGGGCAATGTCGTCCCCGACCGCTTCTTCTGGGCCCTGCCTCCGGCCGACGAGGAGGACGCGGCCCAAGAATTCGAGGAGGTGGCCCCCGAACCTCCGCCGAAGACACCGCGGCGCATGCACTGAACCACTTTCGTTTCCGATGGTTACCAATTCCCAGTTGTTTGAACGCGCCGCCCGCGTGATTCCCGGCGGCGTGAACTCTCCCGTGCGCGCCTTCCGCGCCGTCGGCGGCACGCCGCGCTTCATCGCCCGCGGCGACGGCGCCTATATCTTTGACGCTGAGGGCAGGCGTTATGTGGACTACATCGGCTCCTGGGGCCCGATGATCCTGGGCCACGGGCATCCGGCCGTGCTGGAGGCCGTGCAGAAGGCGGCCGTCGACGGCTTCTCCTTCGGCGCGCCCACCGAGCGCGAGATCGAGCTGGCCGAGGAGATCCTGAAGCTGGTGCCCAGCATGGACCAGGTGCGCCTCGTCAGCTCGGGCACCGAGGCGACGATGAGCGCGATCCGGCTCGCCCGCGGCGCCACCGGGCGCGCCAAGTTCATCAAGTTCGAGGGCTGCTACCACGGCCACACGGACTCGCTGCTGGTCAAGGCCGGCTCGGGTCTGGCCACCTTCGGCCACCCGACCAGCGCGGGCGTCACGCCCGGTGCGGCGGCCGACACCCTCGTGCTCGAGTACAACAACGTCGAGCAGCTCGAAGCCGCGTTCGCCGAGTTCGGGGCGCAGCTGGCCTGCGTCATCGTCGAGCCCATCGCCGGCAACATGAACTTCGTGCGGGCCTCCCCGCCCTTCATGGCGGCCCTGCGCCGCCTCTGCACGCAGCACGGCGCGATGCTGGTCTTCGATGAGGTCATGACGGGCTTCCGCGTCGGGCTTGCTTCTGCCCAAGGCCATTACGCCCAGCTGATCCCCGGCTTCGCGCCCGACATCTCGGTGTTCGGCAAGGTCATCGGCGGCGGCATGCCGCTGGCGGCATTCGGCGCCAAACGCGAGGTCATGCAGCACCTCGCGCCGCTGGGTGGCGTCTACCAGGCCGGCACGCTGTCCGGCAACCCGGTGGCCACGGCCTGCGGACTGGCGACGCTGCGCGAGATCCAGAAGCCCGGCTTCTTCGACGCGCTGGCCGCCAGGACCCGGCAGCTGGTGAGCGGCCTGAAGGCGGTCGCTCTCGAGAACGGCGTGCCCTTCAGCGCCGACAGCGAAGGCGGCATGTTCGGCTTCTTCCTGCTGCAAGAACTGCCGCAGAACTACACCACCGTCATGACGACGGACAAGGAGCGCTTCAACCGCTTCTTCCACGCGATGCTGGAGGCCGGCATCTATCTTGCTCCGGCCTTGTACGAGGCAGGTTTCGTGTCGGCAGCCCACAGCCAGGCCGACATCGATGCCACCCTTGCGGCTGCGCGCACCGCCCTGCGCTGATCTTTGGACGCCTCTTGGGGCGCACCGACATGCATCTCCACATCCTCGGCATCTGCGGCACCTTCATGGGTGGCCTCGCGGCACTGGCGCGCGAGGCCGGCCATCGCGTGACCGGCTGCGATGCCAACGTCTACCCCCCCATGAGCACCCAGCTGCAAGCGCTGGGCATCGAGCTCATCGAAGGCTTCGGCGCCGAGCAGCTGGAGTTCAAGCCCGACGTCTTCGTCATCGGCAATGTCGTCACGCGCGGCGAACGCTTCCCGCTGATGGAAGCCATCCTCGACGCCGGTCTGCCCTATGCCTCCGGCCCGCAATGGCTGTCGGAACACGTGCTGCAGGGCCGCCATGTGCTGGCCGTCGCGGGTACGCACGGCAAGACGACGACGACGTCCATGCTGGCGTGGATCCTGGAACACGCCGACCACAAGCCCGGCTTCCTGGTCGGCGGCGTGCCGCAGAACTTCGGCGTGTCTGCTCGTCTCGGCGAGGGCAAGGCCTTTGTCATCGAAGCCGACGAGTACGACACCGCCTTCTTCGACAAGCGCAGCAAGTTCGTCCACTACCGGCCGCGCACGGCCATCCTGAACAACCTCGAGCACGACCACGCCGACATCTTCCCGGACCTGGCCGCCATCGAGACGCAGTTCCACCACCTCGTGCGCACCGTGCCGGCCAGCGGCCGCCTCGTCGTGAATGCCCGCGAGGAAGCCCTGCAGCGCGTCATCGCGCGCGGCTGCTGGAGCGAGGTGCAGCGCTTCGGCGCCAAGAAGGAGGAGGCGGGCATGCTGCGCGCGCGCGGCGAGCCGCAGTCCTTCGACGTGCTGCGCGGCAGCCTGAAGGTCGCGCGCGTCGAGTGGAGCTTGATCGGCGAACACAACCAGCTCAATGCGCTGGCTGCCATCGCTGCCGCCGAGCATGTGGGCGTCGCACCCGAGCAGTCGGCCGCGGCGCTGGCCGAGTTCCAGAACGTGCGCCGGCGCATGGAGCTGCGCGGTGAGGTCCGCGGCATCAAGGTCTATGACGACTTCGCCCACCACCCCACCGCGATCCGCACCACCGTCAACGGCCTGCGCCGCCGCATCGCGCCGGCCGAACGCATCCTCGCCATCTTCGAGCCGCGCTCCAACACGATGAAGCTCGGCACGATGAAGGCGCAGCTGCCGTGGGCGCTGGAGGAGGCGGACCTTGCCTTCTGCAACCAGCAGGGGCTGACGTGGGACGCGAAGGAGGCGCTGGCACCGATGGGTGCGCAGGCCGTCGTCGGCGCGGATGTGGACGAGTTGGTGAAGGCCGTGGTCAAGGCCGCCAAGCCCGGCGATCACCTCCTCTGCATGAGCAACGGTGGGTTTGGAGGAATCCACGACAAGCTGCTCGCCGCACTCGCCAAATGAGAAAAGCCCCGCGATGCGGGGCTTTTTGTTGAGCGTCTGAAATCAGCCCGCTGCGGTCGCGTTGCGCAGGCGGATGTGCAGTTCACGCAACTGCTTCTCGTCGACCAGCGACGGCGCGCCGGTCAGCAGGCACTGGGCGCGCTGGGTCTTGGGGAAGGCGATGACGTCGCGGATGGACTCGGCCTTGGTCATCATCGTGACGATGCGGTCCAGGCCGAAGGCCAGGCCGCCGTGCGGGGGCGCGCCGTACTGCAGCGCGTCCAGCAGGAAGCCGAACTTGATGCGCTGGTCTTCCTCGCTGATGTTCAGCGCCGCAAAGACCTTGGCCTGCACCTCGGCGCGGTGGATACGCACCGAGCCGCCGCCCAGCTCCCAGCCGTTCAGCACCATGTCATAGGCCTTGGCGATGCACTTGCCCGGGTCGGTGACCATCAGGTCCTCGTGGCCATCCTTGGGCGCCGTGAACGGATGGTGGACGGCCGCCCAGCGGCCGTTTTCCTCGTCGTGCTCGAACATCGGGAAGTCGACGACCCACAGCGGCGCCCACTTGTCCTCGAACAGGCCGTTGGCCTTGCCGAAGTCGCTGTGGCCGACCTTCAGGCGCAGCGCGCCGATGGCGTCGTTGACGACCTTGGCCTTGTCGGCACCGAAGAAGATCAGGTCGCCATCCTGGGCGCCGGTGCGCTTCAGGACTTCGGCGACGGCCTCGTCGTGCAGGTTCTTGACGATGGGCGACTGCAGGCCTTCGCGGCCCTTGGCCACTTCATTGACCTTGATCCAGGCCAGGCCCTTGGCACCGTAGATCTTGACGAACTCGGTGTAGGCGTCGATCTCGCCGCGGCTCATCGCGGCACCCTTGGGCACGCGCAGCGCGACGACACGACCGCCCGGCGTCGTGGCGGGGCCGCTGAAGACCTTGAAGTCGACCGTCGTCATCGCGTCGGTCAGCTCGGTGAACTCGAGCTTCACGCGCAGGTCGGGCTTGTCGGAGCCGAAGCGGTGCATGGCCTCCGCATATTTCATGACCGGGTAGTCGCCCAGCTCGACGTTCAGCGCCTTGCGGAAGACGTGGCGGATCATGCCCTCGAACATCGAGCGGATTTCCTCTTCCGTCAGGAAGGAGGTCTCGATATCGATCTGCGTGAACTCGGGCTGGCGGTCGGCGCGCAGGTCCTCGTCGCGGAAGCATTTGGTGATCTGGTAGTAGCGGTCGAAGCCCGACACCATCAGCAGCTGCTTGAACAGCTGGGGCGACTGCGGCAGCGCGAAGAAGTGGCCGTCGTGCACGCGGCTGGGCACGAGGTAGTCGCGCGCGCCTTCGGGCGTGCTCTTGGTGAGCATCGGCGTCTCGATGTCGATGAAGCCATGCTCGTCGAGGAACTTGCGAACTTCCATCGCGACGCGGTAGCGCAGCATTAGGTTGTTCTGCATGTAGGGACGGCGCAGGTCCAGCACGCGGTGCGTGAGGCGCGTCGTCTCGCTGAGGTTTTCCTCGTCGATCTGGAAGGGAATGGGCACCGACGGGTTCAGCACCTCGATCTCGTGGCACAACACCTCGACCTTGCCGGACACGAGGTTGGCGTTCTCGGTGCCGGCCGGGCGCGCGCGCACCTTGCCGACGATCTTCAGGCAGAACTCGCTGCGGACGTCTTCGGCGATCTTGAAGCTGTCGGCGCGGTCGGGGTCGCAGACGACCTGGACGAGGCCTTCGCGGTCGCGCAGGTCGATGAAGATGACGCCGCCGTGGTCACGGCGGCGATGGGCCCAGCCCATCAGGGTGACGGTCTGGTCGAGCAGCTTTTCGCTGACTTGGCCGGCATAGCAGGTACGCATGGTGTTCTTCTCCGAATTCTTTGGGGGGTGTCTGGTGTGGGCGCTTCCGGGCGCCTGGGCCCTCAGGGTTGAACGCCGGCCGGGGCGTTCAACCCGGCTGGTTTCGGCCGTCGGCCAGGGCAGCGCCAGGGTGCGGCAGCGGCGCCACGGTACCCATCGAGATGATGTATTTGAGCGCCTCGTCCACCGTCATGTGCAGCGGCCTCACGTCGGCGCGAGGCACGATGAGGAAGAAGCCCGACGTGGGATTGGGTGTCGTCGGCACGTAGAGGCTGACGTGCTCATTCTCCAGATGGCAGGCCACCTCGCCGCTGGGCGTGCCGGTGACGAAGGCGATGGTCCATGCCCCGGCGCGCGGGTACTGCACCAGCACGGCTTCGCGGAAGGCGTTGCCGCTGCTGCTGAACAGCGTGTCCGACACCTGCTTGACCGAGCTGTAGATGCTCTTGACGATGGGGATGTGGGACATCAGCCGGTCCCACTGCGTCAGCAGCCATTGGCCGAAGATGTTGGCGACGAAGACGCCCGTGGCCAGCAGGCCGCCGGCCACGATGACGAGGCCCAGGCCCGGCACATGCTGAAGGCCCAGCAGCCCGTCGCGCCAGGCGCTCGGCATCACCAGGGCCAGTGCGGCGAGCAACGAGCCGAAGACGCCGTTGACGACGTCCAGCGCCTGCGTCAGCACCCAGACGGTGATGGCCAGCGGCAGCCAGACCAGCAGGCCGGCAACGAGGTATTTACGAAGTGAGGCGCCCACGTCGTCCCGATTCAATGGCAGGCGCAGGAGCCGCCGCAGGAGGTGGACGAGGTCGACGAGGCAGAGGATTCGGACGACGAAGAAGCGGATTCGGCCTTGGCCGGCTCCGCCGCCGGGGTGGCAGCGGGCGCAGCAGCCGTGCCGCCGCCGCTGTTGCCGCCGCGGAAGTCGGTCACATACCAGCCCGAGCCCTTGAGCTGGAAGCCGGCGGCCGTGACCTGCTTGCCGAAGGCCTCGGCGCCGCAGGACGGGCAGGTGGTGAGGGGAGCGTCAGAGAGCTTTTGCAGCACGTCCTTGGCATGGCCACAGGCGCTGCAGCGGTAGGCGTAGATGGGCATGGTGGTGCAAAAGGTTGGGCAAAACCCGAGATTTTAGGGCCACCGGGCCGAGTTCAAGGGCGAGCGCTCAGGGATGGGGGCGCAGATGGTGGCTGACGTGCTCGTGGCGGTCGGTCAGCAACTGCGGCATCAGCGAGCCGACGACCATGCCGGCGAGTGCAGCCAGCAACCCGGCCAACTGCCCCGGGAACAGCTCGCCCCAGGTCGACACCTGCGGGAAGAAGGCGACCCAGACGGCGATGCCGGCAAAGATGGAGAACACCGCGCCCTGCGTCGTCGCGCGCTTCCAGTAAAGGCCGAAGACCAGCGGCACGAAGGCGGCCACCAGCGTGACCTGGTAGGCGGCGCTGACGAGGTCGTAGATGGACGTGCCCTGCAGCGCGATCGCGTAGGCCAGCACCGCGAAGGCGAAGATGACCAGCGTGACCCGCATGGCCACCAGCGACTGCCTGTCGCTCATGCCGGGGCGGATCTGCTTGAGGATGTTCTCGACGAAGCTGGTCGTCGGCGCCAGCAGCGTGGCGGACGATGTGCTCTTGATGGCCGACAGCAGCGCGCCGAAGAACAGGATCTGCATGAACAGCGGCATGTGGCCCAGGATGAAGCTGGGCAGCACGCGCTGGTAGTCGTTCTGGGCCAGTTCCAGCGCCTTGTCGCCCATGACGGCCACGGCGGCCAGCACGATGAACATGGGCACGAAGGCGAAGGCGATGTAGCTGAAGCCGCCGATCATGGCGCCGCGCTGGGCGGTCTTGGCGTCCTTGGCCGACATGACGCGCTGGAACACGTCCTGCTGCGGGATGGAGCCCAGCATCATCGTCAGGCCCGAGCCGACGAACATGGCCATCTCGGTGAAGCTCGGGTTGGGCAGGAAGCGGCCCAGTTCGCGCGACTTGGCCAGGTCCAGCACCTTGTCGGCGCCACCGGCCAGGTCGGCCGCGAAGACGGCGATGACGGCCAGGCCCAGCACCAGCACGATCATCTGGATGAAGTCCGTCCACGCCACCGCCAGGAAGCCGCCGATGACGACGTAGACCAACACCGCCAGCAGGCCGACGGTCATGCCCATGGCCGGGCTCATCGCGCCATCGGTCAGGATGTTGAACACCAGGCCCAGCGCCGTGACCTGGGCGGCCACCCAGCCCAGGTAGCTCAGGATGATGGCCAGCGAGCAGAACACCTCGACGCCCTTGCCGAAACGCTGGCGGTAGAAGTCGCCAATGGTCAGCAGGTTCATGCGGTACAGGCGCGCCGCGAAGAAGGCGCCGACCAGCACCAGGCAGAAGCCGGCGCCGAAGGGGTCCTCGACGACGGCGCCCAGGCCGCCCTGCACGAACTTGGCCGGCAGGCCCATGACCGTCTCGGCGCCGAACCAGGTCGCGAAGGTCGTCGTGACGACCATGATCAGCGGCAGGCTGCGGCCGGCGACGGCGAAGTCCGCCGTGTTCTTGACCCGCGTGCCGGCCCAGACGCCGATGCCCAGCGTGCCGAGCAGGTAGAGCACGACGAAGACGATGAGCGTGGTGTTCATGGGCGTGAAGTGGGTGTGGGCCGAAAAACGGCGCGGATTATGAAGGCGCCGCGACGGGCGACTTCTAGAAGCCGAGGTCGAGAAAGCGCACCGCAAGCCACGCAAGAGTGATGCCGGAGGCAAAGCCTACGGCGCCCCAGAGCAGGCGGGACAACAGGCGGTTGGTGCCGCGCAGCTCGTGCACCAGCGCCTTCAGTTCGGCATCGCCGCCACCGCGCTTGGCCTGGGCCTTCAGCGCGTCGTGCAGCAGGCGCGGCAGTTCGGGCACGAGCTGGGCGAAGCGCGGTGCCTCCTTCATCAGCTGCGTCTGGAACGCCGGCCAGCCGACCTGCTCGTTCATCCAGCGCTCCAGGAAGGGCTTGGCGGTCGCCCAGAGATCGAGGTCGGGATCGAGCTCGCGGCCAAGTCCCTCGACATTCAGCAACGTCTTCTGCAGCAGCACCAGTTGAGGCTGGATCTCGACATTGAAGCGGCGCGAGGTCTGGAACAGGCGCATCAGCACCTGCCCGAGCGAGATGTCCTTCAGCGGACGGTCGAAATGCGGCTCGCAGACGGCGCGGACCGCGCTTTCGAGCGCATCGACACGCGTCTCGGCCGGCACCCAGCCGGAGGCGATGTGCAGCTCGGCGACGCGCTTGTAGTCGCGCTGGAAGAAGGCGATGAAGTTCTGCGCGAGGTAGTCCTTGTCCACCTCCGTCAGCGTGCCGATGATGCCAAAGTCCAGCGCCACGTAGCGGCCGAAAGTCTCGGGCGCCAGGCTGACCTGGATGTTGCCGGGATGCATGTCGGCGTGGAAGAAGCCGTCGCGGAAGACCTGGGTGAAGAAGATCGTCACGCCGTCGCGGGCCAGCTTCTTGATGTCGATGCCTGCGGCGTCCAGCGCGGCGCGCTGCGAGATGGGCACGCCCTTCATGCGCTCCATGACGATGACCTCGGGGCTGCACAGGTCCCAGTGCATCTCCGGCACCATGACCAGGCCCAGGCCATCCATATTGCGGCGCAGCTGCGCGGCATTGGCGGCCTCGCGGACGAGATCCAGCTCGTCATGCAGGTACATGTCGAACTCGGCGACGACCTCGCGTGGCTTCAGGCGCCGGCCATCGGCCGAGAAGCGCTCGACCCAGGCCGCCAGCTGTCGCATCAGGGAGAGGTCATCGTCGATGACGTCCAGCATGCCGGGCCGTAGCACCTTGACGGCCACCTCGCGGCCATCCCTCAGCGTCGCGAAATGCACCTGCGCGATGCTGGCGCTGGCCACGGGCTCGGCGTCGAAGGTAGCGAACAGTTCCTCCAGCGGCCGGCCGAAGGCGCGCTCGACCATCTCGCGCGACAGCGCGGCCGGGAACGGCGGCACGCGGTCCTGCAGCTTGGCCAGTTCCAGCGCCACGTCCTGGGGCAGCAGGTCCCGTCGCGTGGACAGCACCTGGCCGAACTTCACGAAGATGGGACCCAGGCGCTCCAGCGCGAGGCGCAGCCGCACGCCGCGCGGCTGCTGCCAGCGCCGCCCCAGCCGGGTGGCGCGCCTCAGGATCTGGAAGCGCCGGCGCTGCAGGCCCGACAGGGCCAGATCATCGAGACCGAAGCGCCAGACCGTCCACAGGATGACGAGCAGCCGCGAGACAAACCTCATGCGCCGCTACCGGCCATCGAGGGCGCCAGGCGCCCGGCCATGCCGGACAGCGTGCGCCGCAGCGTGCGGCCGAACTGCGCCAGCTGGCGGGCCGCCAGTGGGCCGACGATGCCGGCCAGATCGTCCTCGATGTCCCAGCGCAGGTTGTCCATCAGCCAATGCATCTCGCCGGCGAAGGCCGCGTCACCCTGGACGGTGACCCGTGGCGATTCACCGCTGAGCGCAGCAAAGGCCAGGCGGGCCGGATTGGCGGCCTCGATCTCGACGCGCAGCCCGCCGACGCCGTCTGGCGCCGCCTCCAGCCGTTCGAACAGCCCCGCAGGCGTAACGGTCAGTATCAGATCCGGTGCCGCCGGCAGCAGTGATGGCCATTGCGCCAGATGCACCACCAGGGTACGCCCGGCCCAGGGCCGCAGACGCTGCGTCGCCACGGGTTCGCGCGACACGACATGGTTGATCAGCAGCACGAGACGGTCCTGCAGGACGGGGGTCAGCAGCGGCGCAAAAGGGGGGGTGGGCCAAGAAACGGGCATGAACAAGATTGTAGGCAGCGGACCCCGAACAGGGGACGAAGGCCGCACGGCTGTCAAATTTGTTGGTACAGAATCCCGGTTCGATTTTTGCGTGCCCCCTTGCCCTTACGAACTGGGCACCGACCACCATCACGATGTTTGAGGATCGCAGCTACAAGAGGACGTTCTACAGCGCACCGCAGTCGGTCGAATCGCTGATTGCCGCCTTCCTCGAGCCGGGCATCATCGTGCTGACCTTCCTGCTCGTGAACGACCACTTCGGGGAACAGGTCATGCGCCCGACGCTGACGCTGTGCCTGCTGGTGTTCGCGCTGACCTTCCCCGGTCGCAACCGTTTCCAGGACCACCCCGCCAGCGCGCTGGTCGACGTGGTGTCGTCCTGGCTGGTGCTGCTGGGCATCCTGCTGCTGTGCGGCTATGCGACGAGCAGCCTGCACTACTTCGAGAACGAAGTGCTGATCTGGTGGGCCATCATCACGCCCATTGCCCAGATCGTCGCCATCGAAGTCGGCCGGCGCATCGAGCGCTGGCGGGCTCGCGATCCCAGCGCCCGCCGCACCGCCGTCGTGGTGGGCGCGGGCCCCCTGGGACACAAGGTGACCCGCGCCTTGCGGGACGGCCAGGGCGTCATCTGCCTGGGCTACTTCGACGACCGCACCCCCGAAAGGCTGCATCCCGACGCCGGCACCGAACTGCTCGGGCCGCTGAGCAGGCTCAGCGAATTCGTGCGCGAGAAGGGCGTCAAGGAGGTCTACATCACGCTGCCGCTGGGCTCGCAGCCGCGCATCGTGCAATTGCTGGAGCAGGTTCAGGGCACGACGGCTTCGCTGTTCTTCGTGCCCGACGTGTTCGGCATCAGCATCATCCAGGGCCGGCTGCAGGACGTGTCCGGCGTGCCGGTCGTGGGCATCTGCGAGACCCCGTTCACCGGCACCAACCAGTTGGTCAAGCGCTTCAGCGACATCGTGCTGGCGGCCATTATCCTGGTGCTGATCTCGCCCATCCTGCTCGCCCTGGCCATCGGCGTGAAGCTGAGCTCGCCCGGCCCGGTCATCTTCAAGCAACGCCGCAACGGCCTCGATGGCGAAGAGATCATCGTCTACAAGTTCCGCTCGATGCGCACTCAGGACAACGGTCCCGTCGTCAAGCAGGCCACCAAGGGCGACTCGCGCATCACGCCCTTCGGCGCCTTCATCCGCAAGACCTCGCTGGACGAGCTGCCGCAGTTCATCAACGTGCTGCAGGGCCGCATGAGCATCGTCGGCCCGCGCCCGCACGCGGTGGCGCACAACGAGGAATACCGCAAGCTCATCAAGGCCTATATGGTGCGCCACAAGGTCAAGCCGGGCATCACCGGCTGGGCGCAGGTCAACGGCCTGCGCGGGGAGACCGACACCATCGACAAGATGGTGGCGCGTGTTGAATACGATCTGGAATATCTGCGCAACTGGTCGCTGGCCCTGGATCTGCAGATCATTCTGCGGACCGTGAGGTTGGTGGTGTTCGATCGACATGCCTACTAGCAGCAAAACCATGACGGCCTCATCCCGCCTGCCTCTCGCTGCGATCGCCGCAGCCGCCGCCCTGGCGCCGTCCATGACGCGTGCCCAGACCGAAGACCCGGCCCCGTACTACGTGGGGGCGTCGCTCGGTGTCTCGCATGTGTCCAATGTCTATCGGCAGAACGACACGCCGAACAGCGACACGGTCGTCAGCGCCGGCTTGCTGGGCGGCATCGATCAACGGCTCGGCCGCCAGCATCTGACGCTGGATGGCTCGCTGCAGAACAACCGTTACTCCACCAACCGCGAGCTGAACTACCGCTCCCACAGCCTGCGCGGCGCGTTGAACTGGGAGACGGCGGGCGACCTGTCGGGCGTGCTGAGCGCCAAGTCGGACCGCTCGCTGGCGGACTTCAACAGCAGCAGTCTCACCGAGCCGCTGTTCAAGAAGAACATCGAGCGCAACGAAGACTACCGCGCCGTCGCACGGCTGGGTGTGGGGTCCCGCTACTCGCTGGAGGCCGGTTGGAACAACCGGCGCCGCAATTTCAGCGCGGAAGAGTACGCGCCCTACGTCTATCACCAGAACACGACCTGGCTGGGGGCCTTCGCCATGCCCGGCGGCAACGTCAGGCTCGGTCTCGTCGGCCGGCACACCGAGGGAACCAACCCTCGCTATTTCACGGGCGATCCGCTGAATCCCGTTGCGCCCAACGACTACACCCGCAACGACTTCGACTTGACGGCCAATTGGAGCGCAGGCGGCCACACCTCGCTGAACGCGCGCATCAGCCGCAGCAAGACCCGCAACAGCCAGCAGAACCTGAGCGATTTCCACGGCACGACAGGCGCCGTGGGCGGCACATGGCAGCCGACCGGCAAGCTGCAGTTCAACTTCCAGTACGCCCGTGACACGGGGCAGGAAACCACCGTGGTCGCCACCGACATGAACCGCGTCTACACGTCGTGGCAGCTCGGCACGAGCTATGCGGTGACCGGCAAGATCTCGCTCGGGGCCAAGCTGACCAACAGCCGGACGCGGCGCGACGGCGCCGTGGTCAACGCCGGCGTCCTCGCCTCCGACGGCACCAAGGGCCACAACATCAACCTGCGCTGGGCCATCTCGCGCGCTTTCAACCTGAGCTGCCAGTACGACCACGTCAAGCGCGACAGCAACGTGCAACTCCTCAGCTACACCGCCAACAGCTACGGCTGCACCGGCCAAGCCATCCTGTATTGATGCCCACCATCCTGCTCACCGGCGCCGCCGGCTACATCGCCTCGCACACCTGGCTCGCACTGCAGCAGGCCGGCTACCGCGTGGTCGGCCTGGACAACTTCGTCAACAGTTCCCCCCTCGTGCTGGAGCGGCTGGCTGAACTGGCGCCCGCGCCGATCGAGTTCGAGCGCGGCGACGTCTGCGATGCGGCCCAGATGGACGAGATCTTCGACCGCTACCGGCCCGCCGCCGTCGTGCATTTCGCGGCCTACAAGGCGGTCGGCGAATCGGTCAGCCTGCCGCTGGCCTATTACCGCAACAACCTCGGCGGCCTCGTCAACACCTGCGAGGTCATGAAACGCCATGGCTGCTCGCGCATCGTCTTCAGTTCCAGCGCGACGGTCTATGGCGCGCCGGACAAACTGCCGATCCGCGAGGACTCGCCCACCTCAGCCACCAACCCCTACGGCGCCACCAAGCTGATGGGCGAGCAGATCCTGCGCGATGTCGGCGTGTCCGACCCGGCCTGGCAGACCGCCTGCCTGCGTTATTTCAATCCGGTCGGCGCCCACCAGAGCGGCCGCATCGGCGAAGACCCGCGCGGCACGCCCAACAACCTGATGCCCTATGTCGCCCAGGTGGCCGTGGGCCGGCGCGACAAGCTGTCCGTGTTCGGCGGCGACTACGCGACGCCCGACGGCACCGGCGTGCGCGACTACATCCATGTGACCGACCTCGCCGAAGGCCATGTGGCGGCGCTGCACTGGCTGCTCGCCAACACCGGCTCACTGACCGTCAACCTCGGCACCGGCCAGGGCTACAGCGTGCTTGACCTGGTACGCGCCTACGAGGCCGCCAGCGGCCGCAGCGTGCCCTACGAGATCGTCGCGCGCCGCCCCGGCGACGTCGCCGCCTGCTGGGCCGACCCGACATTGGCTCGCGAGTTGCTTGGCTGGGAGGCCAAGCTCGGCCTCGCGCGCATGTGCGAGGACAGCTGGCGCTGGCAGCACAACAACCCCCAAGGTTTCAACTGATCTGATCGACGTCATGGCTTCAAGCAAAACCCCCGTCCTGCCCGTCATCATGGCCGGCGGCTCCGGCACCCGGCTGTGGCCGCTGTCGCGCGCCGGCTATCCCAAGCAGTTCCTCGTGCTGTCTGGCAACGAAAGCCTCTTCCAACTGGCCGCGCGCCGCCTGGCCGCGCTGGCGTCACCCGCGCTCGAACTGGCCGCCCCCTGCATCGTCGGCAATGAGGAACACCGCTTCCTCGTGCTGGACCAGTTGCGCGAAACCAAGCAGGAGCCCAGCAGCGTGCTGCTGGAGCCCATGGGCCGCAACACCGCGCCGGCGCTGACGCTGGCCGCCCTGGCCGCTTTGGAAGGCGGCAACGATCCCGTCCTCGTCGTCACGCCGGCCGACCAGACCGTCACCGATGGCGCCGCCTTCACGGCCGCGCTGCAGGACGCCATCCGCATCGCCGCCGAAGGCGCCATCACCATCCTCGGCATCACGCCCGACCGGCCGGAGACGGGCTATGGCTATATCCGCACCAAGGCCGACGCCGGCGGCCTGGTCGTCGCCCAGTTCGTCGAGAAGCCCGATCTCGAGACGGCCCAGCGCTATCTGACGGAGGGCGGCTATTACTGGAACAGCGGCATGTTCGTGCTGCGCGCCAGCGTCTGGGTGAAGGCGCTGGAGCGCTTCCGCCCCGACATCCTCGAGGCCACCCGTGCCTCCTGGGCCGCTCGCAAGACCGACGCCAAGTTCGTGCGCCCGGGCAAGGCCGAGTTCGCCCTTGTGCCGAGCGAGTCGGTCGACTATGCCGTCATGGAGCGCTGCCCCGGCACCGACATCCCGCTGCGCATGGTCGCGCTGGACGCCGGCTGGAACGACCTCGGTGCCTGGGAGGCCGTCTGGCAGGTGGCCGACAAGGACGAAGCGGGCAACGCCTTCGTCGGCGACGCACTCATCGCCGACAGCCGCAACACGCTGGTGCACGCCACCAGCCGCCTCGTCGGCGTCGTCGGCCTGACGGACATCGTCGTCGTCGAGACGCCCGACGCCGTGCTGGTCAGCGACCGCGCGCGCAGCCAGGAGGTCAAGCAGATCGTCAACCGCCTGGGCGCCGAGCAACGCGGGGAGCAGGCCCTGCACCGCAAGGTGCACCGCCCCTGGGGCTGGTACGACAGCATCGACAACGGCCCACGCCACCAGGTCAAGCGCATCATGGTCAAGCCGGGCGCGTCGCTCAGCCTGCAAATGCACCACCACCGCGCCGAGCACTGGATCGTCGTCAGCGGCACCGCCGAGATCGTCAACGGCGACAAGACCATCCTGCTGACCGAGAACCAGTCCACCTACATCCCGCTCGGCCAGACCCACCGCCTGGCCAACCCCGGCAAGGTGCCGCTGGAAATCATCGAGGTCCAGTCCGGCTCCTACCTCGGCGAGGACGACATCGTCCGTTTCGAAGACACCTACGGCAGAGCATGAGGCCACCCCCTACCGGCTCCGCCGGCCCCCTCAAGGGGGCGCACCCGATGGCCTGGCAAAGCCAGTTCCATGGGTGCCGCTTGGGAAGACACTAGCCTGCAAACAGAGTTACACACATGACCATCCTCGTCACCGGCGGCGCCGGCTTCATCGGCAGCAACTTCGTGCTCGACTGGCTGCGCCAGTCCGACGAGCCCGTCGTCAACCTCGACGTGCTGACCTACGCAGGCAACCTCGAAAACCTCGCCTCGCTGGACGGCGATGCCCGCCACAGCTTCGTCAAGGGCGACATCTGCGACCGCGCCCTCATCGACAGCCTGCTGGCGACACACCAGCCGCGCGCCATCGTGCATTTCGCGGCCGAGAGCCATGTGGACCGCTCCATCCACGGCCCCGGCGCCTTCATGAAGACCAATGTCGACGGCACCTTCACGCTGCTGGAAGCGGCGCGCGCCTACTGGAGCGCCCTCGAAGGCGATGCCAAGGCGGCCTTCCGCTTCCACCATGTCTCGACCGACGAGGTCTACGGCTCGCTGAAGCCGACCGACCCGCCCTTCGCCGAGACCAACCCCTACGAGCCCAACAGCCCCTACTCGGCCAGCAAGGCCGCCAGCGACCACCTCGTGCGCGCCTGGCACCACACCTACGGCCTGCCCGTCGTCACGACCAACTGCTCGAACAACTACGGCCCCTATCACTTCCCCGAGAAGCTGATCCCGCTGATGATCGTCAACGCGCTGGCGGGCAAGCCGCTGCCGGTCTACGGCGACGGCCAGCAGATCCGCGACTGGCTCTACGTGACCGACCACTGCAGCGGCATCCGCGCCGTGCTGGCCGGCGGCAAGCTCGGCGAGACCTACAACATCGGCGGCTGGAACGAGAAGGCCAACATCGACATCGTCAAGACGGTCTGCGCGCTGCTCGACGAGCTCAAGCCATCGGCCGAGGGGCCCTACGCGCGCCTCATCACCTACGTGAAGGACCGCCCCGGCCACGACCGCCGCTACGCCATCGACGCCCGCAAAATCGAGCGCGACCTGGGCTGGCGCCCGGCCGAGACCTTCGACACCGGCATCCGCAAGACGGTGCAGTGGTACCTCGACCATCCCGAGTGGGTCGCCCGCGTGCAGAGCGGCGCCTACAAGGACTGGGTCTCCAAGCAGTACAACTGAACGGCTGCCCCATGAAGATTCTTCTGCTCGGCAAGGGCGGCCAGGTCGGCTGGGAACTGCAACGCTCGCTGGCCGTGGTCGGCGACGTGGTCAGCCTGGACCACGACGACGGCGGCGACTTCACGCAGCCCGACCAGTTGCTGGCACGCGTGCAGGCCATCGCGCCACAGGCCATCGTCAATGCCGCGGCCCACACCGCCGTCGACAAGGCCGAGAGCGAGCCCGAGCTGGCGCGCCAGATCAACGCCGCCACGCCGGCACTGCTGGCCATCGAGGCCAAGCGCCTTGGCGCCCTGCTCGTGCACTACTCGACCGACTATGTCTTCGACGGCAGCGGCCAGCATGCGCGCGACGAAGAAGCGCCCATCGCGCCGCTCAGCGTCTACGGCAGCACCAAGGCCGAGGGCGAGGACGGCATCCGCGCCAGCGGCTGCCAGCACCTCATCCTGCGTACCAGCTGGGTCTATGCGGCACGCGGCGGCAACTTCGCCAAGACCATGCTGCGCCTGGCCGCCGAGCGCGAGCAGCTCAAGGTCATCGCCGACCAGATCGGAGCGCCCACCGGCGCCGACCTGCTGGCCGACCTGACGGCCCACATGCTGCGCGCCGCGCGCGTCAATCCGGCTCTGACGGGCACGTATCACGCGGTGGCCGGCGGCGAGACGAACTGGCACGACTACGCCCGCTTCGTCATCGAGTTCGCGCGGGCACGCGGCAAGACGATCAAGGTCGCGCCTGACCAGATTCTGCCGATCCCGACCAGCGACTACCCCACACCCGCCAGGCGGCCGCTCAATTCCCGCCTGTCCACGGCCAAACTGCAGCAGCGCTTCGGCCTGCGTCTGCCGCAATGGCAGCAGGGCGTGGAACGCATGCTGAACGAGATCCTATGAGCCCCTCGCCCGGTCTTGCCTCGCTGAACGCGGGCATGCCCAGTCGGTCCCCCGAGGGGACGGCGATGCTTGCGGCATTGAGCCGCAAGCACATCGCCAAAGCGGGCCGGCTTGGGAGCGGCCCGGCGCTCGGCCCGAAAGCCAATTGAATGGAATTGAGGCACTAACGATGACAAAGAACCGCAAAGGCATCATCCTCGCCGGCGGCTCCGGCACGCGCCTGCATCCGGCCACGCTGGCCGTCAGCAAGCAGTTGCTGCCGGTCTACGACAAGCCCATGGTCTATTACCCGCTCAGCACGCTGATGCTGGCGGGCATCCGCGACATCCTGCTGATCAGCACACCGCAGGACACGCCGCGCTTCGAGGCGCTGCTCGGCGACGGCGCGCGCTGGGGCCTGAACATCAGCTACTGCGTGCAGCCCAGCCCCGATGGCCTGGCCCAGGCCTTCATCCTCGGCCGCGACTTCGTCGGCGGCGCACCGAGCGCCCTCGTGCTGGGCGACAACATCTTCTACGGCCACGACTTCGCCGGGCTGCTGCACAACGCCACGACGGCGGACACCGGCGCCAGCGTCTTCGCCTATCACGTGCACGACCCCGAGCGCTACGGCGTCGTCGAGTTCGACGCCGCCAAACGCGCGCTGTCCATCGAAGAGAAACCCAAGGCGCCCAAGAGCAACTACGCCGTCACCGGCCTGTACTTCTACGACGAGCAGGTCTGCGACATCGCTGCTGCCATCAAGCCCAGCCCGCGCGGCGAGCTCGAGATCACCGACGTCAATGCCGAATACCTGCGCCAGGGCCGGCTCAGCGTCGAGATCATGGGCCGCGGCTATGCCTGGCTGGACACCGGCACGCATGACAGCCTGATGGAAGCCGGCCAGTTCATCGCCACGCTGGAAAAGCGCCAGGGCCTGAAGGTGGCCTGCCCTGAGGAGATCGCCTACCGCTCCGGCTGGATCGACGCTGCGCAACTCGAGGTGCTGGCCAAGCCGCTGGCCAAGAACGGCTACGGCCAGTACCTGCAGAAGCTGCTGACCGAAAAGGCGTTCTGATCCATGTCCACGCTGCTGCAGCTCACCCCCACCGCGCTGCCCGAAGTCCTCATCGTCGAGCCCAAGGTCTTCGGCGACGCGCGCGGCTTCTTCACTGAGAGCTGGAACGAAGCGCGCTTCAACGAAGCCCTCGGCTACGACGTGCATTTCGTGCAGGACAACCACTCGCGCTCCTCGCGCGGCGTGCTGCGCGGCCTGCACTACCAGCTCGACCCGCACCCGCAAGGCAAGCTGGTGCGCTGCACCTCAGGTGCCGTGTTCGACGTGGCCGTGGACGTGCGGCGCTCCAGCCCCAACTTCGGCAAGTGGACAGGCGTGGAACTGACCGCTGACAACCACCGCCAGCTGTGGATCCCGCCCGGTTTCGCGCACGGCTTCGTCGTCCTCAGCGAGACGGCAGACTTCCTCTACAAGACCAGCGGCCGCTACGCACCCGAATGCGAAGGCGCCGTGCGCTGGGACGATCCGACTGTCGGCATCGCCTGGCCACTGGATGGCATCACGCCGCAGCTGTCGGCCAAGGACGTGGCCGCACCGCTGCTGGGCGACGCCCGGACCTTCGACTGACGTCGGGCTGCTGCTCGCACCAGCCTCTTTGAGGCATCCGCTGGGCTGAAGACTCTGCTGCAGCGCCGGGACGGCGCGGCGGCGCTGCGTGCCCTCCACGCACGCGTGGCTGGAAGCGTCCTTGATGGTCAGGCGTCGACCAAGACGCTGGCCGGCCGACATCGCGGGCTTGCCGTCACATGTAAGTTACCGGCCACCCCTGAACGGTATATGCCGACCAATCCGCGTGAAGAGATTGGCACGCCCCGGCCAAATGGCGGCAACCATTTGAAAAGATCCGCAAACTGAGAATTTTTCCAAGATTCGGCCGTCCATCGGATGTTTCAAATGGTACGCAATCACCGTCGTTCACTATTGCCGCAAAGTGGCGGGTGAGACGTTTACCGACAGTAGGCATTGAGATTGAGGCGCTTCATACTGAATGCAGCGTATTGCTGGCGGTCACGCAGCTGCAATGCGCTGATCGACGATGCCAACGCCAGTGACGTAGAAGCTGCCCATCCATATTGACGGAATGGGTGATAAGAAAACATTTTGGCATTTAGCAGCAACGCTTGAATATTTTCTTAAACACCCATGTCGCGCACTTCTCTCAAATATCAGCCCAAGGCATCTGTCCTTTTCTCCTTTTTGCTTGTCGGCGTGCTCATGGCAGGCTGTGGTGGCGGCGGCAGTTCTCCGAACATGCCGACAACAAATAGCGCAGAAACGCCCGCGAGCGCTGTGAATATCTCGGCCAACACCGCCGATAGCCCCGCCACCGACGCGTCTGCCATGCCGGCCGCCCCGGCCAGCGGCAGTACGGCCGAGATGGGTGCCGCACTGGTGGCTGCCGCCACCGCAACGGCATCGGCCACAACTGCCGCCACAACGACGACCTCGGGCTGCACGCCCGACGGCTTCGGCAGCTTCAACAAGCCCTTTGCCGCGCATTCCCCGTGGAACAGCCGCCCCGTCGCTCCCGTGCTCGGTTCCGCCACCATCCCCACGTCCCTTTACTACCCCGCCGTCCAAAGCGGCGCGTATTCAAGCGCCGCCTTCGAAGCCAAGGCAACGGACGGCCCCGTCGTCGTCACGGGCAATTCGACCAGCGGCGTCTGGGACCCGGACAGCGAGGTCTACCGCCCGAGCATCACCATCCCTCATTGGCCCGCGGGCGTCGTTCCGGCGACCGGCTTGGACGGCCACGCCGAAATCGTGGACGTCACATCGGGCGTCGTGCATTCCTTCTCGCAGTTGAAGCAGGTGGATGGCGTCTGGAAGGCCACGCAATACGCCTGGACTCCCTTGAATGGCCGCGGCATGGGCGACCCGTCGCACTACTTCCAGGGCGCCCGGGCGGCCGGTGTGTCGACCCTGGGCGGGTTGATTCGCAAGTCCGAGGCCAATGACGGCGCGAGCATGTTCAAGCATGCGCTGGCCATGTCCCTGACCTTCAACGGGCTCGCTGGCAACCCGACCTACGTCTTCCCTTCCACGAGCTCCGACACGAACGCCGCGACGGCCAACACCGGCCAGATCCCGATGGGCTCGCTGATGTTGCTGCCCGCCAGCTTCAATGCCCAGGCGCTGGCCACGCCCGAGCTGCGCAAGGTTGCAGAGACCCTCAAGGCCTACGGCGCCTATGTCGTCGACCGCAACTACGGGACACCCTTCGTCATCTACGTGGAGATCGGCGCCGATTTCAAGCTTCACAGGAACGGCTGGAGCAACGCAACGGCCAACGACCTGGAAGCCATCCGCATGGCACTGCGCCCGCTGCAAACTGCCGCGAGCTGGCTGAACGGGACCGACCAGCCGGCTGCAGTGACCAACACGGCGCTGAACCTGCTGTCGATGCGTGGCTACTGGTATCGCAGCAAAGGGACGCAGACGGGCAGCTTCGACACGTGGAAGCAGGCGCTGGTGTTCCCGGCAACGACGACTCCCATCGAGCAGAGCAACACGGGCGGACGCGCCTACGCCGGCGTCAAATGGGCCACGCCTGTTGCGGGTGAGTCATATCGCCTCAGCGTGACGGCCACCGGTGGCGCGCGACTGCGCACGACGATCACCGACAAGGCCACCAACGCGGTGCTTTACGACAGCGGCGACATGTCGAATGCGCAGATTGCCGATTTCACCTGGCCGGCGGCAGCCTCGTTCAAGATCTCGACCTATGCCAAGAGCGGCGTTGCCGGCGTCGAATCGAGCGTCAGCGCCCAATTGGTGAAGAACGGCGCACCGGTCATCGCCCAGTGCGGCATCTGACGTGAACGGGGCCCTTCGTGGGCCCCCGTTGACGGCGATGCCTTCGCGCGTCAGTCATGGCGCGCGGGGCCATCAATTCAGGCCCGCGCGTCGCCCCAGCGCAGCGGCGTCACCTCGTCGCCGACATAGCTGGTGTGGCCGCTGCGGTCCACGCAGTACTGTGGCGAGATGATCATCTCGCGCACCGTCATGCCCTCGCCGATGCGCGTGTGCTCGATCAGCACCGAACGCTCCACGGTGCAGCCGGCGCGCAGATGCGAGCCGTGGCCGATCCAGGTCGGGCCAACCACGCGCGCACCGGGCTCGATGCGCACGTTGGAGCCGATGTAGACCGGCCCTTCGATGTGCACCTTGTCCCAGTCCACCGAGGTGTTCAGGCCGGTCCAGACCTGCGGCCGCACCTCGCGGCCCGGCACCTGCATCTGCGCCACCTCGCCCGCGAGCACGCGTTGCGTCACGGCCCAGTAGTCGCTCAGGCGGCCGATGTCGATCCAGTTGAACGGACGGTTCTGCGCGTAGAACGGCAGCCCCTTCTCGACCAGCAGCGGGAACAGTTGGCTGCCGATGTCGAACTCCTTGCCCGGCGGGATCAGGTCCAGCACTTCGGGCTCGAAGATGTAGATGCCGGTGGAGGCCAGCGTGCTCAGCGCGTCCTCGGGCTTGGGCTTCTCCTGGAAGGACGTGACGCGCCCATCGGCATCGGCCACGACGATGCCGTAGTTCTTCGTGTCCTCGCGGGGCACGTCCAGCGTCACGACACTGGCAATGGCGCCCTTGGCCTTGTGCTCGGCGATGGCGGCGGTGATGTCCAGGTCGATGATGGCGTCACCGCACAGCACCAGGAAGGTCTCGTCGAAGAAGCCGCCGAAATCCTGGATCTTGCGCATACCGCCGGCCGAGCCGACCGGCTTGCACACCACCTCGCCCTGCTCGCGCACGCCCTCGTAGGAATAACCCAGTTCTACACCCCAGCGCCCACCATTGCCGAAATAGTTCTCGATCTTCCAATGCAGGAAGGCCACGTTGACCATCACCTGCTTGACGCCGTGGGCAGCGAGGTGCTCCACGAGGTACTCCATCACCGGCTTGCCCAGGATGGGCACCATCGGCTTGGGCGTGTACTTGGTCAAGGGGCGCACCCGCGTGCCCTGGCCTGCCGCCAGGATCATTGCTTTTGCCATGCCAGCTTCCTACTTCGTGATTGGAATGCCCGTCATCAAGCAAGGAACGAGCCCATGGAATGCTCAGGCGCCCGCGGCGCGACCGATGCCCCGGTAGTCGATGCCCAACGCCTTCATCAGCTTGGGGTCGTAGAGGTTGCGGCCGTCCAGCACGACGGGTGACTTCAACGCCGACTTGATGGCGTCGAAGTCCGGCGTCCGGAACTCCTTCCACTCGGTCACGATCAGCAGCGCGTCGGCGCCCTGCAGCGCGGTCTCGGCGCGGTCCACCAGCGCCACGTCGTCGCGCGGGCCCAGCACGCGGGCCGTCTCCGGCATCGACACCGGGTCATAGGCCGCGACCGTCGCGCCGCGCTTGGTCAGCTCGTCGATGATCACCAGCGACGGCGCCTCGCGCATGTCGTCGGTGTTGGGCTTGAATGCCAGGCCCCAGATGGCGAAGCGCCGGCCCTTCAGGTCTTCGCCGAAGCGCTCGACGACCTTGTTCACCAGCACGCGCTTCTGCCGCTCGTTGGCTTCTTCCACGGCCGTCAGCACCTTCAGCGGGATGCCGGTGTCGGCCGCCGTCTTCACGAGCGCCTTCACGTCCTTGGGGAAGCAGGAGCCGCCGTAGCCCGTGCCGGCATACAGGAACTGGTAGCCGATGCGCGTGTCGCTGCCGATGCCGCGGCGCACCAGGTCGATGTCGGCGCCGACGCGCTCGGCCAGCAGGGCCAGTTCGTTCATGAAGCTGATGCGCGTGGCCAGCATCGCGTTGGCGGCATACTTGGTCAGCTCGGCGCTGCGCACGTCCATGACCAGCATGCGGTCCTGGGTGCGGTTGAAAGGCGCGTACAGCGCGCGCATCAGCAGCGTGGCCTGCTCGTCGTCGGAGCCGACGACAACGCGGTCCGGCTTCATGAAGTCGTCGACCGCCGCGCCTTCCTTCAGGAACTCGGGGTTGGACACCACGGCGAAGGCCATGTCGCCCAGGCCGCGCTTGACCAGTTCTTCCTTGACCGCGGCGCGCACCTTGTCGGCCGTGCCGACCGGCACCGTGCTCTTGTCAACGATGACCTTGTAGTCCGTCATGCGCTGGCCGATGGAACGGGCCGCGGCGACGACGTACTGCAGGTCGGCCGAGCCGTCTTCGTCCGGCGGCGTGCCCACGCCGATGAAGAGGATGGTGCCGTGCTGGACCGCCATGTCCACGTCGGTGGTGAACTGCAGCCGCCCCGCCTCCACATTGCGGCGCACCACCGCGTCCAGCCCCGGCTCGTGGATGGGGATACCGCCCTCGTTGAGGATGCGGATCTTCTCGGGATTCACATCCAGGCAGACCACGTGGTTGCCCATCTCGGCCAGGCAGGCGCCGGTGACCAGGCCGACATAGCCGGTGCCGATGGCGGTGACTTTCATTCGTTGTCCTCGTTCAAAAAAGCGGTTCGGGCGTTTGTAGCGCAAGCACGTGACATGCCAGTGGACGTCAGACCCTGTAGTAGTCCCGATACCAGGCGACAAAGCGGCTGATGCCTTCTGGTACCGGCATCGCCGGCCGGAAATCGGTCCAGGCCGCCAGCTCTTCCACGTCCGCATGCGTGGCCGGCACGTCGCCGTCCTGCATGGGCATGAAGTTCTTCACCGCCTCGCGCCCCACGGCCTGCTCGATGGCCTCGATGAAGCTCATCAGCTGGATGGGCGCGTGGTTGCCGATGTTGAAGACGCGGTAGGGCGCGCTGGAACGGGCCGGGTCGGCGCGGTCTGGGTCGTAGGCCGGATCGGCCGTGGCCGTGCGGTCCAGCACGCGCACGACGCCTTCGGCGATGTCGTCGATGTAGGTGAAGTCGCGAATCATCTTGCCGTGGTTGAACACGTTGATGGGCCGCCCTTCGATGATGGCCTTGGTGAACAGGAACAGCGCCATGTCAGGCCGCCCCCAGGGACCGTAGACCGTGAAGAAGCGCAGGCCCGTCGTCGGCAGGCCGAACAGGTGCGAGTAGGTGTGCGCCATCAGCTCGTTGGCCTTCTTCGTCGCGGCGTAGAGGCTGATGGGATGGTCGACGCCGTGGTGCTCCGAGAAGGGCATCAGCGTGTTGCCGCCGTAGACGCTGGAGCTTGAGGCGTAGGCCAGGTGCTGCACGCCGCTGTGGCGGCAGCCTTCCAGGATGTTCGTGAAGCCGACGATGTTGCTGTCGATGTAGGCGTGCGGGTTCTCGATGGAGTAGCGCACGCCGGCCTGCGCGGCCAGGTGGACGACACGATCAAAGCGCTGCTCGGCGAATAGCTTGGCGATGCCTTCCCGGTCGGCCACGTCCATCTTGACGAAGCTGAACGCCGGCTTGTCCTGCAGCCGCGCCAGCCGGTCATGCTTGAGCTGAGGACTGTAGTAGTCGTTCAGGTTGTCCAGGCCAACGACCTGGTCGCCGCGTGCGAGCAGGATCTGGCTGACATGCATGCCGATGAAGCCGGCGGCGCCGGTGACGAGTACTTTCAAAACCTACCCCTTGGGTGAAATAACGCCGCAAAGGCGCGCGGCATGTCCGGTCGAGTCTGGCCGAACTTTAGCGTCTGTCCACGGGGAACACGCCCGTGCAGATGCAGGGTTGGCAAACGCCACTCTCACGCCAACCGCTAAACCCAATAGCCCGGAAATGCTTTTCTCGCGATTGAACCGCTCGGCGCCGCGAAATAGGACGATGGCTTCAGGCCTTTGCCAATGCCTGTGTCGTTCCGCATTGAATTGTCAGCAACAATTTGGCGAGCCGGGCTGCGTAATGAGCAAACGTCATGTCCGCAGCCAGCTTCAGGCCTTGCTCAACCATTTCGGCGCGCGCCTCCCTATTATGAGGATCGGCCATCCAATCCAATGCCCGCCTCATCGCATCAACGTCACCGGGCGGAACCAGCAGCGCATGCCGCCCGGCCACCAGGTGATCGCGAACTCCGATCACATCGGTGACGATCAATGGCTTGCCCAGCGCTAGCGCATTGAGATATGTCTGTTGTCCAACGCTTCGTCCCGGCACGTCGAGGAGCGGAACCACCACGACGTCGCTCCTTGCCATCTCCCGGAAAAAATCGTGGTGCGAGAAATAGCCGAAAGTAATATTTCTGGGGTCAAATTGATGCCGATTGGAACTGGCGATCAGGAAATTCGCTTCTGAATCCTTCGCTGCCGCAATCAACGTTTCATAGTCGCGAAGCGAATTGCCGCCAGAAAACACCTTCAACTCACGACCGCTTTCTCTGCGCGCTGCCGTGCCAGCGATTTCCCTGAGCTCAGCCAGGATATCGAGCGGCAATTGTGTACAAAACGGCGTGAAGTGGATTTGAGAGCGCGGCACGTTGGCTTCGATGGCAACGAGATCGGCCTCCGTCGTGGAAAGAAAGCAATAGTGCACATTGGGCCCGCGAGTCAGGCGGAATAAAGATTTCAGGAAAAACGCATAAAGGCTGTGCAAAGGCCCCACGCGACTTTCCTGCGCTACCGTGCGCGGATGCCATGTGGCATCGGATATCAATACAACGACATCCCGCTTGAAAAAAGACATGTAGACACCAAAGAGCATGTCTATCCACAACTCATTGACGCCCATCGCACCATTTAAAAGTATCGCGTCGCCAGGCTTAATATTCCTTATCTTTCCAAAAACCCCCAAAGCGCCAATACGGCGCCGTGGAAAAACCACAAAATCCTCGGGGAACCCCGGCTTCTCTTCGCACCATATCGTGCTGTAAGTTGCCATAAATGTATTCTCCTACAATCAGATCTCGAGGCTTGTTTATAAGCGCTCAAGCATCCTCATCGCCTTTCGCACGATCCGCGCGGAGGGAGTGACGTCGCTGGAAAAAATGCGCGCACCGGCAGCCATTAATCTGGCACTGAGATGCTTCTCGAAAATAATCGAGCGCGCCTTCCTTTCAAACATTTCGGCGTTGGCTGCCGTCAACGACTCAGCCTGATACCAAGCCGAAGGTTTGTGCGGCTCAAACAACCACGCACGCAGATGAGCGGTCAATGCGGCATCCAGCTCAGGGCCGAAAAAATTCTCAGCAATGTGCCCGCCTCTCAACCATTTTTCAGGAACTCCATCTGGCAAATGGATCTTCCAATCAATTGCATTCAACGCCCGCTTATTCAGCGCGAACAGATAGGTGCATATCCACTCACTCATGGAAACCCCATCCAGCTCGAATGGGGTTTCAGTCCGCGAAATCTGTCCGGCCGCACTGGCGCCGGAATGTTTCATCATCTTCCTGACAGCTTGCCGAAATGCAAATTCCTCAAATGCACCCATCGGCCTGTGCGCGCAGAATGTGTCATTGGCGAAAACCACTGATTCAAGTCCATCAGGGCCGGCAATACGGCGCGCGGCATCCAACGCCTCCTGCCACCCCCCGAATTCCATCCACCGATTCGTGCCCTTCAAATTCACCATTGAAGGGAACGTCTTGTTCTGGGACGTCGGATGATTGTTGACGACCAGCAAAATCGCCTTTTCGTCCAACGCAGCCATCAGCCGTGCGAACCTGGGTATCGCATGGGCAGCAAGCGCCGGTGAATACGTCACCAGCACACCAGCAAATCTTGACGCAATCGCTGTCACGCCGCCTCCCTACGCACCAATCGTCTTGTAGCGTCATAGCCCAGAGCCGCGCAACCCGACAAGGCCACAAGCCCAATCCCAAGTGTCAGTTGCCAGCCTGGATTAAAAAATAGCTTCCAGGCAACAAGTGATACGGAAATCAACACCTGCGAGCTGATGTACAGCGCGGCGTTGCGAGGTAATCCACTGAAGACGCACATAAGCGCTGCGTCCACTCCCATACGCAATGACCAGGCCATAGCCGCACCAAGCACGCCAAACTGCTGGCAAAGCAACCAAAGAACGGCGACAAAGGGCGCGACTTCCCATAAATGAATCTTCGCCGTGAGATCCGGCAATCCGCGGGCATGGACATAGGCGAATGGCAAAGTCGCCACTGCGTTCATCAATGCCCCACATAACAGAATCATCGCAATAGGCGTCGATGCCTCTGCCAGCGCGGGCCCGATCCAGATCGTCAAAAGACGGTCCACACTCAATATGCCGACGATGGCGATTGAGCCAACAAGCGTGGAGACCACCTTGCAAAGATCACCAAGCAAATCTTTTGCTTCCGCATCACCGGACGCCGAAAGACGCGGAAAGACCGCTCGACTAATACTTCTTGGAAGTATTTTAATCTTGTCGACCAAAGAGAAAGGAATGTTGTATGCCGCCACGCCGACGACACCAACGGTGGCTCCGATGACAAAACGATCCAGCGCATCCAGTATTGGGCTCAAAAAACCACTGACAGATGCCCACGATCCATATCGAAACAATTGACTCAAAGTTGCGCGGTCGATACCACAAATTCGATTTACCGGCAAACATTTCCAAACCATCAATGCCAGCATAACCAGAGCCAGGAATCGCGCCGCGAAAATGGCTCCCATCAACAAATCCAAATCGGCGCCCACATACAGCGCCACGACAAGGGGAGCGACCTGGACGCCCACGGCACCGACGATTTGTTGAGAATTCACCAGTCCGAAGCGCTCTTTGGCCTCCAGAGCGCCAACAAGAATGGCTGAGATCAGGACCATCGGAACAAGTGCAATGATCCATGGCAGTGCCGCCAGCAACTCGCGATGGAGTGCAGCATCGTCCATTGGGATTCTTGCCAAGCCTTGGCCGCCCAACAGCAGCAGCAGCATTACAGCAACCAGCGCCATACCGCCGTTCATCCAAAGGGCGGTCCACAACACACGCAATTGGCCCGCCGAGTCATCCCGCGGAAGTTTCGCTATATTGTTCGTGGTCGCCCTGGATATTCCGAAGTCAAGCAAACTGAAATATCCAACGAACAACCAGACGATCGCCAGAACACCATACCGGGCCGTACCAACGGCCTTCAAGTACAAAGGAATCGTGATGATCGACACCAGCAGCGGCACCACACTGCCACCAAAGTTTGCGAGCACATGAGAGGCGAGGCTGTTCTTTCGCATATTCATTAATTGCCCAGCACCCGACCCAGCGCTGCCGCCACCGCGTCGTCGCCAAATTCCCGCTGAATTGTCTCTGCGACACCCTTTGACGGTGCTGCGGGTTCCGAGGTCGTCATTCCAGCCACCAATCCATCCAGATTGGCAGAGAGCTGCAACATGCCTGCGGGCAGCCTGGCACCGACCCAGCGTAAGAACGGCGTCTCGATCGCGAAAATCTTCTTTGGCATCGAAAGCGCATAAAAGAAGGTTCCACTGACGACGACATCTTCGTCCGCATGACCAATAATTACTCCCTTGCTCCGCTCAATAATGAACTGCGCCTTTTCATCAGCAATATATCCAGGCGCATAAATAACATTATCGCGCCGCAGGGAAGAAATTTTTTCAGAATAGGCCTTATCTCCCACCGAGCCGATGATCACCAAGTTGACGCTGGCCGGCAGGCGCTCAGCAAGATCGAATATTTTCTTGTACGGCGCAATTTGGCCGAACATGACGAAATATTCTTCCGGCAGCTCAGCAGCAACGTCAACGCAATTGGTTAAAACCCGTTCATAAAGTGGGTGCGGACAATAAATCCTGTTTCTGGCGACATGCGCACCCGAGTGCGTCAAGGCGACGCTGAACAGCATTTCATAACAGTCAATACACAGCTTCGCGCTTTTTCTGCTCTTTTCGCCAGCGGCATGGGGATAAACATTGTGTCTGACGAAAATAGTTTTCCTGGCCACAACACGCATTAGGAGCGCTCTGGCGAAGAATCTGGGAACCGACCACCACATCAACCGGCCAGACTCTGGAGACAGAAGTTGGTTCTCTTCCCAATTCGCAACAATGGCATCCAGCCTGCCATTTTTTGCAAGCTCAGAGAAAGCGCGCCCAAGCCCCGGGAAGGCCTCCACCTTTCCGAAGCGAGCAAGAATATCGCGCATCCGCAGGGTGTAAGCGTTCCCCTGACCGGGCCCATAGAATGGAATATAGGCTATTCGACCCACCAAAATCTCCGTCCGCCGTCCGCTAATAGCCGCCATCAGCGCGGCCTGAGGCTGGCCTTCACAATTTGACCTAAACCAGCCGGCCACCAACCGAGAGCAACGAATCTTCGATAGTCAGGCCAACCAGGCCGGATGCCATACAAGCGCGCAAACAGTTGAACGTAAAGTTTCTGGGTGCGCCGACCTATACCTTCGCTATGGGCTTCGTCGACTATCGAAAAAGCCTTTCTCATCTTCTCTTCGCTTTTCAATGAAACTCGATCGACCCGCGGGGTGTTGTCGAAGTTGTAATTGGCATGGTCGACCAACACGCCCGGACCAAACTTCTTGAGAACGCGCATGAAGAACTCTAGGTCCTGCCAAGCTGGCAGATCAGCCCGAAACAGCCCCGCTTCCACATAGTGCTGTTTCGGCGCGAATATCTGATTACCGACAACATTCGCGCTGAACATGTCTTCATAGTGGGCGTGTCGGGGCTTGGACGTCGTACCGACGGCACGCCCGTTGTGCAGTTCAACGACTTGCGAGTACAGACAAGAAGGTGATTCCCCGCGAGCTTCTAATTGCCTCCAACTGCTCAAAAATGTGGCCAGGCGATCGGGATGAAAACTATCGTCATCATCCAACCCGGTAATGAATTCGCCTTTTGCCGCCGTGATGGCGGTGTTGCGCGCCGAGGGGCCGCCGAGCGACTGCTCATTTCGGAAGAAGCGCATCCGTTCGTCGCCACGGGATCTTTCAATCAGATATTCGTGAGTGCCGTCGGACGAGCCATCGTCAACAACAATCAGTTCTAGATCGCGATGGGTCTGTGACAGTACCGATTCGACAGCCTGCGCAAGAAGTTCCTTGCGATTCTTCGTCGGAACGTAGACGGTGATTAACATAGGAGGCTCGAGTGATACGAAAAATGGGCCGACGATGAAGTCAAGCAGCGCGCTCGTTGCCGCGAGGGGGCAACAAGCGCGCGGGATTACCCACCGCGGTATAACCAGGGGGCACGTCTTGCAAGACGACGGCCATGGCACCGATGGTGCAACCGCGGCCCAGCGTTACTCCGCCCAGTACTTGCGCATAGGCGCCCAGTTCCACGTCATCCTCAAGCACGGGGCATTCGCCTGCCTCGACACGATTGCCCAGCGTCACACCTTGGCGCAACGTGCAATTCGCGCCAATGACGGTGCCGGGGTTGATGAAAATCCCACCGAAATGCCAGATACGTAAACCCGGACCGATGCGGCAATCCTTGGGCAAACTTATACCCGTCAGCGTCTCGACGAGACGGAAGGCCAGCCAATAGAAACGCATACGCCATCTGCGCCCGAGGCCATCCGGCATCACATCTATCCGGCGCCCAAAGCGATATACCCATATCGCCCACAGCGACTGCTCGCGTCGCATGGCGGCCTGCCCACCACAACGGGCGAGGTCAGCTTGCCAGTCGGCGTCTTCGCCTGCATTGCGCGCGCTCACGGACGGTTGTCCCGCAAAACACGCCATGCCCGGCTGTGTGCAATGTCAGCCACAACAATCGAAAGCCTCAACTGAGGTCCCAGCATGCACTCGACACCATCAAATGCAAGAAAGGGGACGCGGGGCAGTATTGATTCGTGCAATTGCATGTATTAAATGGCCTCGGCAGTCAACGAGCCGACCAGACGGGCAGCGGCAACCGCTGGACAACGAAACGGGCGCCTAGCTGTGTGTAATGCAGCGCGTCGAAGAACATCAGTTCGCCACCAATACGCGTCGCGCAATTTTCTGCAAGTGCCGCCCGACCCTCTGTCGCGCAAAGAATTCTCATGACAGAGACATACTTTGCATTTGGCAGTGCCGCCGCAAAGGATTTATCGAGTTCAATACGATCAGTTCTGGACATCAGCGGCACAAGATTTAAACCCAATATTTCTCCATAGCCGGCCAAGAATGGCAACGCAACATAGAATTGCGGCGATGGGCCCATTACTGTCACTTGATAGCCGCGTCCGACTAGATTGGCGACCAGCGCCTTCAATGGCTGCAAATCTTCGGCATTCCATCGGGCATACAACAGGATGTGCGGCTTTCTAACATTCTCCCGAAGCAGTTTCTCGTGAACGTATTTGTCTAAAGCCACCGTCGTCGCCGGCCAGCGAGGCCCCGGCAACCCAGGCTTGTAGTCAACTGCCGTCGCCTGCTGTACGTCCACGCCCGGCATTTGGCGCTTCAGTTCCATCACGATATTGGCGGCCATGCTGTCGCCGAGTACCAGCAGCGCCGGTACACCCTGACGCTCCGGCAGGCATTCGGCGGGGTCAAAATTGTTGATCGTCGCCTTGAGCGTCAGGAAACAACGGTCGCGACGAAAAACATCGGTGGTCGGATGACCGTTCTGAAAATAGGCGACCGCAGCGGGATGCTGACGCCAGAACGTGTCACCGAGGACCACGACGCCGAAGCTGCCCAGCGCCACGCAGGCCATGGCCAGCGGCACGGCCAGCGCAGGCATATTGAACATGCGCCCGCGAAATCCACGCCGCAATGGCAACTCAACGAAGCGCCAAAGGATATAGCCGGCGACCAAACTGACCGACAACGCCAGTATTGCGAACGGCAGTCTTTCCAGCGGAACGAACAAACCAATCGCACAGGTTACCGGCCAGTGCGCAAGATACATCGAATACGAAAGATCACCGGCGAGCGTCAGTGGCCTGCAGGCCAGCACCCGGTTCACCATCCCGCCCCGCCCCGCGGCGCCGATCAGCAGCGCCGTTCCCAGCACCGGAACCAGCGCGCCGAGGCCTGGAAACAAATACTGCTCCCTATAGAAGAGCAGCGATGCCATCAACAGAGTCAAGCCAAGCCACGACGCGAATATCGCCCGGCGTGACGCCGAGTTTTCACGATGCGGGCGCCAGACCGCGAATGCCACCACCGCACCCGCCAGGAATTCCCAGGCACGAAACCATGTGAGGTAGAACGCGACGTCTGACTTCAGCGCCGTTTGCCACACGGCGGCGACAAAGCCAAGTACTGCCAGCGTCACCAGGACGAGGATCGGCCCACCCGCCAGCCCGCGCTTTTCCCTGTGGCGATACAGCAGCACCAACAACAGCGGGAAAGCCAGATAGAACTGTTCTTCCACACCCAGGGACCAAGTGTGCAATGCGGGATTGGCCAATCCACCATCAAAGTAGTCCAGCCGACCATTGAAGTAGAAGTTGGAAACCCCGAATGCTGCGGCCACCAATGACTGCCAAAGAATCCCGTCCAAGGCGGTGGGCAGCAGAAAACCGAACAGCAAGCCTGACATGACCAGCGTCGCCGCCAGCGCAGGCATCAACCGCCAGGCGCGCCGAACATAAAACTCGCTAAACCGGAATGTTCCTGCCTCGATATCCCGTCGCAGCATCAGGCTGATGACGAAACCGGAGATGACGAAAAAGACGTCGACTCCCAGGAATCCTCCATGCAGGCCGGGAATCCTTGCATGGAATAAAACCACCGCCAGCACGGCAATGCCGCGCAGTCCTTGAACTTCATTGATGCGACCGGTGCCGCTCATAGATATCCCCCGCAGACCCGTCCGGTCCCGCGGCGAATATCACGCCTGCTCCGTGCCATGCACGGCATCACGCCGCTAACTGTTGATTGACGTGTATTCATGTCAGGAAGACAAGATCTTGTCCGCTCGTCCACGCCGCAGACACGCGCGCAAAAACAGGCCCAATGCAAAAGGAATGCCATCCACCAGATACCGCCGCGCCAGCCGCCCGGGTTCCTGCGTGAGGCGGTGCAGCCATTCCATGCCGCTGCGCTGCATCCAGCCCGGCGCGCGCTTCACGTCGCCGGCCACGAAACTGAAGCTCACGCCCACGCCCAGGAACCAGGCCTGCGGCGCCAGCGGGCGCAGGTGCTGGATGAGCTTTTCCTGCTTGGGCGAGCCCAGGCCGATGAAGACGATGTGAGGCTGCCAGCTGGTCAGCAGGGCGTTCAGCCGCGCCATCTCCTGCGGCAACTGCTCGAAGCCGAAAGGCGGGCACAGGCAGCGCACGGCACCGGCTGCGACGGCCCGTGGCACGAGCCTGGCCGCGGCCGCTTCGGCAGCGCCTTCGTTGCCCCCGATCAGTGCGATGCGCAGGCCGGCGGCCGCCGCGTCGCGCATCAGCTCGACGAACAGGTCGGAGCCCGTCAACCGCGCCGGCAGCGGCGTGCCCTGCAACTGGCTGGCCCAGACGATGGGGCGGCCATCGGCGGTGAAGATGGTGGCACCGGCCACCAGCGTGCGGAACGCCGGGTCGACACGCCAGCGACGCAGGATGTCGATGTTGGGCGTGACCACCCAGCCGCCGCGGTCGGCACTCGCCTCGGCCACGATGTGCCGCGACAGCGGCGCGACCGTGGTGGCGACGAAGGGCAGCCCGTCGACGCTGATCGTGGGTAGCGGGGAGGCCGTCGAGGTATCGGTGAAAGGCATCGTGCTCATGGCTCAGCTGTCCCGCTTGGTGCGCACCCAGTCCACCTGGCGCTTGATGACGAAGCGCAGGTAGAGCGGGATCTTGGCCAGCAGCACGAGCGGCGCGTTGGCGAGTTCGGTCAGCGTCAGCAGGTCGCTGGCCCAGTGGCGGCGCGCCACGAGGATGGCCAGCGCCAGCGCCGCCACGCCGAACCATGACACCACCAGCGGCGCCGTCCAGCCGAACAGCAACGCCAAGGGCAGCTGCAGCAGCGCCCAGCCCACCAGCAGCATGGCCAGCAGCGCCAGCGGCGGCACCAGCATGTCCAGCACCTGCAGCAGTTGGGCGCCCTTGCCCGGGCGCAGCGACTGCCAAAGCAGCCGCGGCCCTTCGCCCACCAGCATCGCGAGGTGGCCATGCTCCCAGCGCGTGCGCTGGCTGGCCTCGCCTTCGCTGCTGTTGGCAAAGACGCTAGTCACCAGCGCGTCCTCGCACAGCAGCGGCGGCGCGCCGAGCTGGGCCAGGCGCACGCCCAGCTGCATGTCTTCGGCGAGATGACCGCTGGCCAGCGGCGCCTTCACGACGACCGGCCAGGGGAAGGCCATGCCGGTGCCATAGAGGCCGCAGGGCAGGCCGAGCTGATGCATGCCACGCGGCCGCACGCGGTTCTTCACACGCATCGCGAACTCGGCGACGCGCGCCTTGAGCCCGTCGTTCGCCGCCGTCATCAGGTAGGTGGCCTGCACGGGCCGGCCGGTCGCATGCGCAACGCTGGCGATGCGCGGCAGCAGGCGGGGCCCCAGCGTGCAGTCGGCGTCGAGCACGATGACGACGTCGGGCGCCATGCCGGTCTCCGCAGCCAGCCGCTCCAGGTGGCGCACGCCGAAGTCCAGCGCGAAGCCCTTGCCGCGCTCGGTGGCGTGGCTGCGCTCCACGACCGTGACGCCCAGTTCGCGAGCCTGGGCCGCAGTGTCATCGCTGCAGTTGTCGGCCACGACGAGCACGGTGTCCTGCGGCTCCAGCTGGCTCAGGGCCTGCATCAGCGTCGGGCGCAGGCCGCGACCTTCGTTGTGGGCCGGCATCAGCACGGCGATGCGCGATGGGCGCGGCGAGTCCGGCAGCCGGCGGTCCGGCAGCAGCGCCAGCAGCACCTGGGCCAGCAGCAGGCCCGCGGGCAACGCGAGCAGCAGGCTTACGCACAGCACGACGGCCCAACCCAGGCTCAGCAGCACGTCAGGCATGCGCATGCTCCTTGAACAGCCCGGCGAGCCGCGCGGCCTCTGTGTCGACGTCGTGCCGCGACAGCACGCGGCTGCGCGCGGCCTCGCCCATGCGCTGCAGCTCGGCGCCATCGCAGCGCAGGCAGGCCACCATCGCATCGGCCAGGGCCTGGGCATCGCCGGCCGGCACGAGCCAGCCGTTCTCGCCCGGCTGCACCAGCTCCGGAATGCCGGCAATGCCGGTGCTCACCACGGGGCGGGCCAGCGCCATCGCCTCCATGATGACCACGGGCAGTCCCTCGGCGAAACTGGCCAGCACGAGGGCGCGCGAGGCGAGCATCTCGGTGCGCACCTGGTCGCTGCTGATCCAGCCGGTGATGCGCACATGCCGGCCGAGGTTGAGCGCCGCGATGCGGGCCTCGATGGGCTGGCGCAGTTCGCCGTCGCCGGCCAGCACGAGTTCGAAGTCGGGCTCCTGCGCTGCGACGAGCGCGGTGGCCTCGATCAGCAGCAGGTGGCCCTTCTGCTCGGACAGGCGGCCCACGCAAAGCAGCCGTCGGCCCGATGGCGGCGGCGCCTCGACGGTGTGGAAGGCGCCCTCCAGGCCGCAGTGCACGATGCGGACCTTGGGCCAGTGATGGCGGTCGACCCAGCGGAACAGCTGGCTGCGGCAGAACGATGTGATGGCCACGACGAAACGCGCGCGGCGGATCTTCTCGCCGAGGTGCAGGAACTCGGGCTTGTCGAACTCCTCGGGGCCGTGCACGGTGAAGCTGTAGCCCGGGCCGCCGAGGGCGTGGATGAGCATCGCCACTTCGGCCGAGTTGGTGCCGAAATGCGCGTGCACATGGGTGGCGCCGCTGTCGCGCAGCAACTGCATCGCGACGCAGGCCTCGGCCACATAGACGAGATGCAGCGGCCAGGGGCGGTCGGCCCGGCGGCTCATCTGCAGCGCCAGCTTGACGGTCGCGATGAAGCGACCCGGCGCGCGCAGCGCCTCGCGCAGCAGCGCGCCGCCCAGGCGGGCCGCGCCCCCCTGCAGCAGGTAGTGGGTGCGGGCCTTCTCGGCCTGGTCCTGCGGGTCGGGCGCGGCATCGTCCCAGCCACGCACCGCCAACCTCAGCACGTCCACGCCCTGCTTCTCCAGCGCGAGGATCTCGCGGCGGATGAAGGTGTGGCTGACCTTGGGGTAGTGGTTGACGAGATAGGCAACCTTCACGCTCGCATGCTCCGGCAATCGGGACTTGGGTTCGAAAGCGATGCAGACAGGGTCATGCGCTCACCTGACGCAGGTCGGCACCGACCCAGCTGTCGCCATCGGCCATGGTGCGCGCCACCAACCGTGCACGCGTGACGGCTTCGGGCCACCGAAATTCGACGCTCTTGCCGTCTGCCAATTCGCCACTGTCCCAGGCGACGCCACTGCCCGCATTCAATTGCAGGCGCAGCCGTGCCTGGTTGCCGGCGCGCGCCGTCAGCCGATAGTTGCGGCCCGCCACCGGCTTGGCCCAGCTGACCATGCTGATGTTGCGATTGGAGCCGCACGAGATGACGGTGTCGGACTTGGCCTGCTCCAGCAGCACGGCCTGCTGCCAGGTGTCGTAGCGCACCTGGGCCTCGCCCCGCTCGATACGCCAGCCGCCTCGCATGGAGAGGAGGTTCAGGGGCTGCATCAGTTCAACGGGCTGGCCGTGCCCATCGAGGAAGCCCGCCGTCGACATCACCTGGCGCAAGGCGCTGCGCATGCGATCCAGGTCACCGGCTACGCGGTTGTCCCATGCCGAGCTGTGAGGACGTGCGCCGCTGCCAATCTCCGCATAGATGGCGAAGGGGGTGCCGACATTGCGGTCCACGACGTAGGCGCCATAGACCTTCAGGGTTTCGGCGATCTTGCGCAGCTTGTCGTTGGCGAGCGAGCGGGTGTCGAAGTCCGGTGGCAGCATCAGCAGCGCGCCCTCGGGGATCTCGCCGGTGTTGGCGTTGAGACGGTCGTCTGCCGACGTCGCCGGGAAAACATAGCCCGGATTGGCCTTGAGCCCCGAAAACGCCAGCGACATCGACAGCGCATGCCGGAACATCGTGTCGCCATCCGTCATCTCGTGCGTGCGGATCAGCCCGCCCATCGTCGGCACGGCCGCGGCCCGCGCGCCCTGGAAGTAGTGCGCCGGGTCGCCCCAGCCACGGCCATCCAGTCGCGTCCAGGCATATTGCTTGGCGCGCCATTCGCCGTCGATGCTCTTCAGCTTGAAGAAGGAATGGATCATCCCGGCGCGGGGGTCCACGATGTCGGCATGCCCGTCGGTGCCTGTGGCCGGCAAGGTATCCGCCGGCCAGCGCGGGATGACGATGTCCGGGCGGTGCGCCTCGGCATCCGGGTCCCACAGGCCTTTCTCGCCGGGCAGGCCTTGCACCCGCATCGGCTTGTCGTCGTCGGAGCCGATGAACACGCCGGTGGAATAACGCCCCAGCTCGACGGTCGGGAAATAGGAATCCCGCGGGATCTCCCAGTTGCCCAGCACAGGGCGGATGGGCCGGCAATTCCATGGCGACTGCGCGGAGAACGGGCGCCAGGGCGTGCCGAATTTGTCGGTCGAGTGCACCTTGGCACCGTCAGCAGCGACGCCCGCCAACGGCAGCCCTGCCACACCAGCAACCAGCCCGAGGTTGCCCCCGCACCAACGGCGTCGATTCCATTGCATCACTAGGTCTCCTGCGTCGCCACCCGGCGGCCCTGGCGCTTGCCAAGTGCCAGGATGGGGCGCTCGAAATAGAACGTCGACAAGTGCGCGACCGCGAACACCGCCAGCAACAGCAGCGGGCGCTTCAGGTATTTCTCGAGCAGGTCTCCCGAGCCCAGCCACGTGGCGGCCAGCGGCAGGTGCCAGATATAGACCGCGTAAGACACCTGGGCGACGTAGTGCATCCAGGGCCGCTTCAATTGCTGCGTCATCCAGCCGCCACTGCTCGCGAGCAGCGTCGCGACGAAGGCCGCAGCGGCATAGGGGCGCAGATAGGACAGCCAGTTGTCAAAGACCGGCAGCGCCACGCAGGCCGCAAACAGCGCGACGGCGGCGAGCCATGGCAGCGCGCTTCGGTCCAACGCACCACGCACGGCCGGCCAGTGCCTGCTGCTGAACACGAGCGCAAGGCAGCCGCCGGCGAGCAGGTCGTCGATGCGGTACCAGGTGATGCTCAGCGGATTGGTTGCACCGAGATGGATCCTCAGCAAGCTGGTACCTGCCAGCATGATCGGCAGCGCCCAGCGCGTCGCCGCCGGGCGGAGCCACAGCAGGAAGAACGCGATCACATAGAACTGCACCTCGACGCACAAGCTCCAGTAGTGGTCCAACGGCTTGACGAGCGATTGCGGCGGCAGGTTGGCATAGAAAAAGAGATGGCCCAGCAGCACGTCGGGATCGATGGGCTGGAACAGCGCGACGATCAGCGCGCACAGCCACGCGGCCGGCACCACGCGCAACAAGCGGCGCTTGGCGAACTCGAGGGGCGGCCCGTGGCGCAGCAACTGCTCCGTGATCAGGAAGCCCGACAGGATGAAGAACAGCGCCATCCCGAACACGCCGATCGTGACGCTCCAGGACTGGCCGAACAGCCACGCCGGCATGAAATGCGTGGCCAGGACAGCAATGATGCTCAATGCACGCACCCCGTCCAAAACCGGCAGACGCCGGTGCTCGCCCACCGAAACGCCCTCGCTCATGACACGACCGTCGGCGAGCGATCGGCGACGTGCGAGCGCCACCCCAGCGCGCAGACCCCGCCCATGACCAACCAGAAATACCAGTTGTAAACCAGGTAGCCCAACATGTTGTCGGACGTGGAGACAAGGAAGTTGGCCGCCAGCAGCGCCAGGAAGACCACCTTCATCAGGGAGGCTTCCCTCCCCAGCTTGAGCGTCAGGCGTGCCGCGGCGACGTACACCCAGACGAAGGCCAGCAATCCCATCAGGCCAGTCTCAAAGAACAGCTGCACGATCACGCTGTGCGCACCCCAGGATCTGCCGCCCGCCATCGAGAAGAACGTCGTCGAATGAAATGCGAACGACTCCAGGCCATAGCCCATGCCATAGCGCGCCGTCGACATCCAGGAGAGGCCGTCCGTCCAGATCAGCTTGCGCCATGCAAACGAGTTGAGCTTGGCGTACTGAACGACCTGGTTGCCCTCGAAGATGCCCATCACCCGCTCGTGCACCTCCGGCAGCAGCATTGCAAGCGCCCCGCCAAGCAGCAGGTAAAGCAGATAGCGGCGCTCCCTGAGCAGGCCATAGACGATGAACAGGAACAACAGGGAGACCCATGCGCTGCGAGTCTTGGTAGCGAAGAGCAGCCCGATGAGCAGCAACATGTATGCCACGACGGCCGTCCTGGTCAGGGTGCCGCCACCCAGTCGCCGGCTCTTCCAGAGATAGAAGATCACCCCCTGCGCAAGCACCAGATAGAAGGCGAGGATGTTGGCGTGCGGGAATGGCCCACCAAAGCGACGCCCCGCTTCTTCGAGCGCGTCCACAGCCCCGGCCGTCTTCCCCAGTGCGATATAGGCCAGTGTGACCAGCGCGACCGGCAGCGACGACCACGCCACCAACTTCAGCAGCTTGTCGAGCTCGTGTTCATCGGTGACCAGGAAGAAGGCCGTCAGGAACAAGGCCACCATCGACAGATAGCCAAGAAACAGCCGCGCGGCTATGGCCGGCTCGGGCGAGTACACCAGCGCGATGCTCTGGGTCAGTACAAAGGGCAGGAAAACCCACCAGGCCTGCCGCGGCACGCGCTTGGGATCGCGCGAGATGATCAGCACGGCGATGACGATGACCACAAGGTTCATCAAACCGCCAAGGCCACCGAGCACCGGCAGCCGTGTTTCCTCGAAGACAGGGTTGGTACCGGCGCGCAGCAGCAGGATGACCGCCAGCAATGCCGGACGGCTATAAATGAAAAGGAAGCCGGTCAACAGCAGTACCGGCAGCACAACCACCAGCGCGGGCCGGTCTTCGGCCATGCCACCGAACAGCACACACAACAGGCCGACGAACATGGCGCCGGCCGTCAGCCCCGTGGTGGCAAACACGGCGCGCAAGCTGGGCAGCCAGGACAGCCATCGGCCCCAGGCCTGCAGGAAGCCAGCCGATTTCATGCGCACGTCCATCAACGCACCAGCATCTGGCGCGTTCCCTCGGGCACTGCTGCAACCAGATCCGACAGGAAGCCGGCCATCAAGGCCTGCGATTGAGCTGCCGACTCCGGGCCGCGAAGTCGCTGCGACGCGCGCACGAGGATGCCGTCGGGAATGCGCCCCTGGAAGCCCTCTTTGAGGATGTACCAACGCGCGGCCAGTCCATCGCCGCCGTACTGGTTGCCGATGCGGATCCAGTAGCGCACCGCCTCATAGCCGCCGCCGCGCGACTCGGCCAGAAGCTCGGTCGTGGACACAGGTTCTGGCCGGCCAGCCGTGCCGATCGGCGCGCCACTGGCCGCGCGACGGATGGCATAGCCCTGCGCCGGATAGCAGACCTCGGGTCGATGCACCTTCACGTCCTGGCGCTGGCGTTCGCCCCAGGCCAGGGCGAGCATCACCTGCTCGCCACGGCTGTTGACGTAGGTGCGCATGACGGTCTGGTCATAGGGCTGCTCCTGCACCGTCTCCACGCCCTGGGACACATCCACCTGCGCCACGGCGCTCCGCACCATGTGCCAGTCGCCGAAGGCCGTCGGCACGCTGGCATCGAGCGATGGTGCATCGCGCATGGCCTGCAGGCGCGGCGTGGCCAGCCAGGCGCCCGCCGCGGCCACAGCCATCAGAACCAGCGCAGCGATGCAGGCACGCATCGGCAGGCGCGGCAGCGGATGCACCACCGCTTCCGCTTGAGGCACCGCGCTCATGCCGCCTCCTTGCCGCGCCAGCGGTCCCAGCGCAGCGACAGGCCGCGCAGCAGCCCGTCGGTCGCGATGATCAGCATCAACGCCGTGAGGAACAGCGCCATGCCGGAGAACTCGTGCATGAAGCCCTGCCCGACTTCGTCACCCATGTGATAGGTGAGCAGCGCCAGGATCAGGATGCGGATGACGTTGGAGCAATAGGAGATCGGCACGATGAGCGTGGCCAGTGCGATGTTGCGGAACACCGATTCATGGCGCACGACGTTCATGTAGAGCAGGCCGAGGGCTTCGAGCGTGAACAAGGAGTTCAGGCCGGCGCAGGCATCGGCCACCATGAGCTGATAGGGCCCGATCTGCAGAATGACGCCGGCGCGCGCTGCCGGATAGCCGAGCGCGAACATCAGGTGCTCCGCCCCCCAGGACGCGGCCAGCTTCATCGGCTGGGTGATGGCATCCACGATGGACGCCGGCAGCGGCACGGCGAACAGCAGCAGGAAGAAGGCGAACCAGTAGCGGCGCGCAATGTCGCCACCGAACAGGATCAGCGTGAGCCCCAGCAGCACCGGCAGCAACGAACCCAGCTCCAGCAGGGCCAGCGACTGGGAGCGACCGAGCACGTAGGTGAGCAGGCCGGCCAGCAGCAGCAGCGAGCCCAACCAGGGGTTGGGCCTGCGTTCAAACGACTCGCCCTGCAGCGCCAGCCGCCGCGTCTGGAAGTAGATGTACCAGGCCGACAGGGCCAGCACGATGGGGCCGTGGGAATTGCGGTCGCCGCGCCACGGCCCGCGCACGAAGTCGACCACCGTGGGCACATACATCAGCAGCAGGCCCGCGGCCAAGGCAAGCAGCGCGGCCATGTTGTCGGCCCAGAACGCCGCAGCCCGCGAGACCGGCTTGGCGGGCACTCCGTCGTTCGCCATGAGTCTCACTTGGAACTGCTCAGTACTGGTTCAGGATGCTGCCCACCAGCTTGGTGGGCGTGCCCTCCAGGCTGACGACCAGCTGGCGCAGCGCCGCCACGCGCGAGGCGTTCTGCCGCGCCACCACCAGCGCAGCGCCGCAGCGCGCTGCGACGATGCCCGCATCCGCACCCAGGCTGGCCGCGGCGGTGTCGACGATGACGTGGTCGAACTTGCCGGCGAGTTCGCGCATCAGCAGTCCGAAGGCCGGCCGTTCGAGCAGTTCCACCGGGTTGGGCGGCACCGCGCCGGCAGGCATCACATAGAGGTTGCTGACGCCTTCGACCTGCTGGATCACACGCGCCTCGCTGCGGCCCGACAGGACGGACGACAGGCCGGCCTGGTTGGGCAGGTCAAAAATGGCATGCTGGCGCGGACCGCGCAGGTCGGCATCCACCAGCAGCGTGCGGCCACCGAGCTGGGCCAGCGTCACCGCGAGGTTGGCGCTGAAGTAGCTCTTGCCGTCAAGCCGCTCGGGGCTGATGACCGCGAGGGCGCCACGCGGCTCGGTGCCGCGGTTCAGCCGCATCAGTATCTGGCTGCGGATGGCGCGGAAGACTTCGGCCTGGGACGAGAAGGGTTCGTTCAGCGATGCCAGCTCGGGGCTGCGGCTGCGGCGTTCGGTGGCGGCGTAGGGATAGTGGAACTGCTTGGACAGCGCCTCCAGCACATCCTCGGCATCGACGTAGCCGAGGGCGACCGCGGCCTCGCCGAAGCGGATGCCGCGCTCGCGCTGGTACTGGAGCACACGCTCGACCTGGTCGGCGCTGAGGTTGCGGGTCTCGGCAATGATGGCGCCGATGGAGCGGTCGCGCAGGGCCGGGGCCTCGTTGGCGCCGCCACCCTGGGACGGCGAACCCAAGGACGGATTGTTGGTTGCGAACTCGGACATCACGCAGCCCCCCTGCCGGCCGCCGGGCTCAAGCCCAGCAAGCGCCCCTGGACGCCAGACAGCGCCTTGGCGCCGCTCTTGTGCGGCACGGGCAGCACGCCCAGCATCGGTGCCTGCAGCACGGCCACCACGTCGTCCACATCGCGCACCTTGCGGTCGCGCAACTCCAGCAGCAGCGCCACGCCAACTGCCAGGATGAGACCGACGACGAAGGCGAGCGCGGTATTCAACATCACCTTGGGCGAAGCCGGCCGTGTGGGTGGCACCGCCTCGGTCAGCACGTTGACGTTGCTCTGTGTCGTCTGGCTTTCCAGGCTGGTCTGCGTCAGGCGGGTGGTGATGCTTTCATAGGCCCGCTGCGCGCTTTCCACCTCGCGCATCAGCCCGGAAGCTTCGTCACGGGCGGTCTTGAGCTTGGCCACCTTGGCACGCTGGGCTTCCAGCTGCGCACGGATATCGCCCTCGCGTTGGCGGTTGATGGTGTTGGTGACCTTCACGCCGCCGCCAACGCGCCTGATCTCGGCCGCCAGCTTGCTGCGGATGTCCGCCACCGAGGCCTTGGCTTCCACGACCTGCGGGTAGTTGTCGCCATAACGCGTGCTCAGCTCCTGCAACCTCGCCTCGGCACGGCCGAGATCGGTCTTGAGCTGCATGACGACCCCGTTGTTCAGCACGTCGGGCAGGCGGTCTGCGGCGCCGGCAATCTGGCCTTCGCGGCGGCTGGATTCCGCGGACACGGCCTGCAGCGCCACCAGTTGCGACGACAGCTCGGCGAGGCGGGCGTTCTCCACGTCCAGGCGTTCGTCACTGGCGACGATGCCGTTGTCACGCTCGTAGGCCGACAACTTGTTCTTCGCCGCTTCCAGTTTCTCCAGCGCGACCTTGGACTGCTTGTCGAAATAGCCTGCGTACTGGCGCGCCGGGTCGACCCGCAGCTCGAGCGTCGTGGCGACATAGGCGCGCACGAAGGCGTTGGCCAGCGCCGCAGCGAACTTGGGATCGGCGGCCTTGTAGGAGACCGTCAGCACATTGCTTTCCTTGGACGGCTTCACGTCCATGCTGCCCTGCAACAGGTCGGTGAGCCATTGCTCGATGGTGCCCTCGCCCTTGGTCTGCGCTTCCCATTGCTCGCGCAACACCGGCACTTCGGCGAGCTTCAGGTCACGGATGACACGGAGGGCGACGCGATCGCTGTTGATGACGTCGACCTGGGTATTCATGAAGGCCGGCGATGCCAGGCCGGGGTAGATGAGCGCGGAGATCGGATCGGGCTTGGCGTCGATGACGACGGAGGCCGTCGCGATGTACTTCTTCGACAACGACAGGCTGACCGCAAGGGCCGTCGCCGTCGTGACCAGCACGATCAACAGCGCCAGCGGCCAGCGCGCGCGCAGGATGGCAAACAACTTACTCGGCGTCACTCAGGACCTCCTCAAAAGACACGCTCGGTGTGCATCGGCGTCAGAACAGGCTTTCCTTGACGAAGACGACGTCGCCATCCCTCACGCTGTCGTCCATGCCCGGCTGCACGATCTGGACCTTGCCGTCGGCGCCCTTGCGATGCACGCGGATGCCCCGCTCGGTGCCGCGCTGGTTCAGGCCACCGCCCGCCGCCAGCACCTGCATCACCGTCATGCCCCGTTCCAGGCGCACCTGGCCGGGGCGCTGCACTTCGCCGTAGATGTAGACGCTGGGAGCCCGGTCGACCCACAGCACGTCGCCGTTCTGGATCAGCACGTCCTTGGCGCGGTTCTGCTCGGCGCTGAAGACGCTCGGCAGGTCGATCTCCTGGCGGAAAGGCTTGCCGGCGCGCGTGCCGGTCAGCACCAGCATGTCGCCGCCCGTCGTCGCCACGCCGCCGGCAGTGGCCAGCAGATCGGTCAGCCGCATGTCGGCGGTTTCGATGGGATAACGGCCCGGTCGATTGACCTGGCCCAGCACGCTGGCCTGGTTGCCCTTGACCTGCAATAGCACCAGGGTGACCTGCGGCTGCTTGACGAAGTTGCCGTTCTTCAAGCCGTCGGCAATCAGCTTCTCGGCCGCGCTGATACCCAGGCCACCGACGCGCACATTGCCCAGCAGCGGAAAGCTGATGACGCCGGTCTCCGACACGCGCGTTTCCATCGTCAGGTCGGGGTTCTGGTAGACGACGACGCGCACGACGTCGCCTGCGCCCAGGCGGTACTCGGCCTGGGCGGCAGCCGCTACCGCGGCAGCAGCACCTGTCTGCGCCTGCGCGCCCAATGCGCCCAGGCCCAGCACTGCCACGAGGAAGAGAGAGGAAAAACGCATCTTCATCATTTCAGACCCATGCCCTTGGAGATGGAAGCAGGATCCAGGCCACTTGCCGCCGACACGGGCGCCGCCGCAGAGGCGGACGCGTCGGGAAGCGTCGGGGCTGTGGACTGGGCGGGCGCGCTCGCCGCCGTCGGGGCCGGCTGGGCGAACTTGCCGACGTACTCGATCTTGCTGCTGTCACGCAGCGCCTTGATGTCCTTCTGCACGACCTCGGCCTTGCGCTGGTTCAGCAGGAAGGCCTCGATCGCGGGGCGGGCGCGGGTTTCGTCGACCGGCTGGCTGCGCGAGCCCACGAGGAACAGGACCGTCATGCCGTTGGCAGAAGGGCTGACCATGGAGTCGCCGTCCTTCATGCGCGCGATGCTGTCCAGGCTGGTCAGCGGCAGTTGCTCGGCCGCGCGCACAGCCTGGTTGCCGGTAAAACGGAAGTCGTTGGACTTCAGGTATTCGGCAAACTCGTTGAGGCTCTTGGCGGCAGCCAACTTGGTGCGAAGCGTCTCGAATTGCTCGGGCTTGGCCTCGATCTGCAGTTCCTGCAGGCTGTAGATGCGGCGCTCCTTGAACAGTGCCGGCTTGTCGGCGTAGTACTTGGCGATCTCGTCATCGCTCGGCTTGGCGACCGACTCGCCAACCCGCTCGATATAGGCGCGCGCGATGATCTCGCGCTTGGCAAATTCGATCTGCTGCACCACGCGCGGATCGCGGTCCAGCTTCTGCTCCTGGGCCTTCTGCACAGCGAGTTCCTGGTCGATCAGCCGCTCCAGCACCTGCCGGCTGGCCGCCTCCACCTGCTCGGGCTTGATGCCGGGCTGGCGCTGCAGCGCGAAATTGATCTGGTGCACCGTGATCTCTTCCTTGTTGACCTTGGCGGCCGTCTGGGAAGCCTTGTCGCCCTTGTCCCCACCCCCGCAGGCGGCCAGCATCGCCGCCACGGCCACGGCGGCCAGCAAGGAAGCACGGGGTTTGATCAGTCGCGTTGCCATCTTTTCGAGGTCCTTGTTGTGCATGGAGAAGGGCTCCCACCCGGGAAGCGCGATCGAGTGTAGCGGCCGGATATGTCGCTCCTATTGGAGCTTTGTCCCGTTTAAAAGTCGGCCGAACCCTTGGTTAGAGCCATTTCAAGGGACAAGTTCCCTAGCCCCCCACGTTTGTAGGGTGAGTCCATGAAACTTGCGGGCCGAGCGCCGGGCCGCTCCCAAGCCGCCCGCCGGGCGATGTGCGAGCGGGGCCTTCCCCGCAAGCATCGCCGTCCCCACGGGGGACCGACTGGGCTCGCCCGCGTCCAGCGAGGCGTGACCAGGCGAGGGGCTTTAGATCAGCACTTGATGCCGGCGTGCAGCGCGACGATGCCGGCGCTGAGGTTGTGCACGTCCACGTGGCCGAAGCCGGCCGTCTTCATCATGGCCTTCAGCGTCGCCTGGTCGGGGTGCATGCGGATGGATTCGGCCAGGTACTTGTAGCTGTCGGCATCACCGGCGAACAGCGAGCCCAGCCTGGGCAGGATGTTGAAGGAGTACCAGTCGTAGGGCTTGCGCAGCGGCTCGGCGATGCGCGAGAACTCCAGCACCAGCAGCCGGCCACCCGGCTTCAGCACACGGCACATCTCGGCCAGCGCCAGGTCCTTGTGCGTCATGTTGCGCAGGCCGAAGGCCACGCTGACGAGGTCGAAGCTCTCGCTCTTGAAAGGCAGCTTCTCGGCGTCGGCCAGGCTGGTGGGCAGGATCAGCCCTTCGTCCAGCAGGCGGTCGCGGCCCTGGCGCAGCATGGCCTCGTTGATGTCGGTGTGCACGACGACGCCGCTCTCGCCGACCTTGCGGGCGAAGGCGCGCGACAGGTCGCCGGTGCCGCCGGCGATGTCCAGCGCCCGTTCGCCCGGCTTCAGGTTGGCCACCTGCACGGTGTAGGCCTTCCAGGCCCGGTGCAAGCCGGCCGACATCAGGTCATTCATCAGGTCGTACTTGGAGGCGACCGAGTCGAAGACGCCGCGGACCTTGCCGGCCTTCTCGGACTCGTCAACCGTGCTGAAACCAAAGTGCGTCTGTGTCATAGAGAAATCAGTGAGAGTGGCAGCTGCCGCTGCCCTTGACCGGCATCGCGTCGTCGCGGCCCTTTCCGGCGGCGGCGAGGCGGGCCTCGTAGTCGCGCCACAGCGCGTCCTGCTGGCTGCCGAGCTTGTGGAGGTAGTCCCAGGTGAACAGACCGCTGTTGTGGCCGTCGGAGAACTCCGGCCGCACGGCGTAGTGGCCCACGGGCTCCAGGCCGGTGACGACGACGTCGCGCTTGCCGGTCTGCAGCACCTCCTGGCCCGGGCCGTGGCCCATGACCTCGGCCGAGGGGCTGTAGACGCGCATCAGCTCGAAGGGGATGCGGAAACGCGCGCCGTCGTCGAAGGCGATCTCCAGCACGCGGGATTGCTGGTGGACGGTGATCTCGGTCGGGCTGGGCATCCCTGCAGTGTCTCAGAACGCGCACCACGCCCGGGCAAACCCGCGGTTCCGCCACGTGTCTTCCAGCCCGCGCGGCGGCCCGGCGGTCTAATCCCGGCTTTCCACGGCCACCGCCACCTCACCATGACCCGCTTTCCTCGCCACCGCCTGGCCCTCGCAGCGACCCTGCTCGGCCTGGCCGTCCAGGCTCCCGCCCTCGACCTGAGCGGCCTGTCCAAGGACGTCAAGCCCTGCGACGACTTCTACGCCTTCGTCAACGCCAACTGGGAGGCTGCCTCCGAGCTGCCCGCCAGCCGCGCCCGCATCGGCAGCGCCGAGCAGTTGCGCCAGGCCAATGACGAGCTGCTGAACCGCGCGCTGAAGGACCTCGCCGGCAAGCCCGCCTTGCAGACGACGCCCGGCCTCAGGCTCATCGCCGCCTACTACGCCAGCGGCATGGACGAGGCGGCCATCGAGGCCCGCGGCCTGACGTCCATCGCGCCGCTGCTGAACCGCATCGACACGCTGCAGCGCCGCGAGGACCTGCCGGCCCTGCTCGCGCTGCTCGCGCGCAGCGGCGTGGCCGTGCCGCTGGCCTGGGAGGTGCAGCCCGACAGCAAGGACACGCGCCGCAACGTGCTGACGCTGAGCCAGGCCGGCCTGGGACTGCCCGACCGCGACGACTACTTCCGCAGCGATGAGCGCACGCGCGACGTCAGCGCGGCCTACCGCAGGTTCGCGCGAACGCTGCTGGCGACGTCCGGCCGCGCGGCGGGCGATGCCGAACTGGACGCCGTGCTGGCCTTCGAAACCCAGCTTGCCGACGCCTCCCGTGAACGCAGCCGGCTGCGCGACCCGAATGCCAGCTACAACGTGATGACGCCCGCCACGCTGGCGGCCGCCGCGCCGGGGCTGGACTGGACCGCCTACCTGGCCGTGCTGACCGCTGGCGCCAAGCTGCCGCAGCGACTCATCGTCGAGCAGCCCGAGTTCGCCACCCGCGTGGCCCGGCTCGCGGCCGACACGCCGCTGGAGGTCTGGCGCAGCTACCTCGCGCTGCGCGTGCTGGGCACCGCCGCGCCGCGCCTGCCCAAGGCCTATGCCGACGCGTCCTTCGAATACCGCGGCAAGGCCATCACGGGCCTGCAGGCGCCGCCGCCGCGCAACGAGGACGTCATCCAGCAGATCGGCGGCCGCTACGGCGACGAGCCCGTCGCGCTGGCGCTGGGCGAGCTCTTCGTCGCCCGGGCCTTCTCGCCCGAGGCGCAGCGGCGTTCGCTGGCGCTGGTGGAGGACATCCGCGCCAGCATGAAGGAGCGCATCCAGAAGCTGGAGTGGATGACGGCGCCCACCAAGGCCAAGGCATTGGAGAAGCTCGCGCGCATGCAGCCCATGATCGGCGCGCCCGAGAAATGGCCGCAGTACGAAGGCCTGCAGCTGGCCGCCAACGACTACGCCGGCAACTGGGTCAAGGTTGCGCTATGGAACAGCGGCCAGCAGATGAAGGACCTGGACGCGCCGGTCGAGCGCGGCCGCTGGCGCGTGAGCCCGCACATCGTCAACGCCTTCGCCGGTGGCCTGAACCAGATCTACTTCCCGGCCGGCATCCTGCAGCCGCCCTTCTTCGACGCCAAGGCCGACGACGCGAGCAACTACGGCGCCATCGGCATGGTCATCGGCCACGAGATCACGCACCACTTCGACGACAGCGGCCGGAACTACGACGCCGGCGGCTCGCTGACCGACTGGTGGACCGCCGAGGATGCCGCCGGCTACAAGGCCCGCGCCGCCAAGGTGGCCGCGCGCTACGGCGCCATCTCGCCGCTGCCGGGCTACAACATCAACGGTGAGCTGACGCTGGGCGAGAACATCTCCGACATCTCGGGCCTGTCCATCGCCTACGAGGGCCTGCAGCGCGCGCTCAAGCGCAGCGGCACGGCGGACAAGAAGGTGGACGGCTACACGCCGGCCCAGCGCTTCTTCATCAGCAACGCGCTGGTCTGGCGCACCAAGGTGCGCACGGAGTTCCTCATCAACCAGTTGCGGACCGATGCGCACTCGCCGGCCAAATACCGCGTGCTGACGCCGATGAGCAACACGCCCTACTTCGGCCAGGCGTTCTCGTGCAGGCCCGGCAGTGCGATGGTGTCAGCCGACCCGCTGACGGTCTGGTAGGCGCAAGCCGAGCGGGGCCCACGGGCCCCGTTCTTCATTTGCTTAGCGCCTCATGACCAACGGCACGGGCGCGTGTGTGCAGGCCTGTCCGGCGCGAAATCAGTTCAGCCGCGATTTTCGACATGCCGTCGCACGCGGGCCGCATCTCATCGCTTGTGGCTGGGGCTTGGTGACGTGCGCACCTAGTCTGCGAACAGGTCGACGCACAACGCGTCCCCCGTCCCACCCAACGCATACCCAGGAGATCGCCATGCCCCGCACCGCCCTCAATCGCAGCCTGTTCGCCGGCCTCGCCGCTCTGACCCTCGCCGCCGTGCCGGCCTTCGCCCAGGCCACCGAACTCGAGCGCGTCGAGATCAACGGCCGCGTCGTCGAAGCCACGCCGCGCTACGACGTGCATGCCGCCTGCGCCGATCTCGACGAGCAGCTGGGCAAGGCGCTGTACCGCACCTGGCTGGACGAGGCCCGCTATGGCGAGGTGAAGGTGCAGTTCATCGTGCAGAACGGCCGCGTCGATGCGGCCGACGCCAACGGCATCTCGGCGGCTGTGGCCCGCAAGGTGCGCGCGGCCATGCACCGCGTGGATTGCAGCCAGCAAGCGACCGGCGCGCAGGTCTATCGCTTCAGCGTCGACTTCGTGAACCCCAACGCCCCGGTCGACCGCGGCGACATGCGCACCGCCGGCCCCGTGCGCGTCCGCGTCAACGGCTGAGTGCCTGCGCTATCGCCGAGTCCACCGCGCCGAGCGGTTGCGCGAGGCGCGCCGCCGCACCACCCGCGACCTCGTCGCGCTGGGGCGCGGCCCAGACCGGCGCGGGGAAGTGGCTGTCCCAGTCGAAGCGCGCGATGACGTGCCAGTGCAGATGCGGCACGACATTGCCCAGCGTCGCCAGGTTGACCTTGGTCGGCGCGAGCAGGGCCCGCAGCGTCCGCTCGATGTCGGCGACCGCATCCATGCAGGCGTGCCGGTCCGCGACCGTGAGGTCGCTGAACTCGGCCACATGCGTATTCCAGATCAGCCGGTAGAACGCCGGGAAGCGCCGCGCCTCGTCGCCATCGACGACACGCACGACGCGGAACTGCGGCGTGCACGCGATGACGAGACCGCCATCGCCATCGCACAGTGCGCAGCCCACGCTCACACCAGCACCCGCTCGATGCCGCCGTTGTTGGCCTTGGCCACGTAGTCCGGCATCCAGTTCTCGCCGAGGATCTGGCGGGCCATCTCGACGACGATGTAGTCGGCCTCGAGCAGGCCGTTCTGCAGGTCGTCCTGGTAGCGGTTCAGGCCCTGCAGGCAGCTCGGGCAGGACGTCAGGATCTTCAGGTTCTCCTGCTCACCGACCTTGCCGCTGCCACGCAGCTGAGCCTCGGTCTTGCGCAGCTCCTCTTCCTTGCGGAAACGCACCTGCGTCGACACGTCGGGCCGCGTCACGCCGAGCGTGCCGCTCTCGCCGCAGCAGCGCTCGCTCTTCACGACGGCGTCACCCACCAGCGCCTTCACCGTCTTCATCGGCTCCTGCAGCTTCATCGGCGTGTGGCAGGGGTCGTGGTAGAGATAGCTCTGCTTGGAGCCCAGCGTGATGCCTTTCTCCAGCAGGTACTCGTGGATGTCGATGATGCGGCAGCCCGGGAAGATGTCCTCGAACTTGTAGCCCTGCAGCTGGTCGTAGCAGGTGCCGCAGCTGACGACGACCGTCTTGATGTCGAGGTAGTTCAGTGTGTTGGCGACGCGGTGGAAGAGCACCCGGTTGTCGGTGATCATCTTCTCGGCCTTGTCGAACTGGCCCGAGCCGCGCTGCGGGTAGCCGCAGCACAGATAGCCGGGCGGCAGCACGGTCTGAACGCCGGCATGCCAGAGCATGGCCTGCGTGGCCAGGCCCACCTGGCTGAACAGGCGCTCGGAGCCGCAGCCGGGGAAATAGAACACGGCCTCGGTCTCGCTCGCGCTCTGCGGCGGGCGGATGATGGGCACGTAGTTCTTGTCCTCGATGTCCAGCAGCGCGCGCGCCGTCTTCTTGGGCAGGCCGCCGGGCAGCTTCTTGTTGATGAAGTGGATGACCTGTTCCTTGATCGGCGCGGCGCCGACGGTCGCGCGCGGCGCGTTCGTCTGCTTGCGGCCCGCGGGCTTGAACAGGTCCACCGCCAGGCGCTGCGCCTTGAAGCCGATGCCCACCATGGCCGTGCGGGCCAGCTTGATGGTCTCGGGGTTGGTCGCGTTCAGCATGAACATGGCCGCCGCGTTGCCGGGGCGCCAGGTCTTCTGGCCCATCTTGCGCAACAGGTTGCGCATATTCATCGTCACGTCGCCGAAGTCGATCTTGACCGGGCAGGGCGACTCGCATTTGTGGCAGACCGTGCAGTGGTCGGCGACGTCCTCGAACTCCTGCCAGTGCTTGATCGACACGCCGCGGCGCGTCTGCTCCTCGTACAGGAAGGCCTCGACGAGCAGCGACGTGGCCAGGATCTTGTTGCGCGGGCTGTAGAGCAGGTTGGCGCGCGGCACGTGCGTCGCGCAGACCGGCTTGCACTTGCCGCAGCGCAGGCAGTCCTTCACCGAGTTGGCGATGGCGCCGATGTCGCTCTGCTGCATGATCAGCGACTCATGCCCCATCAGGCCGAAGGACGGCGTGTAGGCATTGCGCAGGTCGGCCGGCAGCGCGGCGTCCTTCAGCAGCTTACCCTTGTTGAAGCGGCCTTGCGGGTCGACTTTTCTCTTGTAGTCGGTGAAGTTGGCGAGCTCGGCGTCGCTGAGGAATTCGATCTTCGTGATGCCGATGCCGTGCTCGCCGGAGATCACGCCGTCCAGCGAGCGCGCCAGCACCATGATGCGTGCCACCGCCTCGTGGGCCGTCTGCAACATCGCGTAGTTGTCGCTGTTGACGGGGATGTTGGTGTGCACATTGCCGTCGCCGGCGTGCATGTGCAGGGCCACCCAGACACGGCCGCGCAACACGTCCTTGTGGATGCGCTTGCACTCGGCGATGAGCGGCTCGAAGGCGGCGCCGTTGAAGATGGCCTGCAAGGGCTTCAGGATCTGCGTCTTCCACGAAGCGCGCAGCTCGTGCGTCTGCAGGCCCTCGAAGAAGCCGGCGCTGTCCAGGCCGTTCAACCAGCCCTGCCACAGCTCGCCCACCTCGCGCAGCAGCGCGAGGGCCTGCTGCACGCGGTCTTCCAGCAGCTCGGCGGTCGGGATCTCGCCGGCGTCGTCGGTCTTGCCCAGCGGCAATTTGCCGGTGGCGAACAGCGCCTGCAGGGCCGTCACCAGCTCAAGCTTGTTGCGCAGGGACAGCTCGATGTTGATGCGCTCGATGCCCAGGGTGTACTCGCCCATGCGGTGCAGCGGGATGACGACGTCCTCGTTCACCTTGAACGCGTTCGTGTGCTTGCTGATGGCCGCGGTGCGCTTGCGGTCCAGCCAGAACTTCTTGCGCGCATCGGCGCTGACGGCGATGAAGCCCTCGCCCGAGCGGCCGTTGGCCAGGCGCACGACCTCGCTGGTGGCACGCGCCACGGCGTCGGCGTCGTCACCGACGATGTCGCCGATCAGCACCATCTTCGGGAAGCCGCCACGCTTGCTCTTGGTCGCGTAGCCGACGGCCTTCAGGTAGCGGTCGTCCAGGTGCTCCAGGCCGGCCAGCAGCACCCCGGTCGACGCAATCGAGAACATGTAGTCCTTGATGTCGACGATGCTGGGCACGCAGTCCCTGGGGTTGCCGAAGAACTCCAGGCAGACCGTGCGCGTGTGCGCCGGCATGCGGTGCACGATCCAGCGCGCGCTGGTGATGAGGCCGTCGCAGCCTTCCTTCTGGATGCCCGGCAGGCCGGCGAGGAACTTGTCCGTCACGTCCTTGCCCAGGCCTTCCTTGCGGAACACGCGGCCGGGGATGTCCAGGCGCTCGGTGCGCTCCAGCGTCTTGCCCGTGGCGTCGAAGTAGCGCAGCTCGAAGCTCGCGACCTCCACGTCGTGGATCTTGCCGAGGTTGTGGTTGAGGCGATGCACCTCCAGCCACTTGGCCTCAGGCGTCACCATCTTCCAGCTGGCCAGGTTGTCCAACGCCGTGCCCCACAGCACGGCTTTCTTGCCGCCGGCGTTCATGGCGACGTTGCCGCCGATGCAGCTGGCCTCGGCCGACGTCGGGTCCACCGCGAACACGAAGCCATGCGCTTCGGCCAGGTCGGCCACGCGCTGCGTGACGACGCCGGCCTCGCTGAAGATCGTCGGCACCTCGCGGTCGAGGCCCGGCAGGCGCAGCATCTCGACGCCGCGCAGCGCCTCCAGCTTCTCGGTGTTGATGACGGCGCTGTTCCACACCAGCGGCACCGCGCCGCCCGTGTAGCCCGTGCCGCCGCCACGCGGGATGACGGTCAGGCCCAGCTCGAAGCAGGCGCCCACCAGCTCGGCCATCTCGGCCTCGGTATCCGGCGTCAGCACGACGAAGGGGTACTCCACGCGCCAGTCGGTCGCGTCCGTCACATGCGACACACGGGACAGGCCGTCGAACTTGATGTTGTCCTTGGCGGTGTGCTTCGCGAGCTGTTTCGCCGCGCGTTTGCGCAGCGTCTCGACCTGCTCGAACATCACCGCGAACGCGGCGACCGCGTCGCGGGCGGCCTTCAGCAGCTCGCCGACATACTCGTCGCGCTGCGGGTCCGCCACGGGGTCGCGGCGCTTCTGCACCTCCGCGAGGCGATGGTTCAACGCCTCGATGAGCAGCACGCGCCGCCTGGGGTTGTCCAGCAGGTCGTCCTGCAGATAAGGGTTGCGCTGCACCACCCAGATGTCGCCCAGCACCTCGTACAGCATGCGCGCGGACCGGCCCGTGCGGCGCTCGGCGCGCAGCTTGTCCAGCAGATCCCAGGCCCGGGAGCCCAGCAGCCGGATGACGATCTCGCGATCGGAGAACGACGTGTAGTTGTACGGAATCTCGCGCAGCCGGGGGGCTGCGCTCTCGGCCGCTTCAGCGGTGGGCATCAGGGGATGCGGAGCGTTCATGGCAACCGGCTTGGCCGGAAAAGAAGCCTGGGCAGGCTGGTTCGGGCGGGCAGCGGCTCGGGTCGGCAGCAGGGCGGGCAAAGGTGCCCGGCTTGTGGCCACGGCCCCTCGCGGCAGGGGTTGGAATCCTAACCGAGGGGCGAGGGCCTGTTCACGCTACGGGAATCGGTGCGAGAGGGTCTGCGCGGGTGCAGGGCTAGGCGACGCGCTGAAGCCCGGGCCGGTTGCCCGGGCAAGGCGCGCAACGACGCCATGCGCCCGCGCAGCCCCTCTCCCGAAGGGTTGTCACTCAAAAGCCCGCGCGCGGCGTTGCGAAGCCTCGCTGGGGACGGCCCCAGCTTCGACTTCGCGCCTTGCTCGCGGGCTTTTGAGTGGCAACGCATCCGATCCCCGTAGCGTGAACAGGCCCTACTCCCCAGGAGACCACCGTATTTGCCCGTCATTCGTGGCTCGAGAAGCGGCGCTATGCTGGCCCGCAAACACCGCATGGAGACACTGCAATGAAGTCGTTCGCCCTGGTTGCAACCCTGTTGGGCCTGGCCGGTTCGGCCCAGGCGCAGACCGAAATCCAGTGGTGGCACGCCATGGGCGGCGCGCGGGGCGAGTGGATCAACGACTTGGCCCGGGACTTCAACGCCAGCCAGAAGGACTACAAGGTCGTCCCGACCTTCAAGGGCACCTACGAGGAGTCCATGCCCGCGGCCATCGCCGCCTTCCGGGCCGGCAACGCGCCTCACATCCTGCAGGTCTTCGAGGTCGGCACGGCCACCATGATGGCCAGCAAGGCCGCCATCAAGCCGGTGGCCGACCTGATGAAGGAGGCCGGCGTCCCCTTCGACCCCAGCGCCTATGTGCCGGCCGTGGCCAGCTATTACACGGCCCCCAACGGCCAGATGATGAGCTTCCCCTTCAACAGCTCCACCACCGTCTTCTTCTACAACAAGGACGCGCTGAAGGCCGCCGGCGTCGACAAGCCGCCCACCAGCTGGCCCGAGGTGGCCTCCGCCGCCGCCAAGCTCAAGGCCAACGGCAGCAAATGCCCGCTGACCACGTCCTGGATGAGCTGGACCCAGCTGGAAAGCTTCTCGGCCTGGCACAACGTCGAGTTCGCGACGAAGAACAACGGCTTCGGCGGCCTGGACGCCCGCCTGGCCTTCAACACGCCGCTGCACCTGCGCCACATCGAGAACCTGGCCAACATGGCCAAACAGGGGCTGTTCGTCTACAAGGGCCGCGGCAATGCGTCGGACGCCACCTTCGTCTCGGGCGAGTGCGCGATGACGACGGCCTCGTCCAGCATCTATGGCGACGTGAAGAAGAACGCCAAGTTCGCCTTCGGCATCACCGCCCTGCCCTATTACCCCGACGTGCCCGGTGCCCCGCAGAACACCATCATCGGCGGCGCCAGCCTGTGGGTGATGGCAGGCAAGAAGCCGGCCGAGTACAAGGGCGTGGCCAAGTTCTTCGAATACCTGGCGCGGGCCGACGTGGCCTCGGAAAGCCACAAGCGCACCGGCTATCTGCCCGTCACCAAGGCCGCCTTCACTGCCACCGAGTCCAGCGGCTTCTACAAGGCCAACCCGGGCAGCGACGTGGCCGTCAACCAGATGATCCGCAAGACCACCGACAAATCGCGCGGCGTGCGCCTGGGCAACCACCCGCAGATCCGCACCATCGTCGACGAGGAGTTCGAGCTGATCTGGGCCGGCAAGAAGACGGCCAAGGAAGCCGTCGACGCCGCCATCAAGCGCGGCAACGAGCAGCTCGACAAATTCGCGCGCACCTCAAAGCTCTGATCCGCTGACATGGCGCAAGAAAAACGCGTCGTCTTCCGCTCCCGTTGGCTGCCCTGGCTGCTGCTGGCGCCGCAGGCCGTCGTCATCGCCGTGTTCTTCTTCTGGCCGGCGGGCCAGGCGCTGCTGCAGTCCTTCCAGCAGCAGGACGCCTTCGGCCTGTCGACCGAGTGGGTGGGCCTGGCGAACTTCCAGGCGCTGTGGGCGGACGCGAGTTACCTCGCGTCCTTCAAGACCACGGCCTTGTTCTCCATCCTGGTGGCCGGCCTGGGCCTCTCCATCTCGCTGCTGCTGGCCGTCATGGCCAACCGCGTCGTGCGCGGCGCCGGCGTCTACAAGACCCTGCTGATCTGGCCCTATGCGGTGGCCCCGGCCATCGCCGGCGTGCTGTGGCTCTTCCTGTTCGCGCCGTCCATCGGCGTCGTCGCCTATGGCCTGCGCGCCCTGGGCCTGGACTGGAACCACCTGCTGAACGCCGACCACGCCATGACGCTGATCGTCATGGCCGCGGTGTGGAAGCAGATCTCGTACAACTTCCTGTTCTTCCTGGCCGGCCTGCAGTCCATCCCGCGCTCGCTGATCGAGGCCGCCGCCATCGACGGTGCCAGCCCCTGGCGGCGCTTCTGGGACGTGACCTTCCCGCTGCTGTCGCCCACCAGCTTCTTCCTGCTGGTCATCAACATCGTCTACGCCTTCTTCGACACCTTCGGCATCGTCGACGCGGCCACCCAAGGCGGCCCGGGCAAGGAGACGGCCATCCTGGTCTACAAGGTCTATCACGACGGCTTCAAGGCCCTGGACCTGGGCGGCTCGGCCGCGCAGAGCGTGGTGCTGATGGCCATCGTCATCACGCTGACGGTGCTGCAGTTCCGCTTCGTCGAGAAGAAAGTGAACTACTGATGGTCGAACGCAAGCCCTGGCTCGACTGGCTGGCCCACGCCATCCTGCTGCTCGGCGTGGCCGTGGTGGCCTTCCCGCTCTACGTCACCTTCATCGCCGCCACGCAGACGGCCCAGGACATCGTCCACGCGCCCATGCCGCTGCTGCCCGGTGGCCACCTGATCGACAACATGGCGACGGCGCTGGGCGGCGGCACCGGCGCGGGTTCCAGCGCGCCGGTGGCCCGCATGATGTGGGTCAGCTTCGTGACCGCCATCGTCATCGCCGTCGGCAAGATCGCCATCTCGCTGCTGTCGGCCTTCGCCATCGTCTACTTCCGCTTCCCGCTGCGCCAGCTCTTCTTCTGGGCCATCTTCGTGACGCTGATGCTGCCGGTGGAGGTGCGCATCGGGCCCACCTACCAGGTCGTGGCCGACCTGAAGCTGCTCAACAGCTTCGCCGGCCTGACCGTGCCGCTGATCGCCTCGGCCACGGCCACCTTTTTGTTCCGCCAGTTCTTCCTGACCGTGCCCGACGAGCTGGTGGAAGCCTCGCGCATCGACGGCGCCTCGCCGCTGCGCTTCTTCAAGGACGTGCTGCTGCCGCTGTCCCGCACCAGCATCGCCGCCCTCTTCGTCATCCAGTTCATCTACGGCTGGAACCAATACCTCTGGCCGCTGCTGGTGACGACCGACGAGTCCATGTACCCCGTCGTCATCGGCATCAAACGCATGATCAGCGGCGGCGAGGCTGCCAACGACTGGAACCTCGTCATGGCGACGGCCCTGCTGGCCATGATCCCGCCGGCCCTGGTCGTGATCCTGATGCAGCGCTGGTTCGTCAAGGGCTTGGTCGACACCGAGAAATAAATGGCCTCCATCTCCATTCGAAAGCTGGTCAAGCGCTACGGCCACGGGCCCAAGGCCGTGCAAGTCATCCACGGCGTCGACGCCGAAGTGAAGGACGGCGAGTTCGTCGTCATCGTCGGCCCCTCGGGTTGCGGCAAGTCCACGCTGCTGCGCATGGTGGCAGGGCTGGAGGAGGTCAGCGAAGGCGAGATCGCCATCGGCGCGCGCGTCGTCAACGACGTCGAGCCGGCCGACCGCGACATCGCGATGGTGTTCCAGAACTACGCCCTCTACCCCCACATGAGCGTGGCAGAGAACATGGCCTACGGCCTCAAGCTGCGCAAGATGCCCAAGGCGCAGATCGACGAGCGCGTGCAGCGGGCGGCCAAGATTTTGGAGCTGGGCCATCTGCTGGCCCGCAAGCCGCGCGAGCTCTCCGGTGGCCAGCGCCAGCGCGTCGCCATGGGCCGCGCCATCGTGCGCGACCCGCAGGTCTTCCTGTTCGACGAGCCCCTGTCCAACCTCGACGCCAAGCTGCGCGTGCAAACGCGGCTGGAGATCCAGAAGCTGCACCGCGAGCTGGGTGTCACGTCCCTCTTCGTCACCCACGACCAGGTCGAGGCCATGACGCTGGCCCAGCGCATCATCGTCATGAACGGTGGCCGCATCGAGCAGATGGGCACGCCCGAAGAGGTCTACGGCCAGCCGGCCTCGACCTTCGTCGCCAGCTTCATCGGCTCGCCGGCCATGAACCTGCTGCCGGGCCGCCAGCACGGCGGGCAGTTCCACATCGACGGCGCGGCCCTCGACGTGCCGCCCGGCGTGGACGGCGAAGTCACGCTGGGCCTGCGCCCCGAACATGCCCAGCTCGCCGAGCGCGGCTGGCCGCTGCACGTCGAGATGATCGAGATGCTCGGCGCCGAACGCCTGGTCTACGGCAAGCTGGGCAGCGCCACGCCCTTCACGCTGCGGCTGGACGCCACCCTGCCATCGCCTCAAGCCGGCGACTGGCTGCACCTGGCCTTCAACCCGCTGCACCTGCACCGCTTCGACACCCAGACGGGGCAGCGCCTGTGAAATCGCCCTGGCCCTACCCCCTCTGGCTGGCCCACCGCGGCGCCGGCAAGCTGGCGCCCGAAAACACGCTGGCCGCCTTCCGCATGGGTGCCGGCTTCGGCTTTCGCGCCTTCGAATGCGACGTCAAGCTGAGCCGGGACGGCCAGGCCTTCCTGCTGCACGACGACACGCTGGACCGCACCACCAGCGGCCAGGGCTCGCCTGCCGAGCAGGATTGGACGCAGATGGCGCACCTGGACGCCGGCGGCTGGCACAGCCCGCCCTTCACCGCCGAACCCCTGCCCCGTTTCGCCCAGATCGCCGCCTTCTGCCAGGCCAACGGCTGTGCGCTGAACGTCGAGATCAAGCCCTGCCCGGGCTTCGAGCGAGTGACCGGCGAGGTCACCGCGCTCGAGGCCGAGCGCCTGTGGGCCGGCGCCGCCCTGCCGCCGCTGCTGAGCTCCTTCAAGCCCGAGGCGCTGGAAGGCGCGCGCGATGCTGCCCCCGACCTGCCCCGCGCGCTGCTGCTGGACGAGTTGTGGGACGGCTGGCCCGAGGCCGCCGAGACGCTGGGCGTCGCGGCCGTCATCACGAACTGGCGGCTGATGGACGCCGCGCTGATCGAGCGCCTGCATGCCCGCGGCTGGCGGGCCCTGGTCTACACGGTGAACGACGCCGACGTGGCCGAGCGGCTGATCGCGGCCGGCATCGACGGCCTCATCACCGACCGCGTCGACACGCTCGGCCCCGCCGCCTGACCCGGCGCCCGGCGCGACGCCGGCCACCGCAATATTGATGACCCCCGCGGGTCAACGCGGTTCATCTGCCGGGCCGTCGTCGGTAAAAGCATCCCCAGCATCCATCGCCTGGGGAAGCCATGAGCGCCACCACCTCGCCAGCACCGCAGACCGACACCAACGACGCTGCCCCGGCAGCGCCATCCGACGACCTCGCCGCCCTCGTGCAGCGCCGCCGCGAACGGCTGGCCGCCACGGAGCGCCCCGCGCCGGACGCCGGCACCTGGGGCCTGGCGCTGTCCGGCGGCGGCATCCGCAGCGCCACCTTCTGCTTCGGGCTGCTCAAGGCGCTGGCGCACAACAAGGTGCTGCACCGCTTCGACCTGCTGTCGACCGTGTCCGGCGGCGGCTACATCGGCGCCACCGTCGGCAAGCTGTTCCACAACGCCGCCAGCACTGGCCAACCGGCCAGGGAAGTGGAGGAGGCGCTGGCCGATGCCGACACGCGCTGGTTCGCCTTCTGGCTGCGCGCCAACGGCCGCTACCTGATCCCGCGCGGCGGCAAGGACCTGCTGTTCGCGGCGGCCAACTTCAGCCGCAACCTCGTCGGCGTGCACATCGAGCTGGCCCTGCTCTGCCTGCTGGCCGGCTGCCTGCTGGTCGGGCTCGACCTGGCCGTCTGGCAATGGGCCGACTGCGTGCTCAGCGGCAACGGCTGCTGGCAGCCGGCCTGGGTCACGCGGGCCACGCTGGATGCGCTGTCGGACTGGCCGACGCTGTGGATGCTGCTGCCGCCGCTGCTGCTGGCGGCCGCCTCGCTGGCCACGGCCTACTGGGCGCTGCCGGCGGCGGCGGGATCGGGCCTGCCGCTGCAGCGCTGGGTCATGGCCGCGCTGTGCGCGCTGGGCTGCTGGCTGCTGCTCAGGCACTGGCAGCTCCAGCAACTGCCTGTTGAACGCGGCGACGCGCTGCAGGTCCCCGGCTGGCTGCTCATCGTCGCCGGCGGCATGCTGTGCGCCTGGGTCATCGGCACCGCGATCGCGCAGTTCCTGACGCTGCGCCACGCGGCGGCGCCCGACCAGTCGCGCCACCGCCTGACCGGCGCGCTGGCCCGGGTGCTGAACGCCATCCTCATCGTCGCGGCGCTGGGCCTCGTCGACGTGATGGCCTGGCTGCTGGCCAGCGCCAAGGGCGACCACCAGGGCGCGATCGGCACCGTCGTCATGCTGACCGTCGTGGCCCTGCGCGCGGTGCTGCCCAAGATCGCCGACCTGCCGCGCAGCCTGACGCCCGGCACGCGCCGCAACCTCGACGGCCTCATCAACGTGGCCGGCATCGTCACGCTGGCGGCCCTGCTGGTCTTCTGGGTCAGCGTCGTGCACCGCAGCGCCAGCTTCGTGCTGTTCGACGAGACGCGGCGCGTGCTGCAGTTCGCGCTCGGCTGGAACTGGCTGGCCGTCATCGCGGTGCCGGTGCTGCTGATGATAGTCATCTCCTTTCGCAACCGCGACTTCCTGAACCGCTCCTCGCTCTACGCCTTCTACCGCGCCCGGCTGGTGCGCAGCTACCTGGGCGCCACCAATGTGCAGCGCTTCCGCGGCCTGCAGAAGGCCGCCACGGAGACCTATTCGCGCCACGTGGCCGCCACCGGGCCCAGCGTGTCCGTGCAGGACGTGCATGCCGGCGACGACGTGCCGCTGGCCGACTACGCGCCGCACGACGGCGGCGGCCCGGTGCACCTGATCAACGCCTGCGTGAACCAGACGCGCGACCCGCGCGGCGGCCTCTTCAACCAGGACCGCAAGGGCCTGCTGATGACGGTCGCGCCGCAGGGGCGGGTGCGCGTCGGCCAGGGCCGCTGGGGGCGTGTGCGGGGCCCGGACAGCCTGACCCTCGGCTCCTGGGTCGCCATCTCCGGCGCCGCCGTGGCGCCGGGCCTGGGCAGCAGCACCAAGTCCGGCATCGCGGCGCTGCTGACGCTGTCCGGCGTGCGCCTGGGCTACTGGTGGAACGCGCTGGCGCTGCAGCGCGACCCCGGCGAGCCCGCCCCGCGCCGCGTCGGCAAGTACGCCCAGCTGCTGGGCGAGCTGCGCGGCCGCTTCGATGGCCTGCGCCGTGCCGACTGGTACCTGACCGACGGCGGCCACTTCGAGAACACCGGCGCCTATGCGCTGCTGCGCGAGGAGTGTTGCCTCGTCGTCGTGGCCGACTGCGGCGCCGACCCGCGCTATGCCTTCGCCGACCTGGAGAACCTCGTGCGCAAGGCCCGCATCGACCTGCAGGCCGACATCGTCTTCCTGAAGCCCCGCCTGGCCCAGGCGGCCCCGGCCGCGGACAAGCCCGTTCCCGACACCGGCGACGATGGCAACACGGCGCCGCCGCCGCCCGTTGATGCCGCACCGGCGGTGTTCGGCTCGCTGAACGACCTCGTCTCGACCGACAGCCAGGCCTGCCTGGCGCTGGCCAGCATCCGCTACCGCAGCGGCAAGACCGGCCACCTCGTCGTCGTCAAGCCGAACATGTGCGCGGGCGCGCCGGTCGACCTGGTGAACTACAAGGCCGACCACCCGCTGTTCCCGCAGGAGCCCACGACCGACCAGTTCTTCAGCGAAACCCAGTGGGAGAGCTATTTCCAGCTCGGCCACACTCTGGGGCTGAACCTGCAGCGCCACCTGCTGGACGACCTGCCGGCCGTCGCGGACATGCGCTTCGAGGTCGACGACGGCAGCGTGGCCGTGCGTGACGAGAAGAGCGGCGAGCTGCGCGCCGCGACGGCGCCCAAGCGCCTGCCCTCGCGCATCGCGGCCACCGGCGCCGTCACCGCCTCCGTCAGCCTGGGCGCGCTGGCGACGCTGGGCGCCACCGCCTGGCAGGCCGTCGACCAGCAGATGCAGACCCGCGAGAAGGCGCGCCGCCTGGACCCGGCCGTGCTGAAGGAACTGACCGACCTCTACGGCAAGCTGATGCCCGACGTGCCGCCCACGCCGCCCACGGTTCCCGCGCCGGCCGCCCAGGTGAGCGGCAAGGCCGAACCCGCCGCCGCGGACAAGACGCCGACACGCCTGGGCGAGATGGCCACGGCGCTGCTGCGCATCGGCGACGCCGCCTGCACGCTGGACAACACCGAGGCCTTCCGGCGCTCGACGCTGATGCAGATGATCCTTACGGGCACGAAGCAGAGCTGCCGCGACATGAGCCCGCGGCACCGCTCCTGCGACGTGCTGCTGGACCCCGAGCAGCCCGTGGCCTGCCTGCGTGAACGCGCCCAGGTGACCTGCGCGCCGCGCTACTGGGTGCGCGACTTTGGCGAGGCCGACCCGGGCAAGCAGAACTGCCTGGTGACGCCACCGCCGGCGCCTCCCGCGGCCCCGGCGGACGGGGCGGGCATCGCCGCGGACGAGCAGCACCTCTTCCTCAACCCGGCTGCCATCCTCGAATGGCTGGGGCTGCGCGACGCCGCGGTCGAACCGCCTCCCGCCCCGGCGTCGTCACCCGGGGCCGCAGGCGAAGTGCCGACGCCCTCGACGACCACGGCGAGCGCCCCGCGCAGGGTGCGTTCGATCCGCCTGCCCATGGGACGCGACGCCGCCCGCCCGGCCGATGCGGCATCCGGCATCGAGCCACGGCCCGCCGTCCCCGGCATCTGTGACGGCAGGACCATCTACATCCAGATCTACGGCCCCGAACTGCGCCAGCAGATGCGGCAGATGCGCCAGCCCTGGGAGGCCATGGGCGCCAACCTGCCGCCGATGGAAGACGTCTGGGACAGCGCCCGCCGCCGCGGCCGGGCTTCGCCCAAGGCGCCCGCCCAGCCCACCGTCATCTATCACGACGCCGCGTCGCGGGCCTGCGCCGAACAGCTGCCGCCGGCCGGCGGCAGCTGGGCCGTCAAGCCGCTGTCTGCACGCCTCACCGGCACGGCCGGCGTCATCGAGGTGTGGATCCCGCCGGCGCTGACGCCGACCGTCGGCACGCCCTAATACCGCCCCGCGGCCCCCGCCACGCGCAGGAAGACGTAGGCGAACCACGCCACCACCGCGCGATGGAAGAGCGCGCGCAGGCCGGTGGTGCGGCGCTCGCTGATGCGCTCCGACACGGCCAGCGCCGCCTCGATCTCGCCGGCCAGCCGCGTCGCGAAGGGCCGGTCCAGCACGATGACGTTGGCTTCCAGGTTCAGCAGCAGCGACAGCGGGTCGATGTTGGAACTGCCGACCGTGGCCCAGTGGCCGTCGATGACGGCGACCTTGGCGTGCAGGAAGGCCGGCGTGTACTCGTAGACCTCGATGCCGTGCGCCAGCAGGTCGGCATACAGCGCCTCGGCGGCCCAGCCGGCGATGCGGTAGTCCAGCATGCCCTGCAGCAGCAGCCGCACGCGCACGCCGCGGTCGGCGGCGGCGCGCAGCGCCTCGCGGATGCGCTGGCCCGGGTAGAAGTAGGGGCAGACGATGTCCACGCCCTGGCGCGCACCGCGGATGGCGTCGGCATAGGCATGCTCGATGGTGCGGCGCCGGCGCAGGTTGTCGCGCAGCACGAAGGCCGCGCAGACGGGCGGCTGGTGCGTCGCCGGTTCGGCCAGGCGCTGCGGACCGCGCCAGAGCTGGTTGACCCACAGGCCGAAGCGGCGGCGCAGCGGCACGTAGTCGATCAGCGCATCGTCGAAGTCACGCCCCAGCCAGGCCCGAGACCAGATCGCGCGCACGCTCTGCGACACCAGCTCCACCAGCCCACCGCGCACCTGCACGGCGAAGTCCAGCCGCGGCAGCTCGCTGATGCCATGGCGCATGTCGAGGCGGTCGGCTATGACGTTGATGCCGCCGACGAAGGCCACCTCGCCGTCGACGACGCAGAGCTTCTGGTGCAGGCGGCGCAACTGCCCCGGCTGCATCCAGCGCCACCAGCGGTCCATGGGCCGGAACACGGCAAAGGCGACGCCGCTGTCGGAGAAACGCTGGCGCAGCGCCGCTACGCTGAGGTTGCTGCCGAAGCCGTCGACGACCACCCGGACGCGCACACCACGCCGGTCGGCCGCGATCAACGCGTCGGCCAGCGCCAGCGAGGTGTCGTCGTGGTGAAAGATGTAGGTCGCCAGCCAGACCTCGCTGCGCGCGTCACGGATGGCCGCCTCCATGGCCGGAAAGAGCTGGTCGCCGCCGCGCAGCAGCTCGACCTCGTTGCCACCGACGAAGCCGGTGTCGGCCGCGTGGTGGGCGCGCCGGCGCCGCTTCGATCCCAAGCGCCGCATGTCAATTTTTCGTGGTGCTTCGCACCACAAGCGCGCCGGCGCCGGGCCGTCCCAAGCCGGCCCGCAGGCGATGTGCGAGCGGCTCAATGCCGCTTGCATCGCCGTCCCCTCGGGGGACCGACCGGGCTTGCCCGCGTTCAGCGCGGCAAGACCGGGCGAGGGGCCTCATCCCTTTCATTCGAGAGCCAGCTCCACAACGAGCGGCAGGTGGTCGGACATGCGCGCCCAGCTCGGGCCCCGCGGCACCTGCACGCCGGTGCAGCGCAGGCCGCGCGTGTAGACGCGGTCCAGCGCGAACACCGGCAGCCGCGACGGGAAGGTGGGCGCGCGGGCCCGCCCGTGCGGCGGCGACGCGCGGCGCAGGCCGTGGGCGCGCATGGACGCATCCAGCCGCTCGCCCCAGTCGTTGAAGTCACCAGCCACGAGCACCGGCGCGCCCTCGGGCACATGGTCGCGCACGAACAGCGCCAGGCGCTCGACCTGGCGCACGCGGCTGGAATGGATCAGGCCGAAGTGGGCGACGACGACGTGCACCATCGTCCCCTGCCAGTGCACCGGCACATGCAGCAGGCCGCGCTGCTCGAAGGCGTGGTCGGACACATCGTGGTGGCCGATGTCGCCGATGGGCCAGCGCGACAGCAGTGCGTTGCCGTGCTCGCCGAACTTGGTCGTCGCATTGGTGCGGTAGGCCACCTCGTAGCCCTCCGGCGCGAGGAACTCGGCCTGGCCCTTCTCGGGCCAGCCGAACCACGTGCGGTCGAAGTAGGCGGCCTCGCGGTGGTGGAAGAGGCGCACCTCCTGCAGGCAGACGAGGTCGGCATCCAGCGCCTGCACGCCCATCTGCAGGTTGTGGATCTCCAGCCGCTTGGCCGGCCCGAGGCCGCGCACGCCCTTGTGGATGTTGTAGGTCGCCACGCGCAGCACGGCGCCGGGCGGGTGGGGCGAGGGGCGGAGCGGGCTCATGGCATCGTGGTGTCAGCAACGAAGCGCGGCAGCTGCAGCACGGCCTCTGCATTGGACGGCGAGAAGCAGCGGTCGGCCGCTTCATGCCAGGGCAGCCACAGCCATGACAGGTGCTCGCGCGGAGACAGTGTCGGCGTCAGTGGCGAGGGCAGCTGTAGGCCGAAGACGTGTTCGGTATTGCGCGTGACGCCCGGCGCATAACGGTGACGCCAATGGGGGTAGATCTCGTAGACGTTGGCCAGCTGCCAGTCGCGCAGCTCGCCGCCGACGGCCGCGATGTCGAAGCCGGTTTCCTCCAGCACCTCGCGGCGCGCGGTCTCGACCGGCGGCTCGTCGAGCCTGTCCTTGGAGCCGGTCACGCTCTGCCAGTAGCCCGGGTGGTCGGCGCGCTCGATGAGCAGCACCTGCAGGTCCGGCGTGTGGATGACGACGAGGACGGACTCGGGAATCTTGTAAGGCTTGGCCGACTGCATCGGCACAGCATAGTGCGGCTCAGGCGCCCCGGGCCTTGCGCTTGGCGACTTCGGGCGGCAGTTCCTTGGACTGCAGCTCGCGCACCTGGGCGACGAGCTGGTTGTGGGCGTCCAGGAAGGCCGCGGCGACGACCTTGCCTTCGTTGGAGTTGTTCCAGCCGGCACCCGCCGCTCCCCCGAGCTTGCCGATGACGGCGCCGCTGACGCCGAGGTCGGCCACTTCGACCGAGCCCGTCGCTGCGGCGACCTGCTCGGTGGTCTCGTTGTCGGTCAGCAGCAGCGCCACCTGGGCCTGCTTGAGCTTGACGTGCTCGGCCGCGCCGACGAGCTTGTTCAGGTAGGGAATGGCCTGCAGGATGCCGCCGATCTGGCGGCCGGCGTCCTGCTCGCTGAAGGCGAGGCTGGGCGTCAGGCTGTACTGCGCCTCGTAGCCCTTGCCCTTGGCGACCGTGTTGCCCTGCTGGCGCAGGATGCCGGCGTCCTTCAGCTCCTGCTCGCGCACCGTGGCCTTGAGGCCGGCCGCGCGGTCGACGACGCGGAAGCAGCCGCTCTGCTGGGCCAGCAGCCGCACCAGCGGCACGGGGCTGGACGGCAGGTGGCTGCCGCTGGCGTAGCTGTAGCCGCCCGGGTTCTCGACCAGGGCCAGCGTGGCCACCGGCGCGTCGCACTTCACCAGCTCGCGGGCCGCCTTGTGCGCGCCGGCCGGGCCGGCCGAGCCGGTGACGACGGAGCCGCCCTCGCCCAGCGACGTGGACGATTTGCCGCAGGCGGCCAGCAGCAGGGCGACGGGAAAGGCGATCAGGAAACGGGGATTCATCGCGCGGCCTCGGTGTGACGAGGCGCGAGTCTGCCCGCAACGCCGGCCGCTTTCCGCCCTAGAACGTGGGAGGCCGCGTGGTCACTATTTGCCGTAGATCACCATCTGCGTGCAGCGGAACAGCGCAATGGTCTTGCCCGTGTCCTTGTTCGTCACGACGGCGTCCCAGACCTGCGTCGTCTTGCCCAGGTGCACGGCGGTGGCCACGCAGGCGATGGTGCCTTCGCGGGCGGTGCCGAGGTGATTGGACTTCAGCTCGATGGTCGTGAAGCCCGTGGCGCCTTCAGGCAGGCTGGCGATGCAGCCATAGCCGGCGCAGGAATCGGCCAGCGTGACGACGCTGCCCGCATGCAGGAAGCCGTTGGGCGCCATCAGATGCTGTACGACGGGCAGCTCGGCATGCACCTCGCCGGGCGCCACCTTGAGGAAGACGATGCCGAGATGGCCGGGCAGGTATTTCGCGCCGAATTCATTGATCTGGGCGACGGTGGGCATGGGCTCTCCTCGATGACTGCGCGCATCGTAAGGACAACGAAAAAGGCCGGCATCGCTGCCGGCCTTCTTGACGGGAAACGCCCCGGTCAGCTGCGTACCAGCGAGGCCTTGAGCATGCTGTCCAGCATGTCCAGCGTCTCGGCGAGGTGGGCCTTGGTCTCGACCGACAGGCCCGGCTTGGCGGCCGCCACGCGCAGGTCGCGGGCCAGCTGGGTCGCGTGCCAGCGCGCCATCGAGAACGCATCGGCGTAGACCGTCGCGCCGTTGGTGGCGCGGTTCAGCTGGGCCTGCAGGCGGCGCAGGTATTCGCGCTGCAGGCTGCGGCGCATGCGGTCGATCTCGGCACCGGTCTTGAGCTCGCTGAAGATGGCGCCCTGCAGCGTGCCATAGACCTCGCTCAGGGACACCGCGCCCTTGCGTTGGGCCTCGGGCAGGTAGGCGCCCTGCTCGATGAGGCGACGCGCCGTGTTGGGCGACATCAGGCGGTCCAGCACGCGGCCCTGCAGCGCGGCGACGGCGTCGGGGATGGACAGCGGCAGGCCGCGCTCCCACTCGTTGTAGTCCAGCGACTGGTTCACGAGGAACTCTGGGCGGAACTTGAACGAGTCGCTGGACAGCAGGCCGGTCGCGATGAAGCGCAGGGCCTCGCGCTGCTGGGCGTTGTCCACCGGCTTGAAGGCCTGGCCCGGCGTGACGCCCGGCACGATGCGCTCGGCATAGATGCCGCCGACGTACTTGCTGATGTTGTTGGCCGTCATGCCGAGCTGGCGGAAGGACTCGGCCACCGAGCGGCGGCTGCGCAGCGCATCCTCGCCGGGCTGGGGCTTGCGTGCCTGCACGCGCTCCCACAGCTCCTGGCTGAGCTTGAGGCGCTTCTTGGCATAGGCGAGCGGATCGTCGCCGAGGTCGCGCTGGTTGCTGCGCGGGTCGAAGCCGTCGTAGATGCCGCCGACGCCCTGGTCGAAGTCGTCGCCATAGGCCAGCTGCGGCTCGGTGGAGCGCGCCGCGATGCGGCCCAGCTCGGCCGACTCCTGCTCGGCCGGAATCTGCTTGTAGGCGTACTCGATGGCCCAGTAGTCGTAGGCGCCCAGCGTCGTGTTCGTCAGGCTGGCGCGCGGCTCGCCCTTGAGCGGCAGGTTGTAGGCGTTGTAGTCCATCACCGAGTTGGAGATGCCGTGCGCCTCGGTGTAGGCCTTGTCCTTGAGCTGGGCCTGGGTGACCGTCGTGGACGAGCGGAAGTTGTGCTTCAGGCCCAGCGTGTGGCCGACCTCGTGCATGACGACGTCTTTGATGACGGCCTGGGCCAGCGCCTCGGCTTCGGGGCCGTCGAAATCAAGACCATCGCGCAGCGCCAGCAGGTCCAGCGCGAAGCCGAACTCGTGGGCCTGGTCGGCCATGTAGGTGCAGAGCTGGTCGGCGATTGCCTGGCCGCTGCGCTCGCCCGTCCAGGCGTGGTCGTGCGCCTGGGCACCTGGCAGCACGTCGTCGGTGGCGAAGCGGCGCACGCCGCGGCCGAAGACGTCGCTCATGCCGATGTCGGCGTCCAGGATCTCGCCGGTGCGCGGGTCCTTGTGGCTGGGGCCGATGGCGAAGCCGACGTCGGCGCCGGTGAACCAGCGGATGGACGCGTGCGTCGAGTCCATGTTGTCCCAGTCGGCGTCGTCGGGCTGCTGCCTGGCGACGACGGCGTCCTTGAAGCCGATCTTCTCGAAGGCCTTGTTCCACTCCAGGATGCCGGCCTTGACGGCCTCGCGGTACTTGGCCGGGATGTTCTTATCCATCCAGTAGACGATGGGCTGCACCGGCTCGGACAGCGCCGCGCCCGGGTCCTTCTTCTCGAGGCGCCAGCGCGACACCATGTGCACGCGCGGGTTGGCCTTCAGGTCGTCGCCCAGGTTGCTGTAGCTCTCCATGAAGTGACCCAGGCGCGGATCGGCCTGGCGGATGGCGGCGGGCGCTTCCGGCAGGGCACGGAAGTTGTAGACGAAGCTGAAGAACATCGAGCGCGGGTCGGGCGTCGTCGTCGGCGGCGTGGGCACCGGCACGGGCGCGGGCACCAGCGGCGGCGCCGGGATGCGCGGCGTGGCGAAGTGCACGCGGGCGGTCAGCGTCGTGATCTGCGCGTCGGCGCGGGTGGCCTCGATGAAGGAGTTGCCGCGGTCCGGCGAATAGGGCAGGCGGTAGGCCGCCTCCAGGCGCGTCGAGTAGCCGGGGATGTCGCCCGCCAGGAAGAAGCCGCTGGCATCGACGAGCACCGACTTGCGGTCCGGGTGCTCGGCGCTGGCCGCGGGGCCCGATGTGATGAGGCTGGGCGAGAAGGCCTGGTCCAGCGCCAGCTTGCTAGACGCGTTGTCGGAGCGGAAGCGCGTGTTCAGCGCGACGAGCTGCACATGGTTGCCGATGCGGCGCCACTCGGCCATGTCCGAGTCGATCATCTGGCTGGCGTAGAGGCCGCGCTCGCCGATGGAGTTGGCGACGTTGACGCTGAACAGGAAGGGCTTGTTGAAGGCTTCCTTCGGAATCTCGATCCAGACCTTCTCGTCCTTGCGCCAGATCGGGAAGAGGCCCGGCTGCTCCTTGGCGCCCTTGATGACGTCGGCAAAAGGCTTGGGCGCCGAAGGGTCGACCGGGGGGCGTGCGGCAGGGGCGGAAGCGGCGCCGGCAGGCGCTGAGGCAGCACCGTTGGGCGCGGGGACAGGCGTCGGGGTCTGAGCCTGGGCGGCGACGGCGAGCGCGAGTAGCGCGGCCGAGGCCAGGGCAGTACGGGGCATCCGGGTCATGCGAAGCGTCCGAGAGATTGAGAAAGCGGAGGACTTTGTCCACCGGCGACACTGGCGTCAATCAGGGGACGTCAGCGTCGCAGCGCGCCAAATCTTCACATCAAAACTTTCGTCATGAATCTCACCCATCTGCTTTATTTGCACGGATTCCGCTCGTCGCCAGCCTCGGCCAAGGCGCGCCGCATGGCCGAGTGGGCGGCCACGCAGCCGGGCCTGGTCTTCGCCTGCCCGCAGCTGCCGCCCTCCCCGCTCGATGCGATGGCGCTGGTGCACGGCATCGTTGCTGGCTGGCCGGCGCAGGGCTCGGCCGTCATCGGCAGCTCGCTGGGCGGCTTCTACGCGACGGCCCTGGCCGAGCAGCCTGCCCAGCGCGGCTGGCGCGTGGCGGTGCTGAACCCGGCCGTGAACCCGGCGCGCGACCTGTCCAAGCAGATCGGCGAGCTGACCGCCTGGCACGACCCGACGCTGAAGTTCGACTTCACGGCCCAGCATGTCGCCGAGCTGGCCGCACTGACGCCGCCGGCGCGGCTGACCCACCCGAGCCGCTATTACGCATTGCTCGCCAAGGGCGACGAGCTGCTGGACTGGCGCGAGATGCTGGCCCGCTACGCCGGCTGCGACGGTGAGGTCGTCGAAGGCAGCGACCATGGGCTGACGGACTTCGAGGACCACCTGCCGGGCTTGCTGGAGCATCTGACGCGCTGAGGGACAATCGCCGCCCATGTTTGCGCTGTTTGATGACGCCGGGAAGTTCCTCGCCGGCCGGGTGATGTCGGAGGCCGATGCCTCGCTGCAGGTCGAGCTGGACTCGGGCAAGCGGGTCAAGGTGAAGTCCGCCAATGTGCTGTTGAAGTTCGAGAAGCCGGCGCCCGCCGAGCTGCTGGCCGACGCCCGCAGGCTCGCCGATGACATCGACCTGGACCTGGCCTGGGAGTTCGCGCCCGAAGGCGAGTTCGGCTTTGCCGACCTGGCGCGGGACTACTTCGATGCCAAGGCCGGCGTCGTGCAGCAGGCCGCCGCACTGTTCCGGCTGTACGACGCGCCGCACTACTTCCGCCGCGCCGGCAAGGGCCAGTTCAAGAAGGCGCCCGAGGAGACGGTCAAGGCTGCGCTGCTGGGCATAGCGCGCAAAGCCCAGCAGGCGCTGCAGATCGAGGCCTGGGCGCAGGAGCTCGTCGCCGGCACCTGCCCGCAGCCCATCCAGGACCAGATCTACAAGATCCTCTTCAAGCCCGACAAGAACGGGCCCGAGTACAAGGCCGTCGTCGAGGCGAGCAAGCTGGCGCACAAGGCACCGCTGGACCTGCTGCAGGGCGCCGGCGCCATCACCAGCGCCTACCAGTTCCACTGGAAGCGCTTCCTGTTCGAGAACTTCCCCAAGGGCGTGGGCTTCCCGGCACTGACTGCGCCGGAGATCAAGGACGAGCTGACGCTGAGCCCGGCCCAGGCCTTCTCCATCGACGACTCGCAGACGACGGAGATCGACGATGCGCTGTCCGTGCAGGGCCTGGGCACCGGCACCGTCACCTTCGGCGTGCACATCGCGGCGCCGGGCCTGGCCATCACGCCGGACTCGCCCGTCGACAAAGTCGCCCGCGAGCGCCTCTCCACCGTCTACATGCCGGGCTGGAAGATCACCATGCTGCCCGACGACGTCGTGCAGGCCTACACGCTGATCGAAGGGCGCGACTGCCCGGCCGTGTCCATCTACTTCACGATGGACGAGGCGACGTTCGAGATCAAGGCGAAAGAGACGAAGCTGGAGCGTGTGCACATCGCGTCCAACCTGCGGCACGACAAGCTGGACGGCATCGTCACCGATGCGACGCTGTCGGGCGAGGCGCCGGCCGACTACGCCTTCGCGCCCGAGCTGGCCTTCTGCTGGCGCCTGGCCAAGCACCTCAAGGCGCAGCGCGAGGTCGTGCGCGGCAAGCCCGAGAACTTCAACCGGCCCGACTACAACTTCCGCCTGGCCGGTGAACGCATGGAGCCGCCCAACGGCAGCGAGTCCGTCGAGATCGGCGTGCGCGCCCGCGGCAGCTCGCTGGACCTCATCGTCGCCGAGGCCATGATCCTGGCCAACTCGGCCTGGGGCGGCTGGCTGGCCGAGCTGGGCCTGCCGGGCATCTACCGCAGCCAGGCGAGTCTTGCGCCGGGCATCAAGGTGCGCATGGGCGTGAAGGCGTTGCCGCATGCCGGCATGGGCGTCGCGCAGTACACCTGGGCCACGTCGCCGCTGCGTCGCTATGTCGACCTCGTGAACCAGTGGCAGATCATTGCCTGCGCCCGCCATGGCCGCACGGCCGCGCTCGCCGCGCCGTTCAAGCCCAAGGACGCGCAGCTCTTCTCCATCATCTCGGGCTTCGAGTCGGCCTACGCGGCCTACAACGGCTTCCAGAACGGCATCGAGCGCTTCTGGACGTTGCGCTGGCTGCAGCAGAACGGCACGACCGAGCTGACCGCCACCGTCATGAAGGAAGGCCTGGTGCGCGCCGACGACCTGCCGCTGGTCTTCAAGGCGCTGGGCTGCGAGCCGCTGCCGCGCGGCAGCCATGTGAAGGTGCGCATCACCGGCCTGGACGAGATGACGCTGGACGTGCATGCGACGCTGATCGAGCGGCTGGACGAGGTGGCGGCGGCCGAGGAGGCCGAGGGCGATGACGACGAACTCGAAGCCGCCGCGGCGCCGATCGCGCTGGCCATCGACGTCAATGAGGCTGCGCCGGCCGAGGCCCCGCAAAGCTGATGCGCCGCTTCAGCACGCTGCAGATCGCGCTGGCGGCTTCGCTGGGCGTGCATGGCGTGCTGCTGGCCTGGCGCGCGGGCTCGCCGGACTCCTTCAACCGCGTGTTCCAGGACACGCCGCTGGAGGTGGTGCTGGTCAACACGCGCTCCAACGAGCGGCCGGCCAAGGCCACCGTGCTGGCCCAGGCCAATCTCGCCGGCGGCGGCAACGTGGAGACCGGGCGTGCGACGTCGCCGCTGCCACCGGCGCGCCAGAGCGAGGTGGGCGATTCGGCCGAGGCGCAGAGCTCGCAGATCGCTCAGCTCCAGCAGCAGCAGCAGCAGTTGCTGACCCAGCTGCGCCGCGACCTGGCCCTGCTGCCACCGCCCGACCCGCGCCGCGAGAAGACGGACGCGGCCGAGCGCGCCCAGGCCGAGAAGCGCCGCCAGCTCGTCGACCTGCTTGCCGAGATCGAGAAGCGCGTCAACATGGAGAGCGCCCGCCCGCGCAAGCGCTATGTGAGCCCGGCCGCGCGCGAGGTCGTCTACGCGCAGTACTACGACGGCCTGCGCCGCCGCATCGAGGAACGCGGCACACGCGACTTCCCTGAGTACCGCGGCAAGAAGCTCTACGGCGAGCTCATCATGAACATCCACGTCGACCACAAGGGCCGCGTCATCGAAACCGAGATCGTGTCGCCCAGCGGCAACCCCACGCTGGACCGCCGCGCCGTCGCCATCGTGCAGGCGGCCTCGCCCTTCGGCAGTTTCAGCAACGAGATGCTCAAGGGCGCCGAGGTGCTGGTCATCACATCACGCTTCAAGTTCACGCGCGACGCGGAACTGGAAACCACATTGGCAGGACAGCAATGACAGATCAATATGCCGTGGTGGGCAACCCGGTGGAGCACAGCCGCTCTCCGGCCATCCATGCCATGTTTGCCGAGCAGACCGGCCAGACGCTGAGTTATGAGCGCCTGCTGGCGCCGCTGGATGGCTTCGAGGCGACGCTGAAGGCGTTCGCCGCTGCGGGCGCCAAGGGCTGCAACATCACCGTGCCGTTCAAGTTCGACGCCTTCAAGCTGGCCACCGAGCACACCGAGCGCGCTGCGCTGGCCTGTGCCGTCAACACGCTGCGCTTCGACGAAGGCGGCTGGGTGGGTGACAACACCGACGGCGCCGGCCTCGTCAATGACATCCAGCGCAACGCCCGCCGCCCGCTGGAAGGCCTGCAGCTGCTGCTCGTCGGCGCCGGCGGCGCGGCAGCCGGCGTGCTGGGCAGCCTGATCGCGGCCAGGCCGGCACGCATCACCGTCGTGAACCGCACGCTGGACAAGGCCCAGGCGCTGGTCGACAGCCATGCCCACCTCGGCGTGCCACTGGCCGCGGCCACGCTGGCCGATGCGCCGGCGGCTCAGGACATCGTCATCAACGCGACGAGCACCAGCCTGGCCGGCGCGGCCTCGCCCGTCGACGCCCGCGTGCTGAAGCCGGGCAGCCTGGCGCTGGACATGATGTACGGCCCCAAGGCGCAGGGCTTCCTCGACTGGGCCGCAGCCCACGGCGCCGAGCCGCGCGACGGCCTGGGCATGCTCGTCGAGCAGGCGGCCGAGGCCTTCCACTTCTGGCGCGGCCTGCGGCCCGACACGGCGCGCGTGCTGCAGGCGCTGAGGGCATCGCTGTGATGCGCCACGCCGGCCGACTGATCGCCGTGCTGGCCCTGGCCGTGCTGTGCCTGCAGCTGTGGTTTGCCGGCCGCATCGCGTTGATGAACGTGCTGGCGCCGCAGTCCACGAGCTTCCAGCGCAGCGAGATCGTGCGGCTGGCCAAGGAGAAACATCAGGTCGCCTGGGCGCAGCAGTGGGTGGACGACGACCGCCTGCCGCGCACGCTGAAGCGCGCCGTCATCGCCAGCGAGGACGACGGCTTCGCCTCGCATGGCGGCGTGGACTGGGACGCGCTCAAGGGTGCCTGGAAGAAGAACGAGAAGGCGCAGGCCCGCGTCGAGGCCCGCGGCAGGGGCGTGGCCAAGGTCATCGGCGGCTCGACGATCACGCAGCAGCTGGCCAAGAACCTCTTCCTGTCCGGCGAACGCACGCTGCTGCGCAAGGGCCAGGAGCTGGTGCTGACACTGATGCTGGAGGGCCTGCTGAGCAAGCAGCGCATCCTGGAGATCTACCTGAACAGCGTCGAATGGGGCGAAGGCCTGTTCGGCGCGCAGGCGGCGGCGCGGCACTACTTCCGCATGGACGTGTCCCGCCTCGGCGCCTTCGAGGCCGCACGGCTGGCCGTCATGCTGCCGGCGCCCAAGCGCTTCGAGCGCCAACCCGGTTCGGCCTATGTCATCGGCCGCGCCGGTCTCATCGTGACGCGGATGAACAGCGCGCAAACGCCATGAGTGAGCTGACCGAAGAAATCGCCGCCGCGGCGGCGCGACTCATCGTCGACGAGGGCATGGACTGGGGGCCGGCCAAGCAGCGCGCGGCCCGCGACCTCGGCGCACCGCGCGCCGCGCTGCCCGGCAACGACGAGGTCGAGGACGCCGTGCGCGAGCACATCGCCATCTTCCATGCCGACACCCAGCCCGCCGAACTGCGCGCACTGCGCGAACTGGCCGCCGCCTGGATGACGCGCCTGGCCGAGTTCAGGCCCCACCTGACCGGCGCGGTCTGGCGCGGCACGGCGACCAGGCTGTCCAACGTGCATTTGCAGCTCTACTGCGACGACGGCAAGGCCGCAGAGATCGCGCTGCTGGACCGCGGCGTGGACTTCGACACCGCCGAGACCAAGGGCCCGAAGGGCCGGATGGTCGACATGCTGGTGCTGGACGCACCTTGCCCGGCGCTGCAGGAGCGTGTCACGGTCTGCCTGACCATCCTGGACTTCGACGACTTGCGCGGTGCATTGAAACCCGACGCCCGCGGCCTGACCGAGCGCGGCGACCTGGCCGCGCTGCAAACGCTGCTCGACGAGGACGACGCATGAGCCCCATCACCCGCCGCCTGATCCTGGCTGGGGCCGGCGTCGGCGCCGCTGCCGTCGGGGCTGCGCTGGCCTGGCGCAAGCTGAACCCGCCCGCAGCCTCGCCCGTCGCCCAGGCTTTCTGGGCGCGGCGCTTCCCTGGCCTGGATGGCACCGATCTCGACGTCGCCCGCTGGCGCGGCAAGCCGCTGCTCGTGAACTTCTGGGCCACCTGGTGCCCGCCCTGCGTGAAGGAGCTGCCGGAGATCAATCAGTTCTACAACGAAGCAAAGGCCAAGGGCTGGCAGGTGCTGGGCCTGGCCATCGACCAGGCCGAACCGGTCCAGGCCTTCCTGAAGAAGACGCAGCTGGACTTCGCCATCGCGCTGGGTGGCCCCGAGGGCTTGTCGCTGGTGCGCGAACTGGGCAATCCGGCCGGCGGCCTGCCCTTCTCCGTCGTCTTCGACGAGACCGGCGAGATCAGTTGGCGCCGCCTGGGCGTCAGCCGCCTCGAGGATCTGCGGGCGTTGTTATCTTCTTGAGACCAGGCCGGGCTTGCGCCTGTTCGCGCGAGCCGGCCCAGAAAAACCCCTATCGCACGCAGAAACCGGCCTCAAAACGCGTAAAGTTCGCCCTTCCTCAATTTAGTGGCGACTCTCTAGACCTGCAGGTCCCGTGTGACGCCACATGTTTGATGCAAATTCTTGTCCTGCACGGCCCCAACCTCAACCTGCTCGGCACCCGCGAGCCCGAGGTCTATGGCTCGCAGACCCTGCCGCAGATCGACGCTGAACTGAGGGCGATCGCTGCCGATGCCGGCGCCAGCCTGTCGAGCTTCCAGAGCAACCACGAGGGTGCGCTGGTCGACCGCATCCAGGCCGCGCGCAGCGACGGCACGCGCTTCATCGTCATCAACCCGGCCGCCTACACCCACACCAGCGTCGCCATCCGCGACGCACTGGCCGGCGTGGCCCTGCCCTTCATCGAAGTCCATCTGTCGAACATCCATCGCCGCGAGCCTTTCCGCCATCACAGCTATCTGAGTGATCTGGCGGTCGGCGTCATCTGCGGCCTGGGCGCCAACGGCTACCGCCTGGCCGTGCGCCACGCCCTCGAATCGTTGGGAGCCGCCGGCGCCTGAACCAGGCCGCCGGCCTCCTGTTCCTTCTTCCCACAACAACAACATCGCCTGGAGCCATGATGGACCTGCGCAAGCTCAAAACCCTGATCGACCTGGTCTCGGAATCGAACATCTCCGAACTGGAAATCACCGAGGCCGACGGCAAGGTCCGCATCGTCAAGACCGACCCGGCTGCCGCCGTGATCGCGCAGCCGGTCTACGCCGCTCCGGCTGCACCGGTCGCTGCTGCCGCCGCGCCCGTGGCCGCCCCGGTGGCCGCCGCCCCAGCCGCCGCGCCGGTCGAGACCGGCCACATCGTCAAGTCGCCGATGGTTGGCACCTTCTACCGTGCGTCCAGCCCCAACGCCAAGCCCTTCGCCGACGTCGGCCAGACGGTCAAGGAAGGCGAGGCCATCTGCATCATCGAGGCGATGAAGATCATGAACGAGATCGAGGCCGACAAGTCCGGCACGATCACCAAGGTGCTGTGCGAGAACGGCCAGGCTGTCGAGTTTGGACAGCCGTTGTTCGTGATTGAGTAAGGACTTCTGATGTTCAAGAAGGTTCTTATCGCCAACCGGGGCGAGATCGCGCTGCGTATCCAGCGCGCATGTCGTGAGCTCGGCATCAAGTCCGTCGTCGTCTACTCCGAAGCAGACCGTGACGCGAAGTACGTGCGCTTGGCCGACGAGGCCGTTTGCATCGGCCCCGCGCCGTCGGCCCAGAGCTACCTCAGCATGCCGGCCATCATCGCGACGGCCGAGGTGACCGATGCCGAGGCCATCCACCCCGGCTATGGCTTCCTGTCCGAGAACGCCGATTTCGCCGAGCGCGTCGAGCGCAGCGGCTTCACCTTCATCGGCCCGACGCCCGAGTCCATCCGCATGATGGGCGACAAGGTCTCGGCCAAGCAGGCCATGATCCGCGCCGGCGTGCCCTGCGTGCCCGGCTCCGAAGGCGCCCTGCCGGAAGACCCGAAGGAGATCATCAAGATTGCCCGCACGGTGGGCTACCCGGTCATCATCAAGGCGGCCGGCGGCGGTGGCGGGCGCGGCATGCGCGTCGTCCACACCGAAGCGGCGCTGGTGCATGCCGTGCAAACCACGCGCGCCGAAGCGGGTGCGGCCTTCGGCAACCCCGAGGTCTACATGGAGAAGTTCCTGGAGAACCCACGCCACGTGGAGATCCAGGTGCTGGCCGACACGTTCAAGAACGCCGTTTGGCTGGGCGAGCGCGACTGCTCCATGCAGCGCCGCCATCAGAAGATCATCGAAGAGGCGCCGGCGCCCGGCATTCCACGCCGCACCATCGAGAAGGTGGGCGACCGCTGCGCCGCCGCCTGCAAGAAGATGGGCTACCGCGGTGCGGGCACCTTCGAGTTCCTGTACGAGAACGGCGAGTTCTACTTCATCGAGATGAACACGCGCGTGCAGGTCGAGCATCCGGTGACGGAGCTGGTCACGGGCATCGACATCGTGCAGCAGCAGATCAGGATTGCCGCTGGCGAGAAGCTGCCGTTCACGCAGCGCCAGATCGAGCTCAAGGGCCATTCCATCGAGTGCCGCATCAATGCGGAAGACCCGGTCAAGTTCACGCCCTCACCCGGCCGCATCACGATGTGGCACGCACCCGGCGGCCCCGGCGTGCGCGTGGATTCGCATGCCTACACGAACTACTTCGTGCCGCCCAACTACGACTCCATGATCGGCAAGATCATCGTCCACGGCGACACGCGCGAGCAGGCACTGGCGCGCATGCGCATCGCGCTGAGCGAGACCGTGGTGGAAGGCATCCAGACCAACATCCCGCTGCACCGCGAGCTGATGGCGGACGCCAAGTTCATCGAGGGTGGGACCTCCATCCACTACCTCGAAGGCTGGATGGCTGCCCACAAGCGCTGATGAGCAATCTGTTTGAACTGGCCCTGGTCTGCCGCGAGGCCGACGTCGAGATCGTCAGCGATGCGCTGATGGAGATCGACGCCCTGGCCGTGTCCGTCGAGGACGCAGACGCCGACACGGACGCCGAGCACGCCCTGTTCGGCGAGCCGGGCATGCCCGCACCCAAGGCCGGCTGGGAGCGTTCGGTCGTCAAGGCCCTCTTCCCGAGTGAGCCCGAAGCCACCGGGGCCGCGACGCTGATCCTGGCCCAGGACTGGGCCGCCGACGTGCATGTGCAGGCCATCCAGGCCGTGCCCGAGCAGGACTGGGTGCGCCTCACGCAAAGCCAGTTCGCGCCGGTCGAGATCACGCCCGAGTTCTGGATCGTGCCGAGCTGGCACGAGGCACCGCCGCAAGCGCAACGCGTCATGCGGCTGGACCCAGGCCTGGCTTTCGGCACCGGCACCCATCCGACGACACGCATGTGCCTGCGCTGGATTGCGACGCATGCGCAAAAGTGGCAGAGAGTGCTGGACTACGGCTGCGGCTCGGGCATCCTGGCCATTGGCGCCGCGCTGCACGGCGCGCTCGACATCGACGCGGTGGACATCGACCCCGCTGCCGTCACGTCGTCGCGCGACAACGCGATGGCCAATGGCGTCACGGTAAACCCCGGGCTGCCCGAACTGGCCCAGGGCGAGTATCCCCTCGTCATCGCCAACATCCTCGCCATACCGCTGAAGCTGCTCGCGCCGCTGCTGAGCGCGCACGTGGCACCGGGCGGCAGTCTCATCCTGGCCGGCATCCTGTCTCGCCAGGCGGACGAACTGAAGGCCGCCTACGCGCCCTGGCTGGCCCTGGAGGTCAGTGATGAAGAGGACGGTTGGATCCTCATGACGGCGCAGCGTCCCGCATGAGTCTCGCGACGCGCTGCACCGCCTGCGGCACGATCTTCAGGGTCGTCGAGGATCAGTTGCGCGTCTCCGATGGCTGGGTGCGCTGCGGGCGCTGCGCCGAGATCTTCGACGCTCGTGAACTGCTGTTCGATATCGAGCAGGAGACGCCGCCACCCTGGCCTGCGACGGTTGCTGCGGCGCAGGTGGTCGAGCCCCCGCCACCCGTGCCCGTACCGCAATCAGCCGCCGAACCGATCGAGCCCGCGTGGTCGCCCGCCGAAATGGATGCGGCGCCATCCGAGGCGGAGCCGGCCGAATGGTCGCCAACGGAGAGCCGTCGGCGCGAACCGCGATGGACTGAAGACGCCGATCAACGCCCGAGCGAGCCCGCATCGGCGCCCACGGCATGGGCGCCAGATTCAGTGCCCGCGATGTCGGCGGAGCCGGCGGCAACTGCCGCGGCTGCGCCGATGCCCGAGTTCATGCGGCGCGCCGAGAACAGCGCCCGCTGGAAGCGCCCGGGCGTGCGCCTGGCGATGGCCCTGGCAGCCACCTTGCTCGCGCTACTGCTCGTCTTGCAGGCCGTACTTCATTTTCGTGATGCGCTCGCCGCTGCGCATCCGCCGGTTCGCGGCGGACTGCAAGCACTGTGCGCCGTCTTCGGCTGCGAGGTTCGGCCATGGCGGCAACTTGAGGCACTCAGCCTCGAATCGACATCGCTGAATCCAGTGGGCAGCAGTGGTGGCTACAGGCTGAACCTTTCACTGCGCAACAAGTCTGGCGCCGACGTTGCGCCACCGTGGGTGGAGTTGAGCCTGACCGACGCCGCCGGCGCACCCTTCGCGCGCCGCGTCGTGGGCCCCGAGGCTTTGACCCCTCATTTGACGCTCGTCGGCGCCGAATCCGAACACTCCCTGTCGTTCAGTTTCAGCACGGGAAGCCAGCGCGTCAGCGGTTACAGCGTCAACATCTTCTACCCCTGATTCCCCGCGACGCCTTCCCGCTCGACCCGTCGTCATTCCACGGACTTGCCGCCGGTGGGGCTCATATCCGAGCGGAGAGGTTCAGCCCAACCGAAGCACGCTTCTTCTGCACGACAAACAGCAGCAAAGTGACGTCGGCGCCTCCTCGGTTTCCGTAATCTCACTCGCGCAGGGTCTGGCCCAGGGTCTCATGCGATCGATGGTGCTTGCAACGATGCAGCCAATCGACCACCATGGATCGCGGCAGGATGCACAGCTCTCCAGGTGAGAAACGGCTCCAGATACCAGGCAGACCGGCGCTATTTTCGCGATGGCTACCGGGGGTTTATTCCTCACAAAGAAAAACCCGGGCCGAACAACGGCACCGGGTTGTATGCGCATAGAAACGGGCGGCGAACCGCCCTAGTTCACGCTCAGGGCTTCGTACCTGTGGGGAAGGGCCAAGCTGCCTGCGGGCTCAGCGCAGTCTTGGCCACGGGCGCAGGAGCAGCAGCTGCGGGCTTGGCCGCAGGGGCGGCCTTCTTCGGGGCTGCCGCCTTCTTAGCCGGAGCGGCCTTCTTTGCGGGAGCCGCCTTCTTGGCCGGAGCGGCCTTCTTTGCGGGAGCCGCCTTCTTGGCCGGAGCGGCCTTCTTTGCGGGAGCCGCCTTCTTGGCCGGAGCGGCCTTCTTTGCGGGAGCCGCCTTCTTGGCCGGAGCGGCCTTCTTCGCCGGAGCCGCCTTCTTGGCCGGAGCGGCCTTCTTCGCCGGAGCCGCCTTCTTGGCCGGAGCGGCCTTCTTCGCCGGAGCGGCCTTCTTCGCCGGAGCGGCCTTCTTGGCCGGAGCGGCCTTCTTGGCCGGAGCCGCCTTTTTGGCCGGAGCGGCAGCCTTCTTTGCAGGGGTCGAGGCCGCCTTCTTGGCCGGAGCTTTCTTCGCAGTTGCCATGGTTTTCTCCTTGATCAAGTGGAAAAGTCACCGCACCGCACGGACCGGTCCGTGCGGATGCAGCTATCCACCGCCCGAGAGTCGCTCAGGAGGAACGCCTCGGTACGGTGAATCGGATCGCCATGCAGCCCCGCCACCTCGAGGGTGTCGATGCGGGTTTCGCTCGGTGACTGCATTGGCCAGGTCTTGATCTTGTTGGGGCCGGGATTTCAGTCCCAGCTCAAAGCCCCGCCCGACTGGTACTCGATGACCCGGGTCTCGAAGAAGTTGCGTTCCTTCTTCAAGTCGATCATCTCGGACATCCACGGGAAGGGGTTTTCCTCGTTAGGGAACAGGGCTTCGAGGCCGATCTGCACGGCGCGACGATTCGCGATGAAACGCAAATAGCCCTTGAACATCGATGCGTTGAGTCCCAGCACACCGCGCGGCATGGTGTCCTCGGCATAGCGGTACTCGAGCTCGACGGCCTTCAGGAACAGCACCTTGATCTCAGCCTTGAACTCGGCCGTCCAAAGATGGGGATTCTCAAGCTTGATCTGGTTGATCAGGTCGATGCCGAAGTTGCAGTGCATGGACTCGTCGCGCAGGATGTACTGGTACTGCTCGGCCGCGCCGGTCATCTTGTTCTGGCGGCCCATCGCGAGGATCTGCGTGAAGCCGACATAGAAGAACATGCCTTCCATCAGGCAGGCGAAGACGATCAGCGACTTCAGCAGCGTCTGGTCGGTCTCGGGCGTGCCGGTCTTGAAGTCCGGGTTCATGATCGCCTCGATGAAGGGGATCAGGAACTCATCCTTGTCGCGGATGGACTGGACTTCGTTGTAGGCGTTGAAGATCTCGCTCTCGTCGAGGCCGAGGGACTCGACGATGTACTGGTAGGCGTGCGTATGGATGGCCTCTTCGAAGGCCTGGCGCAGCAGGAACTGACGAGCCTCGGGCGCCGTGATGTGGCGGTAGGTACCGAGCACGATGTTGTTGGCAGCCAGCGAGTCGGCGGTGACGAAGAAGCCGAGGTTGCGCTTGATGATGCGCCGCTCGTCGTCGGTCAGGCCGTTGGGATCCTTCCAGAGCGCGATGTCGCGACTCATGTTCACTTCCTGCGGCATCCAGTGGTTGGCGCAGGTGGCGAGGTACTTCTCCCAGGCCCATTTGTACTTGAACGGCACCAACTGATTGACGTCGGTCTGGCCGTTGATGATGCGCTTGTCGGCGGCCTTCACGCGGCGCGCGGTCGTGGACTCGCCGGAGAGTTGGGGAGCAGGAATCGAGACGCTGGCGGCTTCGTGCGCGGACGCCGATGCTGGCGTCGCCGAAGGCATGGCCGCGAGAGGCTTCGCGGCGGAGGTATCAGTGGACTTCAGGTCTTCGTCCCAATCCAGCATGGTGTCTTTCCTATCGCTTCGAATTATCGGCAGTGCTGGTGCAAACAAACAAGAACCGGCAACTGCTATTTGCATCATTCGCGCAAAGTTTGTTGCGCGAGGGCATCGAAACATGCATCGCCAACTTGTCTATACAAGCCGGCCGATGCTGCTTCGATTACTGGCAGGCCTCGCAGCCAACGTCGTCAATGGCCGTGAACTGCACGTTGGTGGCCGGCAGTTCGGGCTCGATCGCGGCGACCGGAGCGGCCGGCGCAGCCATCACCGGCGCAGCGCCGGACGACACCGCGTTGAGCTGCCCCGAGCGCGTGACCGTGCTCTTCTCGGCCTGCGTCGCGCTGATGGTGCGCAGGTAATAGGTCGTCTTCAGGCCACGTTGCCATGCGAGCTTGTAGGTCTCGTCCAGCTTCTTGCCCGATGCACCGGCCATGTAGATGTTCAGGCTCTGCGCCTGGTCGATCCACTTCTGGCGGCGGGCGCCGGCCTCGATCAGCCACGACGTGTCGACTTCGAAGGCCGTCGCGTACAGCTGCTTGATGCCCTCGGGCACGCGGTCGATGCGGCGCAGCGAACCGTCGAAGTGCTTGAGGTCCATGACCATCACGTCGTCCCACAGGCCCAGCGCCTTCAGGTCACGCACGAGGGACTCGTTGATGACGGTGAACTCACCGGACAGGTTGGACTTCACCGACAGGTTGCCGAAGCAGGGCTCGATGGACGCGTCGACGCCGATGATGTTGGAGATCGTCGCCGTCGGCGCGATGGCGACGCAGTTGCTGTTGCGCATGCCGTGCGCGGCGATGCGGCCGCGCAGCGCATCCCAGTCCAGCGTCGTCGAGCGGTCCACGTCGACGTAGCCGCCACGGGCATCGGCCAGCAGGTCCAGCGAGTCGATCGGCAGGATGCCTCGGTCCCACAGCGATCCCTTGTATGACGAATAGCGGCCGCGTTCCTCGGCCAGTTCGGTCGAGGCCCAGTAGGCGTGGTAGCAGACGGCTTCCATCGAGCGGTCGGCAAACTCGACGGCAGCCTGCGACGCGTAAGGCGTGCGCAGCGCGTACAGCGCATCCTGGAAGCCCATGATGCCCAGGCCCACCGGACGGTGGCGCAGGTTGGAGTCACGCGCCTTCTTGACGGCGTAGTAGTTGATGTCGATGACGTTGTCGAGCATGCGCATGGCCGTGCGCACCGTCTTCTTCAGCTTGGCCTGGTCAATCGCGCCGTCCTTCAGGTGCTGGGCCAGGTTGACGGAGCCGAGGTTGCAGACGGCGATCTCGCTGTCGTTGGTGTTCAGCGTGATCTCGGTGCACAGGTTGGACGAGTGCACGACGCCGACATGCTGCTGCGGGCTGCGCACGTTGCAGGCGTCCTTGAACGTGATCCAGGGATGGCCCGTCTCGAACAGCATCGACAGCATCTTGCGCCACAGGTCCTTGGCCGGCATGCGCTTGAAGAGCTTCAGCTCGCCGCTGTCGACCTTGCGCTCATAGCCTACATAGGCTTCCTCAAAAGCCTTGCCGAACTTGTCGTGCAGGTCCGGGCAGGTGCTGGGGCTGAACAGCGTCCAGTCGCCGCCTTCGATGACGCGCTTCATGAACAGGTCGGGGATCCAGTTCGCCGTGTTCATGTCGTGGGTGCGGCGGCGGTCGTCGCCGGTGTTCTTGCGCAGGTCCAGGAACTCTTCAATGTCCAGGTGCCAGGTTTCGAGGTAGGCGCAGACGGCGCCCTTGCGCTTGCCGCCCTGATTCACGGCGACGGCCGTGTCGTTGACGACCTTCAGGAAGGGCACGACGCCCTGCGACTTGCCGTTGGTGCCCTTGATGTGCGAGCCGAGCGCGCGCACCGGCGTCCAGTCGTTGCCCAGGCCGCCGGCGAACTTGCTCAGCAGCGCGTTCTCCTTCAGCGCCTCGTAGATGCCGTCGAGGTCGTCGGCCACCGTCGTCAGGTAGCAGCTCGACAGCTGCGAGCGGCGCGTGCCGCTGTTGAACAGCGTCGGCGTGCTGGACATGAAGTCGAAGCTCGACAGCACTTCGTAGAACTCGATGGCTCGGGCCTCGCGGTCGATCTCGTTCAGCGCCAGGCCCATGGCCACGCGCATGAAGAAGGCCTGCGGCATCTCGATGCGCTCATCGGCGATGTGCAGGAAGTAGCGGTCGTACAGCGTCTGCAGGCCGAGGTAGTCGAACTGCAGGTCGCGTTCGGCCTTCAGCGCGGCGCCCAGCTTGGCCAGATCGTACTGGGCCAGCCTCTCGTCCAGCAGTTCCGCGGCAACGCCGCGCTTGATGTAGCCAGGGAAGTAGTCGGCATAGCGCTGGGCCATCTGGCCTTGAGTGACCTCGCCACCAATGATCTCGCGGCGGATCGTGTGCAGCAGCAGGCGGGCCGTCGCGCGGCTGTAGCCGGGGTCCTTCTCGATCAACGTGCGGGCGGCCAGGATGGCGGCCTTGTAGACCTCGTCGATGGCGACGCCGTCATACAGATTGCGCTGCGTCTCGGCGAGCACGGGCTCGGGGCGGACGTCGGCGCCGAGGTTCTCGCAGGCCGAGGCGATCAGCGACTTCAGCGCGCCGAGATCCAGCGGGCGGCGCTCGCCGCGGTCCACGACCATCAGGGCCGGCTCGGCGGCGCGGCTGGCTTCACCCTGGGCGGCACGCTCCTGCGCACGGCGCTCGCGGTACAGCACATAGGCGCGGGCGACTTCGTGATTGCTGCTGCGCATCAGGCCCAGCTCGACCTGGTCCTGCACATCCTCGATGTGGAAGGTGCCGCCGCTCGGGCGCGAACGCAGCAGCGCACGCACGACGTTCTGCGTCAGCTGCTCGACGGTCTCGCGCACGCTGGCCGACGCGGCACCGCTGGTGCCGTGCACGGCCAGGAAGGCCTTCATCAGCGCGACGGCGATCTTGCTGGGCTCGAACGAGACCACGGCGCCGTTGCGGCGAATGATCTGGTAGGCCTGGTAGCTCGAACCCGTGAGGGCGCTGGGGGCGGCGGCGTCGGATCCAAACGCGACCGGGGAGACCGAGGCGGGAGCAGCCTGGCCCGTGGCGGCTTCATGCAGCATGAGGGAATCCTTTTCGAGAAATGACGGGCAAATGCGCGGCACAGACCCGGTGAAGGATCGACGCTTCGCGCGTTGCGGGAGTTGGGGTATTTCGGCCCTGCCGGTCCATTGCCAGACCGGCGTTCCGGCTGGTTCCCCGGTTGCGTTGCCGCGGCGGCCAGGCCATTGCAGACAGCGATTCCGGGGTGATGGTCATGGGGTCGACTGGGTCAGCAGGATATCACGAAGGAACACTATATCTATGGCCCCCACCCCTCTCAACCACTACCGCTAGTGTCAAACCCTGGGCCAGATTGGACTGGACAAATCGCCGGCCCGCGCCGCGCCCCGATCAGATCGGGTCTCCCGCCGCACGACCCGCATCAGCATTGGGCCGGCGGGCCGGAACGGGCCGCAAAGCCGCGCCGTTGCTGGGTTTCCTGATGCGACGTCGCCGCCGCAGCGGGATTCAAGCAGGGCAAATCCTGAGGGCTCGCAACGCACGATTTTTTTCGGGCCGAGCGCTGGGCCGCTCCCGAGCCGGCCCGCCGTGGCGATGTGCGGGCGGCTCAATGCCGCACGCATCGCCGTCCCCCTGGAGGATCGACTGGGCTCGCCGTGTTCAACGGGCGAGACCAGGCGAGGGGCATCAACTCTCGCCGGCAGAAATGGCCAGTCGCGCCATGCGGTAGCGGATCTGCCTCAGCGACAGGCCCAGGCTGGCCGCCGCGGCCGTGCGGTTGAAGCGGTGGGCTTCGAGGGCACGCAGCAGGATGGCGCGCTCGACCTCGTCCAGGTAGAGCGCGAGATCGCTGGGCAGTTGCTCGGGCAGCGACAGCCCCTCCGCCACCGGCTCCGCCACGACTGGGGTCTCCAGCGCCGCAAACTGCGATTCGCTGCGGCCTTCGTCCAGCAGTGCGTCCGGCAGGCCGAGGTCATCGGCGTCTATCCACTCGCCGCCGGCCAGCGCCAGCGCGCGGTGCAGCAGGTTCTCCAATTCACGCACATTGCCGGGGAAGGCATAGCGCGCCAGTGTCTGCAAGGCCGCGGCCGTCAGCTGCGGCGCAGGCGACACGCCGGCGTCCTGCGCGATGCGTGACAACACGCGCGCGCTGATGAGGCCGAGATCCTCCAGCCGCTCACGCAGCGGCGGCACGCGGATCTGAATGACGTTGAGGCGGTAGAACAAATCCTGGCGGAAGCGGCCGGCCGCCACCTCGGCAGCGAGGTCCTTGTGCGTCGCGCTGAGGATGCGCACGTTCACGGGCGACTCCGCCGTCGCGCCGACGGGCCGCACCGAGCGTTCCTGGATGACGCGCAGCAGCTTGCTCTGCATGGCCAGCGGCAGGTCGCCGATCTCGTCGAGGAAGAGAGTGCCGCCGTCGGCAGCCTGGAAGAAGCCCTCGCGGTCCTCGTTGGCGCCGGTGAAGGCGCCCTTGCGGTAGCCGTAGAACTCGGCCTCCAGCAGGTTCTCGGGAATGGCGCCGCAGTTGACGGCGACGAAGCGCTGGCCAGCCCGTGAGCCGTGGTCGTGGATGGCGCGGGCGACGAGCTCCTTGCCGGTGCCCGATTCACCCTGCACCAGCACCGGCGCCATGCTGCGGCCGACCTTGTCGACGAGGGCGCGCACCGCGCGGATGGCCGGCGACTCGCCGACGAGGCGCAGCGCCATGGCCGGACCCACTCGTTCGTCGGCCGCCGGCGCGGCCGGTTCCGGCAGCTTTGCCGGTGGCTGCCGCCCGAGCGCCGAGCCGACGACGAGGCGGAACTGGCGCAGGTCCACCGGCTTGGTCAGGTAGTCGAAGGCGCCGGCCTTCAGTGCCTCGACGGCGTTCTCGGCCGAGCCGAAGGCCGTGATGACGATGGCCTTCTCAGGCCGCCCCGCCTGCTCCAGCCAGCGCAGCAGCGCCAGGCCCGAGCCATCGGGCAGCTTCATGTCGGTGATGACGGCGCCGTATTGCGCGGCCTGCAGATGCGACAGCGCCTCGGCCACGGAACCGGCGCTGTCGATCTCGTAGCCCTCGCGCAGCAGCGTCAGCTCGTAGAGCGTGCGCAGGTCGGGTTCGTCGTCGACAACGAGCAGGCGGAAAGCGCTCATGACAGGGGTGGGGTTCGCAGGCTGACGCAGAACTCGTTGGCCGCCGCATCGGCGGCGCGGCGGAACTCGATGCGACCGCCATGGCGCTCGCACAACTCGCGGCAAATATAGAGGCCCAGGCCCGAACCGCGGCTGCGCGTCGAGAAGAAGGGCTCGAAGAGATGGCGCTCCACGTCCGCCGGGACGGCGGCGCCGGCGCTGCGCACGACGAGCTCCAGCGCGTCGCCACGCCGGTCCAGCCTCACCTGGATGGCGCCAGCGCCCTCGTCCGCGTGGCGCTGCGCGTTGTCGAGCAGGTTGACCAGCACGCGGCGCAGGTGCTCGGCGTCGAACAGCGCCACCATGCCGGGCGCCTCGACCTGCAGCCGGAACCGGCTCGCGGCACCGGCCTCGATGCCGTTGACGACCACCCAGTCCACGCAGGTCTCGTGCACCAGCGCACTCGCGTCCAGGGCCTGCGTGTCGGGCTGCACGCCGGGCGCCACCTCGGTCACGTCGTCCACCAGGCGCTTCAGGCGCTGCACGTTGGAGGCCACCATGCGCGTCAGCTCCTCGGCCCGCATGCCGGCCACATCCTCGGCGATCAGCGCATTGGCCTGCGCGATGGCCGCCAGCGGGTTGCGGATCTCATGCGCGATGCCGGCCGACACGCGGCCCATCGCGGCCAGCTTCTCCTGGCGCGTGCGGGCCAGCAGCTCGCGGTTGTCCTCGACGAACATCACGCACAGTTCCTCGCTGCCCTCGCGCTGGCGCGTGAAGCGCAGCCGCAGCCGCAGGCTGCGCGTGACACCGCCCTCCAGCGGCAGCGCAACGTCGATCTCCGCCCCGGCACCGGCCGCGCCACCGGCATAGGCCCGCTCCAGCGCCTGCACCAGCGGCTGCCAGTCGCCGCGCCCGCGCAACTGCCAGCTCAGCTCGCCTTCGGCCGCGCACAGCAGCGCGCGCGCCGCCGGGTTCATCGCCCGCACGCGGCCGCGGCGGTCGACGACAAGCACGCCCTCCTGCATCTCGTCGATGACGAGGCGGTTCAACAGCTCCTGCTGCCGCGCCAGCGCCAGGCTGCCGCGCGCGGCCTTCTCCTCGCGGGCCAGGCGGGCGCTCAATTCGCCGGCGAGCAGGCTGACGGCGAACAGGCCGCTGCCCACCAGGCCGGCCTGCGTCGTCTTCAGGCCCACATCCAGGCCGCTCAGCAACGACCAGCCGGCTGCAACGAGCAGGCCCAGCGTCGCGATCGCCGCCGTCGCCAGCGCGAGCCGCCGCGGGCACATCACGGCCGCCATCAGCACCGGCATGACGAAGAGCGCCCCGTAGTTCACGCCACTGGGGTCCAGCGCATGCAGCGCGGCGAAGAGGACGAGGTCGACGCCGATGGCGCTCCACCAATGCGGGCTGCTGATGCGCGCGAAGCTGCGCGCCGACGCGGCCGGGCGCAGCGCCGGGATCAGCCACAGCGCGACGGCCGCAGCCGCGTAGAAACCGCTCAGCGCCAGCGTCGACGGCGCCGGCGGCGTGGACACGGCCAGCGCGATCAGCTGGGCCGCGATGAGGGCGATGCCCAGCGCCGCCCGTGCCGACAGGAAGGCGCGGTAGAGGCGTTCGAAGGACGCGCTGCTCTCGGCCGGCTCGACCGGCGGCGACTCGATGAACCAGCTGCCCAGGCCGGGCTGCGCCGCCACGCTCAAGGCTGGCGGGCCTCGAAGCCCGCGCGGTGCGCCGCGCTGCAGAAAACGCCGCCCCGGCCCGGCAGCGCCTCGTCGGCCGGCAGATGCATGCCGCATTCGGCACAGCGCAGCATGGCCTTGGGTTTCTCCGGCGCGGGAGGCCGCTCGCGGCGGGCCTCGGGCTCGCCGGGTCGGCCTCGCCGCACGCCCAGCATGAAGAAGACCAGGCCCAGCAACAGCAGCAGCAACAGGTATTTCATGCGCCACCTCCGCCACGCTGCAGGATGACCTCCAGCACGAAGCGCGAGCCGGCATAGGACAGCAGCAGCAGCGCCGCGCCCGCGTAAAGCCAGCGCGTCGCGCGCCGGCCGCGCCAGCCGTAGATGCGCCGGCCGACCAGCAGCCCCGTCAGCACCAGCCAGCCCAGCACGGCCAGCAGGTTCTTGTGGTCCCATTTCCAGTGCGGCGTGAACCACCAGCCCAGCAGGATGGCCAGCGACAGCACGCCCACGCCGGCCGCCACGAAGTTGAAGGTCAGCCGCTCCAGCTGCAGCAGCGGCATGCCGCCGGACGTCGCCTGCTTGTGGCGCAGCCGCGCTTCCGCGCGGTTCATCAGCGCCGCATGCAGCACCGCCACGCCGAACAGGCCGTAGGACGCCAGGCCCAGCACCCAATGCAGCGGCGCCCACGGCGAGGCTGCGGTGGGCCGGCTCTCGCCCGGGAAGCTCCAGGCCAGCAGCACGGCCGCCGCCGCAAGCCAGGCCAGCACGCGGCGCACGCTGTGCAGCGGCAGGAAGCGGCTTTCGATCAGATAGACCGTCAGCACCAGCCAGGTCGTCATCGACAGCGCCGGCGCAAAGCCGAAGCGCGCGCCGGGCGTGGCCAGGCCGAAACCGCTGATATCTATATAGAGAGCGATGAACTGGGCCGTCCACGCCAGTGCCATGGGCGGCACCGAGCTGAGCGGCGGGCGCGTGGCCGCCTCGCCGGCGCGCGCGCGCAGCAGGCCGACCCAGGCATAGCCCAGCAGCGCCAGGCCGCTGGCGACAGCCAGCGCGACGCCCGGCCCGACGGCCGGGTCGCCTGGAAGAGCGGGCGATAAACTCATGGACGCAGTGTACTTTTGGGTTCCGCGCGTTCTGCCGGCCCGCCCCTCCTATTCCATGGCATCCAACCTCACCGACCGCCTGAGTCGCCTCGTCAAGACGATGCGCGGCCAGGCCCGCATCACCGAAAGCAATGTGCAGGACATGCTGCGCGAGGTGCGCATGGCCCTGCTGGAGGCCGACGTGGCCCTGCCGGTGGTGCGCGACTTCATCGCCCGCGTGAAGGAGAAGGCGCTCGGCCAGGAGGTCGTCGGCTCGCTGAACCCCGGCCAGGTGCTGGTCTCTGTCGTCCACAAGGAGCTCGCCGCGACCATGGGCGAGGGCGTGGCCGACATCAACCTCGCCGCCCAGCCGCCCGCCGTCATCCTGATGGCCGGCCTGCAGGGCGCCGGCAAGACGACGACGACCGCCAAGCTCACCAAGCACCTGATCGAGAAGCGCAAGAAGAAGGTGCTGACGGTCTCCGCCGACGTCTACCGCCCGGCCGCCATCGAGCAGCTGAAGACGGTGACGAAGCAGGCCGGCGGCGAATGGTTCCCGTCCGAGCCCAACCAGAAGCCGCGCGACATCGCGCTGGCCGCGCTGGATCACGCCAAGCGGCACTACTTCGACGTGCTGCTGGTCGACACGGCCGGCCGTCTCGCCATCGACGAAGCGCTGATGGCCGAGATCAAGGACCTGCACGCGGCGGTCAACCCGGTCGAGACGCTGTTCGTCGTCGACGCGATGCAGGGCCAGGACGCCGTCAACACGGCCAAGGCCTTCAAGGAAGCCCTGCCGCTGACGGGCGTCATCCTGACCAAGCTGGACGGCGACTCGCGCGGCGGCGCGGCGCTGTCGGTGCGCCAGATCACCGGCGCGCCGATCAAGTTCGCGGGCGTGTCCGAGAAGATCGACGGCCTGGAGGTCTTCGATGCCGAGCGCCACGCCGGCCGCGTGCTGGGCATGGGCGACATCGTGGCCCTCGTCGAGCAGGTCACCGCCAATGTCGACATGGCCTCGGCCCAGGCCATGGCCGAGAAGCTCAAGAGCGGCAGCGGCTTCGACCTGAACGACTTCCTGCAGCAGATCGCGCAGATGAAGAAGATGGGCGGCCTCGGCGGCCTGATGGACAAGCTGCCGCAGAACATGATGGGCAACAAGCAGCCCGGCCAGGCCGACATGGACCGCGCCGAGCGCGACATGAAGCGCATGGAAGGCATCCTGCGCGCGATGACCGCCAAGGAGCGGGCGCACCCGGCCCTGCTGATGGACGGCAAGAGCAAGGCCAGCCGCAAGCGCCGCATCGCCGCGGGCGCCGGCGTGCAGATCCAGGACGTCAACCGCCTGCTGAACCAGTTCGACCAGATGCAGCAGATGATGAAGAAGATGAAGGGCGGCGGCCTCATGAAGATGATGAAGCGCATGGGTGGCATGAAAGGGCTGCCCGGCATGGGCTGACCCCTTCTCCGCCGCCGAAACAAGAAAAGGCCCCGCGGGGCCTTTTGCTTTTTCCCTCAGGTGGCGACGACCTATTTCTTCTCCGCCGCCGCCTTCAGGCCCGGCAGGAAGTCGGCCCCATGCGCGACCTGCGCGGTCGATTGGCGCACCGTCTCACCCAGCGGCTCGACGCGGCCGCCCAGGCAGCTGCCCAGGAAGCTCTCGGCGATGGCGTTGAAGCCGATGCGGTTGTTCGGCTTGGCAAAGCCATGGCCCTCGTCCGGGTAGAGCACATAGGTGACCGGGATGTTCTTGGCCTGCATGGCCTGCACGATCTGGTCGCTCTCCGCCTGCTTCACGCGCGGGTCGTTGGCGCCCTGGCCGATCAGCAGCGGGCGCACGATCTGGTCGGCCTTGTACAGCGGCGACGCGGCGCGCAGCACGGCCTTGCCCTCGTCGGTCGTCGGATCGCCCATGCGGCTGTACATCTGCTTCTTGCCGGCTTCCCAGTAGGGCGGGATGGTGCCCAGCAGCGTCTCCAGGTTGGACGGGCCGACGATGTCCACCGCGCAGGCGAAGGTCGTCGGCGTGAACGCCACGCCGGCCAGCGCCGCATAGCCGCCGTAGCTGCCGCCCATGATGGCGACCTTGTCGCTGGTCGTGACGCCCTGCTTCACGGCCCAGTTCACGGCGTCGATGAGGTCGTCGTGCATGGCCAGGCCCCACTGCTTGTTGCCGGCGTTCAGGAACTTCTTGCCGAAGCCGGTGGAAGCCCGGAAGTTCACCGACAGCACCGCGTAGCCGCGGTTGGCCAACCACTGGTGGGTGCTGTTGTAGCCATGGCCGTCGCGGCCCCACGGGCCGCCGTGCACCAGCAGCACCAGTGGCACGGCCTGCTCAGGTCTACCGTCGCCGTTCTTGTCGGCGCCCTGCGGCAACGTCAGGTAGCTGGGCAGCGTCAGGCCGTCGCGGGCCTTGATCTCGACCGGGTGCATGGGCACCAGCGGCGCGTTCTGCAGCTCGGGCCGAGCGACGTAGAGCGCCGTCAGCTTCTTCGCCTTGCGGTCGTACAGATAGGTGGCGGAAACCTTGGAGACCGGGTCGATGCCGACGATCCACTTGTCGTCGGCGCGCGTGCGACTGGCCACATACACCTCGCCCTGGCCGAGCTGCTTTTGCAGCCAGTCGAAGTCGGCCTTCAGCGCCTTGTCGATGAAATGCCACTCGGTGGTCAGGTAGTCGACCGCATAGGCCTGCACCTCGCCGGTGGTGGTGTTGCGCAGCGTCTGCCCGAGGTCGGCACGGGCGTCCTGGGCGATCAGCTTGCGCTGGCCGGTGGCGGTGTCCTCGGCGAAGACCGCCGTCGTGTCGCGGTCGCGCGAGTCCGTCCAGTACAGCGTCTTGCCGTCGCTGGTGTAGCCGATGGGGCCGGTCGCGGCGTCTTCCAGGCTGGTGCTCAGGAAGGGCTTGTCGGCGGCCACGCCGTCCTTGATCTGGAAGTAGTCCGCGCCGCCGGCCGCGTTGGGGCGCGAGCCCAGGCGCACCTGCAGGTCGTCGTCGGTCTGGAAGCCAGCGAAGCCGTCGCCCTTCATGACCAGCTTCAGCTCGCCGGTCTTCAGGTTCAGCAGGTAGGCGTCGTGCCAGCGCGGGTCGCGGTTGTTGATGCCGACCAGCACCTCGTCCACGCGCTTCTTCGAGCCGCCCAGCATGCGCACGCGAACCTTGTCGAAGGGCGTGTAGTCGCGCTGTGCGCCGGTCTTCACGTCCACGCCATAGAGGCGGAAGTTCTCGTCGCCGGCGTTGTCCTTGACGAACAGCAACTGCTCGCTGTTACCCGACCAGAAATGGCCAGGGATGGGGCGGTCCTTGGAATCGGTGACGGCCTTGGCGGCCTCGGGCTTGTCAGCCGGCGCGACCCAGACATTCATGACGCCGTTCACCGGCGCCATCCACGACAGCCATTGGCCGTCGGGGCTCAGCTGCGCGCCGGCCTTGACCGGGTTGCCGAACAGCGCGGCGCGCGGGATCAGCGGCGTGTCGCCGACAGTGATGACGGCCTTGCGGGCCTGGTTGGCAGTTTCAGCGGCGAGCGCGCTCATCGGCAGCGCGGCGGCGAGCGCCAGGGTCAGCGGAAGCAGGAACTGTGGACGGGACATTCGAACCTCTGACGGTTGGACAGACCGTCAGCATAGGCATTGCTGCAGCCCCTGCCATCCGTCAGGGTCCTCGCTATTCGAGCAGCGCCCGTGCGAATTCCCGTGCGCTGAAGGTCTCCAGGTCTTCCAGCTTCTCGCCCACGCCGATGAAGTAGACCGGCACGGGCCGCTCGCGCGCGATGGCCGCCAGCACGCCGCCCTTGGCCGTGCCATCGAGCTTGGTGACGACCAGGCCGGTCAGGCCCAGCGCCTCGTCGAAGGCCTTGACCTGGTTCAGCGCGTTCTGGCCGGTGTTGCCGTCCACCACCAGCAGCACCTCGTGCGGCGCATCGGCCTGCGCCTTGGTGATGACGCGCTTGATCTTCTTCAGCTCCTCCATCAGGTGCAGCTGGGTCGGCAGGCGGCCGGCGGTGTCGGCAATGACGACATCGGCACCGCGCGCGCGACCGGCGTTGACGGCGTCGAAGGACACCGCCGCCGGGTCGCCGCCCTCCTGGCTGATGATCTCGACCTTGGCGCGGTCGGCCCACACGCCGAGTTGCTCGCGCGCGGCGGCGCGGAAGGTGTCGGCGGCGGCCAGCAGCACCTTTTGATCGGAATCGGCGAGATGGCGGGTCAGCTTGCCGATGCTGGTGGTCTTGCCGGCGCCGTTGACGCCCACGACCATCATGACCGTGGGCGTGAAGCGGCCGACCTCCAGGCCCTTCTCCAGCGGCTTCAGCAACTCGGCCAGTGCGTCGACCAGCAGCCCGCGCACGGCTTGCGGGTCGGCGGCCTTGGCCTCCTTCACGCGGCGCTTCAGGTCGTCGAGCAGGAACTGCGTGGCCTTCACGCCGGCATCGGCCATCAGCAGCGCCTCTTCCAGTTCCTCGTAGAGCTGGTCGTCGATCTTGGTGCCGGTGAAGACGCCGGCGATGCTGCCGCCCGTCTTGCGCAGGCCGGCGCGCAGGCGGTCCATCCAGCTTGCGCGCGGCGCGGCGACAGGGGCAGGTGCCGCGACGGGCGCAGGCGGCGGTGCCTGCACGACGGCCGGTGCAGGCGCGGGAGTGGGAGTGGGCGCGGCCACCGGCACGGCGGCAGGCGGCGCAGCGGGGGCGGCGACCGGTGCCACCGGCGGGGCGGCTGGCGCAGGTGGCGGGGCAGGCTGCGAGGCCGGCTTGGTGACCCAGCCCTCGGGCAAAAGCGTGGGCCCATCGTCGGGGGCAGGCGCCGGGGCCGTCTTCTTGAAGAAACTGAACATATGGCCGGCATTTTCGCCTGTCGCTGCAACTCCCTTTCTTTGACCGCTTCTCGCACGCGCTTGATTTTTTGCCGACGGGAACCGGGTGAAACTGCCGGAGGCTCCCTGCACTCCCGGTCCACCCATGCCCGTTGCATACGCTCCGTCGCCCCGCTCCGCCCTCAGGCTGATCTCGCTGGCCTCGCTGCTGCTTTGCGCCGCGGCCCAGGCGCAGGACCTGCCGGGCCAGCAGGCGCCCACGGCTGCCAGCGCCCAGCCCGGCACGCTGGCCCCGGTGAAGAAGAGCGAGCGCACCTTCCTGATGTCGGCCTTCATGGCCACGTCGCAGAACACGCTGAGCCTGTTCAGCTCCGCCGACGGCATCAACTTCACGTCGCTGGGCTCCGAGGTCTACACGCCGGCCAAGGAGCTGCTGCGCGACCCGTCCATCATCCGCGCGGCGGACGGCCTCTACTACATCGCCTACACGACGAACTGGAACGGCTCGACCTTCGGCATCGCCAAGTCGGCCGACCTGAAGGCGTGGACGCACGTGGCCAACGTGCCGGTCAAGCTGCCGGGCGTGACCAACGTCTGGGCGCCGGAATGGTTCCGCGACAGCGACGGCAGCCTGAAGCTGGTCGTCAGCCTGTCCAAGGGCGGCACAAAAGGGCCGTTCGCGGCCTATTCGGTGAAGGCGCTGGACGCCAGCTTCGCCAAGTTCGGCGACCCGGTGCCCATGCGGGGGCTGGAGAACAACTTCATCGACACCTTCGTCATCCAGCACGAAGGCAGCTACGTCGCCTTCACGAAGAACGAGACGACCAAGTTCATCGAGCTGGCCACCGCACCGGCGCTGGACGGCCCGTGGACGATCCAGAAAACCGGCGACTGGGCCGGCTGGGGCAGCTGGACGGAAGGGCCGGCGCTGGTGCCCATCAAGACGGCGGACGGCAAGCCCGGCTGGCGCATCTACTTCGACGACTACACGACCCAGCGCTACTGGTACAGCGACAGCTTCGACGGCCTGCAGACCTGGACGACCCGGAAGGAGCTGGGTGGCGTGTCGGGCACGGTGCGCCACTTCACCGTCATCTCGGAAGAGACCGCGCAACTGGAACGCGCGACGGCGCCCAAGGCCAAGCCCAAGGCAATAGCCTGGGACCGCCACTCGCTGATCATCGACGGCCGGCGCGAGATGATCTTCGCCGGCGAGATGCACCCCTTCCGCCTGCCCTCGCCCAGCCTGTGGCGCGACGTGCTGCAGAAGATGAAGGCCTCGGGCCTGAACGCAGTGTCGTTCTATTTCAGCTGGGGCTATCACTCGGCCAAGCCGGGCCACTACGACTTCACCGGCGTGCGCAACATCGAGCGCGTCATCCAGATGGCCCAGGAGGAAGGCCTCTACGTCATCGCCCGCATGGGGCCTTACGTGAACGGCGAGCTGACCGCCGGCGGCTACCCCGGCTGGCTGCTGCGCCAGCGCGCCGAGGCGCGCACCGACGCGGCCGAATACCAGGCCGCCACCGACGAGTGGATGACGCAGATCAACGCCATCATCGCGCGCCACCAGATCACCAACGGCGGCGGCAGCGTCATCGCCTACCAGCTGGAGAACGAGCTGTTCTCCGTGCAGCCCAAGAACATCCGCCACATGCAGCACCTGGCGGACAAGGCGCGCGCCGACGGCATCACGGTGCCGCTGTTCCACAACGCCGCGTCGCGCCTGCCGGACTGGACGCCGAAGAACTCCACCGCCCCCTTCGCCAACCCCGGCCCGACCGACCTCTACGCCTTTGACGGCTACCCCGGCGGCGTCTGCAGCGTGGACGCCCAGCCCGGCACACCCGCGCAGGCGCCCGACTGGGGCATCTACGGCAGGAACTTCCCCAAGGTCGGGTCCCTCGCCTCGCCCAACACGCCGGGCTTCGTCGCCGAGATCGGCGCGGGCTGGTTCGACTACTGGGGCAGCAACGGCACCTACGAGTGCACGGCCAAGCGTCAGGGCGGCGGCTACGAGCGCGTGTTCTACGGCAGCAGCCTCATCAACTCGCTGACCATCCATTCCATCTACATGGCCTACGGTGGCACCAGCTGGGGCTGGCAGCCGGGGCCCATCGTCTACACGAGCTACGACTACGGCGCACCCATCAGCGAAGCCCGCGTGATGCGCGACAAGGCGCTGGTACTCAAGCAGATGGGCGGCTTCGTGCAGGCCGCCACGCCCGTGCTCGCACAGATGGACAAGGGCGAGGTGCTGGACCCCGGCAACGCCAAGGTCAGGCTCTATCACAACGTCAACAAGGCGCTGGGCAGCCATGTGCTGCTGGCCCAGCACAACCAGCTGACCGGCAGCGAGGCGTTTTCCTTCAAGCTGCAAACGCGCGACGGCAGCTATCAGATCCCGCAGGCCGGCAAGCTGACGCTGACCGGCCAGGACGCCAAGCTGCTGCTGGCCAGTTATGCGCTGGAGCGGCAGCACCTCGTCTACAGCACCAGCGAGCTGCAGGCGCAGCTGCAGCAGGGCCCGCGTGACGTGGCGCTGTTCTACGGCCGCAATGGCGACGACGGCGAGACCGTGCTGCGCTATGCGGCCAAGCCGACGGTGAAATTCCTGCGCGGCGACGCCCAGGTGGCCTGGGATGCGAAGACCGGCGACCTGCGGCTGAACTACCCGCACACCGGCCTCATCGAAGTGCTGATCAGCGGCGCCGGCCGCGCGCCCCTGCTGCTGCTGATCGCCGACGAGAAGACCGGTCAAGAGTTCTGGCGCCTGCAGGCCGGTGGCCAGGCCGTGCTGGTGCGCAGCCCGGCCCTCGTGCGCACGGCGGCCATGGCCGGCAAGACGCTGGAGCTGAGCGGCGACACGACCGCGCCGAGCACGCTGCGCGCCTGGGTTCCCGATGGCATCTCGTCGCTGCGCTTCAACGGCCAGCCCATCGCCACCGCGTCACAGGACTTCAGCCTCGCAGCCCGCGCCGCCCTGCCCGGCCCAGACGCCGTCCAGTTGCCCGACCTGGCGCAGTTGACGTGGACCCGCCGCTTCGACTCGCTGGAAGCCGACTCCAAGTTCGACGACAGCGCCTGGCGCAAGACCGACGCCACCGCCTCGGCCGCCAATGTCTACACCGCGCCCGACAAGGGCCAGCCGGTGCTGGCGATGAGCGACTACGGCTTCCACCACGGCGACGTCTGGTATCGCGGCCGCTTCACGACGCTTGATGCCAAGCCGCTGCAGTTGGAGCTGTTCTTCGGCGGCGGCGGCGCCGGACTGATCCAGGTCTGGGTGGACGGCAAGTTCGTCGGCCAGCAGGAGCACGACACCGGCCGTCCCTTCCCCGAGACGACCGACACCTTCCGCCAGACGCTGAAGGACCTGGCGCCGGGCGAGCACGTCATCGCCGTCGTCGTGCGCAACAACTCGCACAACTGGGACCTGTTCGCCGACGACGCGCACAAGGAGGCCCGCGGCCTGATCTCGGCCTCGATCACGCCCAAGGGTGGCCACCGCTTCGGCACGCCCATCGCGTGGAAGATCCAGGGCAACAAGGGCGGCGAAGACATCGCCGACCTCGTGCGCGGGCCGATGAACAACGGCGGCCTGCACGGCGAGCGCATGGGCTGGCATCTGCCGGTCGATCCTGCGAAACCACAGTCCGGCTGGGATGCCACGACCATCGGCGCCGCCCCGCCGGCCCCCGGCACCTACTGGCTGCGCACAAACTTCAAGCTGGACCTGCCGCAGGGCCACGACGTGCAGCTGGGCCTGGCCTTCGGCGACACGACGAAGCCGCGCTCCGAGCGTGAGAACCGCGCGTTGATCTTCGTCAACGGCTGGAACCTCGGCCAGTTCATCGCCCACATTGGCCCGCAGCGCGTCTTCGTGCTGCCGCCGGGCATCCTGAACCCCAATGGCGACAACACGCTCACACTCGCGGTCACGACCGACGGCGAAGCCGCCAACGCACTGGAAGCCGTGAAGCTGGTGCCACTGGCCGTGGCCCGCGGCGGTGTGCCGCTGGAGCCCGTGCCCCAGCCGCGCAACCTGCAGCGCTGAAATCATTTCGAGAGACGAGACATGTCAAACCAGATCCTCAAGCCCGTCGATTCCTCCAAGATCCACCCGCTGCTCGCCCATCACACGGCCCACCTCGGCGCGGACCGCGACGACATCCGCGGCGCCATCGATCGCCTGATCCACAACCTGATCAACATCGACGACAAGGACGGCAAGTTCCTGCTGCGCCTGGACGATGGCCGCGTGCTGGACACCAAGGGCTGGAACGGCTTCGAGTGGACGCATGGCGTGGGCCTGTACGGCGTCTACAAGGTCTGGGAGCTGACGGGCGACCCCAAGGCCTGGGACATCATGACGAGCTGGTTCGAGGCGCGCTTCGCCGAAGGCATGCCCAGCCGCAACATCAACACGGTGGCGCCCTTCCTGACGCTGGCCTATCTGTTCGACCGCACCGGCGACCGCCGCTACCTGCCCTACATCGACCGCTGGGCCGAGTGGGTCTACCACGACCTGCCGCGCACCGAGGAAGGCGGCTTCCAGCACATCGTCTACAACAGCGTGAACCACCAGCAGCTGTGGGACGACACGCTGATGATGTCGGTGCTGCCGCTGGCCAAGTTCGGCCTGCTGCTGAACCGCCCGCACTACATCGAAGAGGCCAAGCGCCAGTTCCTCGTCCACATCAAATACCTGTCCGACCGCAAGACGGGCCTGTGGTTCCACGGTTGGACCTTCGAGGGCCGCCACAACTTCGCCAACGCGCTGTGGGCGCGCGGCAACTCGTGGGTCACCATCGTCATTCCCGAGTTCATCGAACTGCTGAACCTGCCCGAGGGCGACGCCTTCCGCCAGTTCCTGATCTCGACGCTGGAGGCGCAGGTGAAGGCGCTGGCGCAGTTCCAGTCGCCGTCCGGGTTGTGGCCGACGCTGCTGGACGACCCGACGTCCTATGACGAGGCGGCGGCATCCGCCGGGTTCGCCTACGGCATCCTGAAGGCTGTGCGCAAGGGCTATATCTCGCGCGACTACGAGGCCTTCGGCGTGAAGGCGGCGCTGGCCGTGCGCAAGCACATCAACGACGCGGGCGAGCTGACGCAGGTGAGCTTTGGCACGCCGGTGTTCAACACGCTGCAGGAATACAAGGACATCCCGCTGACGTCGATGCCGTTCGGGCAGGCGATGGCGTTGTTGGCGATGGGCGAACTGCTGGTGCGGTTCATCTGATTCGCCATGCGGTGCGATGGCTTTCTGACCGAGCCCAGCCGGGCGTTCGCCCCGGCCAAGCCCGCAAGCCGTTCGCACCGAGGTATTTTTCTTCCCCCCTTGAGCCCCGCCGAGGAACGCAAGTCCCGAAGCCCGCGAGCGCAGCTCGCCTCAAGAACTGACTCGCGACGCCTGTTTGAGCAGTGCGTAGCGACGCGAGTTCGGCGCGGGGCTTCGGGACTTGCGTTCCTCGGGAACCCCGCAGGGGCGGGGCGGTCGGGGGTCGTTTCTTTGCCTACTTTCTTGTCGACACAAGAAAGTAGGTCGCCCGCCGGGGCGAACTCCCGGCACCACACGCCGCAAAAAACAAGCGCAGCGATACCGGCGACGCACAGCCAGCAAGAGACATGACCCCACCCCGCAACCTCCACCCCGCCGCCAAAGAACCCACCTGGATCAACTACTGGGGCTGGGGCAGCGGCGACGTGCTCGGCGCCGGCGCGCAGGCCGTCATCACCGGCTGGCTGTTCTATTTCTTCACGACCTTCTGCAACCTCAGCGCCGTCGAAGCCGGCCTCATTCTCGGCCTGCCGCGGCTGCTCGAAGCCATCACCTGCCCGCTGATCGGCTATGTGTCCGACAACCTGCGCCACACCTGGGTGGGCCGCAAGATCGGCCGGCGCAAGCTCTTCCTGCTCATCACCATCCCGCTGCTGCCCAGCTTCGCGCTGATCTTCCGCACCGGCCACACCTTCTACTACTACCTGTTCGCCTTCATCTTCTTCGAGCTGCTCTACACGATGTTTCTCATCCCCTGGGAAACGCTGGCCGCCGAGATGACCAAGGACTACAAGCGCAAGGCCAGGTTCGCCGGCGCCCGCATGATCATTGCGCAGGGCTCGGCCATCCTGGCTTCCTACCTGCCCACGCTGCTGATCAACCAGTTCGGCGGCAAGGACTCGCCCGACACCTTCTTCTGGATGGCCGCCATCTTCGGCGTGGCCTTCTCGGTCGTCGTCACCATCGTCGTGCTGACGAGCTGGGAGCGCCCCTATGGCACGCGCGAACAGGCCGTCATGTCGCAGACCTTCGGCGGCGTGAAGTGGTCGGCCGTGCTGATGATCCCGGTCAAGATGTTCCGCGACCTGTTCTCGACGCTGAAGATCCGCGCCTTCCGCCAGCACCTGTCCATCTACCTGGGCGGCTATCTGTCGCAGGACATCTTCAACAGCGCCTTCGCCTTCTTCGTCGCGACGGTGCTGATGGGCGCCACGCTGGCCATCTCGCAGCTGATGACGGTCATGTACGTGGCCCAGCTCGTCTCCGTGATGGTGGCCATCCAGATCGTCATCCGTACCGGCCCCGTGCTGGCCTACCGGCTGGCCGCCTCGCTGTTCGGTGCGGCGCTGCTGCTGTACGCGGTGTTCTACATGACCCGACCCGAGGGCTTTGCCGAGGGCTTCAAGGCGCTGGGCACCAACATCCTCGGCGCGGCGAACCCGGCGCAGCCGGGCTTCTCGGCCAGCCTGGCCTTCTGGCTCTTCGTGCCCATCATCCTCGCGGGCCTGGGCCGCGGCACGCTGAACTTCGTGCCCTGGTCGGTCTACAACTACCTGCCCGACGTCGACGAGGCCGTCACCGGCCAGCGCCGCGAAGGCATCTTCGCCGGCGTGATGACGCTGGTGCGCAAGCTGGCCCAGAGCGGCGCCATCATGGCCAGCGGCTGGATCATCGACCTGGGCGGCTACATCCGCACCAAGCCGGGCGAGGTCGTCGTGCAGAGCCCCGAGGCCATCCAGACCGTCACGGCGCTAATGGTGGGCGGGCCGCTGCTGATGCTGGCGCTGGGCGCACTGGCCTCGTGGCGCTTCCGCCTGAACGCCGGCACGCACGCGGTGCTCGTCAACGAGGTGGAGCGCCTGCGCAATGGCGCCACCGAACCCGAGACCGCCGAGAGCGGCCGCATCGTCGAGGACCTGACGGGCTGGCGTTACGACCAGCTGTGGGGGCGCGGCAGCGGGCATGCGGCGGATTCGACGCTTCATGTTGTGCAGAGCGGCGGTGCGCGGCCGTGATTGCGGGGAGTGAGTCGTGGCTTTGCGCGGCTTTGGCTTGACGGTCAGTGCCGTGCCGGGAGTTCGCCCCGGCGGGCGACCTACTTTCTTGTGCGGACAAGAAAGTAGGCAAAGAAACCGCCCCTGCTCCGTCGCCCCTCGCTGCGCTCGGGGTCCCCTGCGATGCTCGCAACCCAAGGCTCGCGCGGAACTCACTTCGCTACGCTCCGTTCAGACAGCCGCGCGAAGTCAGTCGTTGATGCGCGCTGCGCGCGCGCCTTGGGTCGCTGCGCTTCTCGGCTCCTCCAAAGGGGAACCCCGGAACAGCCCAACAGCCAAACCCGCAAGCCGTTCGCAGCGAGGTATTTCTCTTTCCCCCTTTAGCACCGCTGAGGAACGGAAGGTCTTGAGGCCGTGCGCGCAGCGCACTTCAACTTCTGACTTCGCGCGGCTGTCTGAGCGCAGCGTAGCGAAGCGAGTTCCGCGCGAGGCCTCAAGGCCTGAGTACCGCAGGGCACCCGCAGCGCAGCGAAGGGCGGTGCGGTCGGGGGTCGTTTCTTTGCCTACTTTCTTGTCGACACAAGAAAGTAGGTCGCCCGCGGGGGCGAACTCCCCGCATGGGCCTGGCCACTAACCAACAGCACCACCGAACAACCCATGAAGCACCTGCTTCTCCTCACCACCCTCCTCGCCTCCGCCGCCTGGGCCCAGCAGCCCCTGCGCTTCGCCTTCGACGGCAAACCTGCAACCGGCGAAGTGCAGGTGCAGAGCGACACCCCCTACAGCCGCGAGCGCGGCTATGGCTTCGAACCGGACGACAAGCGCAACGCCGCCGGCCTGCCCTATTTCTTCTCGGTCGACCTGCCCGAAGGCAACTACCGCGTCACCGCGACGCTGGGCGGCCCGCAGGCCAGCGACACGACGATCAAGGCCGAGCTGCGCCGCCTGCAGCTGGACAGCGTCAAGCTGCCCGCCGGCAGCACGCAAACCCAAAGCTTCATCGTCAACGTGCGCACGGCCAACATCGCCGCCGTTCCCGGCGTGGAGGCCGGCCGCGTGAAGCTGAAGGAACGCGAGATCGCCAGCGAGGGCTGGGCCTGGGACCGCCGCCTGACGCTGGAGATCAACGGCGCCCAACCCGCGCTGACCCACCTCCTCATCGAGCCCGTCAAGCTGCCCACCGTCTACCTGCTCGGCGACTCCACGGTGGCCGACCAATCGGGCGAGCCCTATGCCAGCTGGGGCCAGATGCTGACCGCGCTGTTCAAGCCGACCGTGGCCGTGTCCAACCACGCCGAGTCGGGCGAGACCTTCCGCGACTCGCTGGCGCGGCGGCGCATCGACAAGATCCTGTCGACGCTGCAACCCGGCGACACGGTGCTGCTGCAGTTCGGCCACAACGACCAGAAGCAGCAGAAGGACGGCAGCGGCAATGCCGAGAGCTACAAGGCGGAGCTGCGCACGCATGCCGAGCGCATCCTGGCGCGCGGCGGCGTGCCGGTCGTCGTGTCGTCGATGGAGCGCCGCAACTTCGACGCGCAGACCGGCAAGCTCAAGCCCAGCCTGCTGGAGTACGCGGACGCCGCGCGCGCCGTCGCCACCGACATGAAGCTGGCCTTCATCGACCTCAATGGCATGAGCCAGCAGCTCTATGCCGCGCTCGGCCCCGAGCGCTCGCAGGCCATGCATCCGCTGAACAACGGCAAGCTCGACAACACCCACCACAACAACTACGGCGCCATGCAGTTGGCCCGTTTGGTGGCGCTGGGCCTGCGGGAAGCCCGCGTGCCGGTGGCAGCTCAGCTGAGGGATGATCTGGGCGCCATCTCGCCGGCACAGCCGCCGGCTCCGGAGCAGTTCCGCGTTGCGGTCAGCCCCGGTTTCACCCAACTCAGACCCCTCGGCGACTGATGAAGTCTCACCTGCTTGCCGTGGCGCTGGCCTGCGCCACGCTCACCCACGCTCCCCTCACCACCGCCGCGCCGTCCAAGGCCGCCGAAGCGGTCACCGCGCAGGGCTTCTCGCCCGAGCGATTGAAGCGCCTGGACGCCGCCATCGACGAACAGATCGCCGGCAAGCAGCTCGCCGGCGGCGTGATGGCCGTGCTGCGCGACGGCAAGCCGGTCGTGTTCAAGGCCTATGGCCAGCGCGACATCGAGGCCGGCAAGGCGATGCGCACGGACACGATCTTCCGCATCGCGTCCATGACCAAGGCGCTGACGACCGTCGCGGCCATGATCCTCTACGAGGAAGGCCGCTTCCTGCTGAAGGACCCGGTGGCGCGCTACCTGCCGGCCTTCGCCAACGTGCAGGTCGCCAAGGCCGACGGCGGCACCGAGAAGCCGCGCCGCGCGCTGACCATCCACGACCTGCTGACGCACACCGCCGGCATGAGCTACGGCGCCGGCCCCGCCAAGGCGGCCTACGACGCGGCGGGCATGAAGGACTGGTACCTTGTCGGCAGGGACGAGACCCTGGCCCAGTGGACCGACCGCTTCGCCGCGCTGCCGCTGCAGAGCCATCCGGGCGAGCAGTTCATCTATGGCTACGCGACCGACGTGCTGGGCCGCCTCGTCGAGGTCGTGTCCGGCCAGCCGCTGGACCAGTTCATCAAGGCGCGCATCACCGACCCGCTGCGCATGCCGGACACCGGCTTCGCGGTGCCGCCCGAGAAGGCCGAGCGCCTGGCCAATGTCTACGGCCTGGAGGGCGGCCAGCTCAAGCTGTTCGAGACGTCGGCGAAGAGCGACTTCGTCAACGGCCCGCACAAGCTGATGTCCGGCGGCGCCGGCATGGTGAGCACGGCGGGCGACTACACGCGCTTCCTGCAGATGCTGCTGAACAAGGGCGAGCTCGACGGCGTGCGCATCCTCGCGCCCAAGACGGTCGAGCTGATGGCGGCCGACCACCTCGGCCCGAAGTCCGGCGACAACGCCGACGGCTTCGGGCTGGGCTTCTGGGTCAACGTGCGGCGCGGCGGCTTCAAGGAGCTGGGCAGCGAAGGCGCCTATGGCTGGGGCAGCGCCTATTTCCCGCAGTACACGGTGGACCCCAAGGAGCGCCTCGTCATCCTTTTCATGACGCAGCTGCGCCCGGCCGGCAACTCGACGCTGAACCTGCGCGTGCGCAGCCTGACCTACCAGGCGCTGATCAAGTGAACTGACGCACCACAAGGGCGCGCACCTGCGGCCCGGTTCAAAACGCTCATCTGGTTGAGTACACGCGGACGCGGGCGCTGCCTACATTCCGCTCCGGCTCGCGGCAAGCCCGCCGGCCGTGAACAACGACACGAACCAGGAGACATCATGAACACGACAAGCACGCGCCGGGCGCGCTGGCTGGCCGCTGGCCTGCTCGCCACGCTGGCGCCGGCCGCGATGGCGGCCTTCAGCATCACCACCGTCTGGGACAACAACAACCCGGCGCGGCCCCAGTACGTCATCGACACCGATGCCGGCCTCGTGTTCAAGGTGCGCGCCTGGGACAACGGCGTCAGCACGCAGTCGGCCGGCGACATCTCCAGCATGGTCTACAACGGCGTGGAGTATCAGGACCAGACCAGGGGCACGCAGCTGAACTCGGGGGCCGACTTCCTCTACACCGGTGTCAGCGCCGTCGGCGTGAAGGCCGAGCTCGTCAATGCCGCAGGCGTCTCCACGCCCGCCGCGACGACCAACGGCGGCGTCGTCACCGGCACCGACTACATCAAGATCACGCTGACCAGCACCAGCACCAAGGGCGGCGTGCTGACGCACTACTACCTCGTCAAGAAGGGCGAGGCCAACATCCACATGGGCACGCACTTCACCGAGGAGCCCGACACGCTCGGCCTGGTGCGCTTCATCGCCCGCATCCCGGTCGCCAAGCTGCCCAACGGCGGCCCGGCCAACGCGGCCGGCGGCCTCGTCACCTACGGCGGCCAGAGCTACTGGGCCGAGGACCTGCGCGGCACCAGCGGCGCCATCGAGGCGAGCGACGTGTTCGGCTTCGCCGCCACCGACCCGCGCTACGGCCAGTCGCGCTCCAAGCACTACGCCAACCGTCGCCTGAAGGACTGGGAGTTCGTCGGCGGCAGCGGCACCGGCGTGGGTATCTGGTTCTGGCGCGACAACAACGAAGGTGGCTCCGGCGGCCCGTTCTACCGCAGCCTGCTGCAGCAGATCACGAGCACGACCAACGAGCTGACCTACATCGTCAACTACGGTGAGGCGCAGACGGAAGCCTTCCGGATGGGCGTGCTGAACACGTACACGATGATCTTCAACAACGGCACGGCTCCCACGGCTCGGCCCGACACCAGCTGGTACGGCAACGTGGGCCTGCTCGGCTACGTGCCGCCGGTGGGCCGCGGTTCGGTGACCGGCGCCGGCCTGACGGGCCGCATCGCCGGCCTGCCCTACACCGTGGGCTTCGCCAACGCACAGGCGCAATACTGGGCCGATGCCGACCCCGTCGACGGCCACTTCACCGCCACCGGCATGCTGCCGGGCGTCTACACGATGACCGTCTACAAGGGCGAGCTCGCCGTGCAGACGGGCACGGTGACGGTCACCGCCAACGCCAGCTACGCGCTGAACCCCGTGGCCATCACGGCAGACCCCGAGACCACGCCGTCCATCTGGCGCATCGGCCACTGGGACGGCACGCCGCAGGAGTTCATCAACGGCGACCGACTGACCTTCATGCACCCGTCCGACGTGCGCATGGCCTCGTGGCTGGTCGGCCCGTACACCGTCGGCACCTCCACCGACGCCAACTGGCCGGCCTACCAGTGGAAGGACGTGAACAACGGCCTGCAGGTTCGCTTCACGCTCAGGCGCGGCCAGAACGTCGCGCCGCTGCGCCTGCGCATTGGCACCACGGCCGACAACGGCGGCGCCCGGCCGCAGGTCACCGTCAACAGCTGGACGTCGGCCATCCCGCCCGCGCCGCCCAAGGTTTCGCGCAACCTCACGGTGGGCACCTACCGCGGCGTCAACCGCACCTACACCTTCGACATCCCGGCCGCCCAGCTGGTCGTCGGCACCAATGTGCTGACCATCAACACCGTCAGCGGCACCGCCGGCACCAGCTACCTGAGCCCGAGCCTCTCGTTCGACGCCATCGACCTCGTGGCCGCGAACTGAGCAAGCAGAACAACATCATGAAACAAACATTCCTCCTCTCCTTGCTGGCCTCGGCCGCGCTGTCCCTGCCCGCAACCGCAGCTGTCGTGCAGACCACCGGCGCCGGCAGCGCCACGCCGATGGCCAACCACATCACCTACGCGGCGGACTTCGAGGGCAACACCTCGCTGCTCAGCACCTGGTCCGAAGGCGGCCTGCTGTTCACGGAGACCAACGCCGTCGTCGGCGGCAACGGCGGCTGCGGCTATGCGGGTGTCGATTGCGTCGTTCCCGGCACGCCCTACAGCGAAGCCTTCTCCGGCAACTACTTCGCGACGGCCGGCATGAATGCCTACCTGACCATCCGCAGCACCGTCACCGACCTGAACGGCATCGAGTTCGCGGTGGACTCCGGCTACGCAGCCATCAACCTGCTGTGGCAGACCTATCTGGATGGCGTGCTGACCGGCAGCGGCAAGGCGGCCATGGGCACCGGCGGCATCGGCGGCGTGCTGGGCCTGAGCAACCTGGCGACGGGCTTCGACGAAGTGCGCCTCTATGCCTTCGACAGCGCCAGCGACAACAGCGGCTACAGCGTACCGGCCATCGACAGCGTGCGCGGCTTCACGGTGCCTGAGCCGGGCTCGCTGGCCCTGACCGTGCTGGCCGGGCTGTGCGCCGCGGGCCTGCGCCGCCGCCGCGGCTGATCGCAGCCACCGCAAGCGAAAAGGGCCGGTCTCTTGCGAGACCGGCCCTTTTCTTCAACCTTGCCGATTCAGTTCGCGCCAGCCTTGGCCCGCCACGCGTCGCGATAGGCTCGCCAACCGGCCGGGCTCCAGGCCGGCACCGGCGCCACGGCGCTCTCGGCCTTGCTGCCCCAGGCGTCCAGCAGCCAGGCGCCGCAGGTAGTGCCGCTGCCGTCGTCGGACACCGTCACGTCGCGATCCTCGGCCAGGCCCGCCAGCAGCGGGCCGAACCACGGGTTGACCGTGAACGCGCCTTCGACGACGACACGGCCGCTGGCGCCCAGCGCAAGCAGGCAGTGGTCGGCCATCAGCACGACGTAGAGCGTCGCCAGCGCCGCGCGCTCCGCGTCGGTCTGCGGCACGGCACCTTCGACGCGGCCTAACCGGCCGGCGAACGGGCCGCCGGTCTCGGCAAAGCAGGGCAGCGCCATCGTGCCGCGCGCGATCAGCCGCTCGACGTCCTCGGCCGTGAACGGCGCCGGCCGCTCGCCGGCAATGGCGCCGAACTCCCGCCCGCCCATGAAGCGGATGCAGGGCACGGCGTCGCCGAACACATCGCAGTTGGCCAGCATGTCCTGGGCCTCGACCAGCGGCCGGGTCGCCGAGCCCAGCGCCGCGGCGATGAGCCAGGTGCCGGTGGACAGCACCGTGCAGGGCCCGCTCTGTTGCAGCGTCAGCAGATGGCGCAGCAGCGAGGCGTTGCTGTCGTGGATGCCGCAGACGACCTCGCAGTCGGCGGGCAGGCCGGTGTCGGCCGCCAGGTCGGCCCGCAGCGTGCCCAGCCGGGCCCAGGCGTCGCGGCGCGGCGGGAAGAGCGGCTGCCAGCCCTGGCGCTCGACGAGGGACGAGTAGCTGCCCTCGGCCGGCCGCCACAGGTCGGTGTGGCAGCCCAGCGAGGTGACCTCGCTGGCTGCCACGCCGCACAAGCGCCAGGCCCAGTACTGCGGGTACATGAGCACATGCCGGGTCCGCGCGAACTCGGCCGGGAAGCGTGCCTGCAGCCATTCGAGCTGGCGCCCGAGGTTGAGGCCGGCCGGCAACTGCGGCGAACCGCTCTCGGCGAACGACGGGCGCTTGGCCTCGTAGCGCGCGGCGTCGGCAGCGTCGCCGGGCACATGCTCGTAATCCAGCACCGGCAGCACGAGGCCGGCATCGTCGACCAGCGCGGCCGTGGCACCGTGCGTGACGGGCACGATGGCGTGGATATGCGCGAGCTTGGCCAGCTCGCGCAGCTGGCCCAGCATCCACGTCCACAGCCTTTCGGTGTCGTGGTGCGGATACGGGCCCACGCGCCGCACGGTGTTAGGCGTGCGGACTTCCGCCAGCGTCTTGCCGGCGGCGTCGATCAAGGTCAGCTTCGCGTTGGTCTTGCCGATGTCGAGGACAACCGTCCCCTGGGGCACAGCGCTCAAGAGTTCAGCCCCGCGTGACGGTGGTAAGCGCCAGACTCCAGCACGGCCGCATAGTCATGCGAACTCATGGCCGAAGCCTCCACCACGCGAGGGTCCACCTGCTCCGGCTCCACGGTGATGACGCGCACGCCGTAGTGCTCCAGCAGCTGCACGGCGCTGTCCGACGCACCGGTGTCGGTGATGACCGTGGACACGCGGTTCAGCCCGCACAGCACCAGGCCGGCCTTGCGCGCGAACTTGGAGCTGTCGACCAGCACGACGAGTTCTTCCGCCTGGCTGATGAGGCGCTTCTCGGCCTGGATCAGCAGCGGGTCGGCTTCCATCAGGCCCAGGATGGACAGGCCGTAGACGCCCATGAACATCTTGGCCGCGTAGTGGTGCTGGGCCACGTCGTTCTCGAACGGGCTCAGGATGACGTTCTGCTCGCGGTAGACCTTGCCGCCGGGCAGGATGATCTCGTTGTCGCTGGTGACGAGCAGCCGCTCGGCCATCAAAAACGAGTTCGTGAGAATCTTCAGCTGTTTCTCGACGAGAAACTCCGCCATCATGAACGTGGTGGTGCCACCGTTGATGATGATGGTTTCGCCGTTATTGCACATCGAGGTCGCATAACGGGCGATGGCACGTTTGGCGGCAGTATGTTGCTGGGCGTTGTTTTGAAAAGTCTCGCTGGACAGCGTGTATGACTTTTTCTTTTGTTCCAGCCTTTGCGCACCGCCGCGGGTACGGGTCAGCTGGTTTTTAGCGGCCAGCCAGGAAATATCCCGGCGCACGGTTGCAGCCGAGGCCGACAACCATTCCATCAATTGCTGGACGCTGGCGTGCTCGCGCTCATCGAGCAGTTTGAGCAGGCGCTTGTGACGCTTGTGATTGATCATGAGGCTCACCGTTTGTCGGCCACCCCGAGGAAGCGGTGGTGACCGTTGTCTCGTCGTTATGTCGCCCAGCCTTCGCTGGCGGGCGTCTCAAGGTGCGGCAGCCCGGCTGAGGCCGGGTCCCTGATCGCGGCCGGTGAGCGTAGGCGCCAGCCACCGGAACCCGTCTGCTTTCGCTCAGAACCGCTCAAAATCAGGGTTCGTACGGAGTGAAACGAAGTTCCATTTACAGATTACGTCAACGTGACCGCCGGGTCAATCCGGAAACGCTCACGGCCATGAGCGTTTCGTGATCGTTTCATCTTGCACTGCAGCATTCGCTCATCCTTTTGATCTTCTGCGGCACGGCCGCGCAGGCCATGGCGTTTGAGTCCACACTGCGGCCCGTTTCGCCCCGAACCACCCGGGGTTGGGCCGCATGCCGCGGCCCGGACAGATGAATTGACGCACCGAACACAGGCAAGCCGATGACTGCAAATTCCCAATCCTCCGCACAAACCCCGATCGTCTCGAAATGGGATGACGCCGTCGCGGCCAAATTGAGCGAACCCGAACTGCTGCTGTACCGCTCCAATCTGCTCGGCTCGGACCTGCGCGTGACGAATTTCGGTGGCGGCAATACCTCCGCCAAGGTCAAGATGCGCGACCACCTGACCGGCGAGGACGTCGAAGTGCTGTGGGTCAAGGGTTCCGGCGGCGACCTGGGTTCCATCAAGCTGGATGGTTTCTCCACGCTCTATATGGACAAGCTGCAGGCGCTGAAGAAGCGTTATCGCGGCCTGGAACATGAAGACGAGATGGTGGATTACCTGCCGCACTGCACGTTCAACCTGAATCCGCGTGCCGCGAGTATCGATACCCCCCTGCACGCCTATATCCCGAAGGCGCATGTCGACCACATGCACCCCGACGCGATCATCGCCATCGCCGCCTGTGCCGACAGCAAGCGCCTGACCGAGGTCATCTTCGGCGGCCAGCTGGGCTGGCTGCCCTGGCAGCGCCCCGGCTACGACCTCGGCCTGAAGCTGGAAGCGCTGGCCACGTCGCAACCGAACCTGAAGGGCATCATCCTGGAAGGCCACGGCCTGTTCACCTGGGGTGACACGGCCAAGAGCTGCTACGAGATCACGCTGGAAATGATCCGCCTGGCCGAGCAGTGGCTGGGCGAGAACGTCAAGCAGCCGGTGTTCGGCGGCGTCAAGACGATCACGCTGCCCGCTGAAGAGCGCGCGGCGCTGGCCGCCAAGCTGATGCCCGCGCTGCGCGGCCGCATCAGCGCCGGCGAGCGCAAGCTGGGCGACTTCAACGACAGCGCCGCGGTGCTGGAGTTCGTCGCCAGCAACGACCTCGCCAAGCTGGCCGCGCTGGGCACCTCCTGCCCCGACCACTTCCTGCGCACCAAGATCCGCCCGCTGGTGCTGGACTTCGACCCGAGTAAGCCCGACGTCGACGCGCTGCTGGCCGGCCTGGACAAGGCGCTGGAAGACTACCGCGCCGACTACGTGGCCTACTACGAGCGCTGCAAGCGCGCCAACAGCCCGGCCGTGCGTGATGCCAACCCCATCATCTACCTGATCCCCGGCGTCGGCATGCTGTCCTTCGCCAAGGACAAGGCCACCGCCCGCATCGCCGGCGAGTTCTACATCAACGCCATCAACGTGATGCGCGGCGCGAACGGCGTCGACAAATACGTCGGCCTGCCCGAGCAGGAAGCCTTCGACATCGAGTACTGGCTGCTCGAGGAAGCCAAGCTGCAGCGCATGCCCAAGCCCAAGAGCCTGGCCGGCCGCGTGGCTCTGGTCACCGGCGGCGCCGGTGGCATCGGCCAGGCCGTGGCCCGCCAGCTGCTGCAGGAAGGCGCCTGCGTGATGCTGACCGACATCGACGCCGGCGCGCTGGAAGAAGCCAAGGCCAACCTGCTGAAGGTTGGCGGCAAGGACGCTATCGCCACCGTGCAGGGCAACATCACGTCGGAAGCCGACGTCGAGGCCGTTCTGTCCGCCACCGCGCTGCGCTTCGGCGGCCTGGACATCCTTGTGTCCAACGCCGGCATCGCCTCGGCCGCGCCGCTGGAAGACACGACGCTGGAAATTTGGCAGCGCAACCAGGACATCCTGGTGACGGGGTACTTCCTGGTCGGCCGCGGCGCCTTCCGCCTGATGAAGCAGCAGAAGATCGGCGGCAGCATGGTGTTCGTCGCCAGCAAGAACGGTCTCGTCGCGTCGGCCGGCGCGTCGGCCTACTGCACGGCCAAGGCCGCCGAGATCCACCTGGCCCGCTGCATCGCGCTGGAAGGCGCGGCCGTCGGCGTGCGCGTCAACGTTGTCAACCCCGACGCCGTCATCCGCGGCTCGCGCATCTGGGACGGCAAGTGGAAGGAAGAGCGCGCCGCGTCGAACAAGATCGACAGCGACAACATCGAAGAGTTCTACCGCCAGCGCAGCATGCTCAAGCTCAGCGTGCTGCCGGAGGACATCGCCGAGGCCGTGTACTTCCTGGCCAGCGACAAGTCCGGCAAGAGCACCGGCAACGTGCTGAACGTTGACGCGGGCAATGCCGCGGCGTTTACTCGCTGAGCACGCAGGAGACATCGCCATGACCAAGAACATCATCGACGCGGCCCAAGTCGAGCAACACAACGCCAGCCAGCGCGCCGCGCTGCAGGCCGACTACGACGCGCTGGGCGGCATGCTGTCCCGCCGCGGCGTGGACATCGAGGCCCTCACCGCCAAGGCCCAGACCTTCGGCGTGGCCGTGCCCAGCTGGGGCGCAGGCACCGGCGGCACGCGCTTCGCGCGCTTCCCCGGCAAGGGCGAGCCGCGTGACGTGACCGAGAAGCTAGAAGACTGCGCCGTCATCAACCAGCTGACGCGCGCCACGCCGGCCGTGTCGCTGCACTTCCCGTGGGACAAGCCGAGCGACCCCAAGGCCCTGCGCCAGCAGGCCGACGAACTGGGCCTGGGCTTCGACGCCGTCAACAGCAACACCTTCCAGGACCAGGCCGGCCAGTCCGCCACCTACAAGTTCGGCAGCCTGACGTCCACGAACAAGGCCTCGCGCGAGCTGGCTGTCCAGCACAACATCGACTGCATCGAGCTGGGCAAGACGCTGGGCTCCAAGGGCCTGACGGTCTGGGTCGGCGACGGTGCCAACTTCCCCGGCCAGAGCAACCTGCGCGGCGCGCTGGAGCGCTACATCGACAGCGCCAAGGGCATCTACGCGGCCCTGCCGGACGACTGGCAGATGTACATCGAGCACAAGCTGTTCGAGCCGGCGTTCTACTGCAGCGTCATCGCCGACTGGGGCACCAGCTTCGCCGTCGCACAGACGCTGGGACCGAAGGCCAAGTGCCTGGTGGACCTGGGCCACCACGCGCCCAACACCAACATCGAGATGATCGTGGCGCGCCTGGCGCAGTTCGGCAAGCTCGGCGGCTTCCACTTCAACGACAGCAAGTACGGCGACGACGACCTCGACTCGGGCTCCATCGACCCCTTCCAGCTGTTCCTCATCTTCAACGAGCTGGCCGACTCGCAAGCCCGTGACGGCGCGGCGTTCAACCCGTCGTACATGCTGGACCAGTCGCACAACGTGACCGACCCGATCGAAAGCCTGATGAGCAGCGCCGTCGAAGTGCAGCGCGCCTTCGTGCAGGCCGCCATGGTGGACCGCGCCGCGCTGGCCGGCTTCCAGGACAGCAACGACGTGCTGCAGGCCGCGCAGACGCTGAAGAAGGCCTTCCGCACCGACGTGAGTCCCATCCTTGCGATGGCCCGCCTGCGCTCGGGCGGCGCGATCGACCCGGTGGCGGCCTACCGTGCCAGCGGCTACCGCGAACAGGTCGCGGTGAAGCGTCCGCCCAAGGCCGGCGCTTCGGGTAGCGGCATCGTCTAAGGAAGAAAAAACCAACACAGCCACAGAGGCACAGAGACACAGAGAGACCGGCTTTCTCTGTGGCTCTGTGTCTCTGTGGCTTGTTCCATTCTTGAGCTGGCAATCAGGCACAACGGATGAACGCTCATGACTTCGGTGCACGCGGTGACGGCATCACGCTGGACACGCGGGCTCTCCAGGCTGCCATCGACGCCGCGGCGCTGAAGCGCGCGACGCTGCGCGTGCCGCCAGGCACCTACCTCACCGGCGCGCTCTTCCTGAAGAGCGGCATGACGCTGCATCTGGAAGCGGGCGCCACGCTGCTCGGCTCGCGTGACCTCGCCGACTATCCGCTGCTGCCCACCCGCGTGGCCGGCATCGAGATGCGGTGGCCGGCGGCCCTCGTCAACATCTACGGCGAGCGCGACGTGGCCCTCACCGGCGAAGGCTGCATCGACGGCGACGGCAAGATCTTCTGGGACAGCTACTGGGCGCTGCGCGCCACCTACGAGCCGCGCGGCCTGCGTTGGGCGTCGGACTACGACTGCCAGCGGCCGCGGCTGATCCAGGTCTTCGAGTCCTCACGCGTCCACATCGGCGGCGGCCTGCTGCTGCGCCGCTCGGGCTTCTGGACGCTGCACCTCTGCTACAGCGAGGACGTGACGGTCGACGGTGTCGTCATCCGCAACAACGACGACGCCCACGGCCCGTCCACCGACGGCATCGACATCGACTCCTGCCGACGCGTGCGCATCCGCCGCGCCGACATCGCCGTCAACGACGACGCGCTGTGCCTGAAGGCCGGCCGCGATGCCGACGGCCTGCGCGTCGCGCGGCCCTGCGAGGACATCCACATCAGCGACTGCATCGTCCGCGAGGGCGCCGCAGGCCTGACCTTCGGCAGCGAGACCTCGGGTGGCTTCCGGCGCATCACGGCCGAGCGCATCGACGTGCACGGCCCGGTGCCCGTGGGCCTGCTGTTCAAGAGCGCGCCGACGCGCGGCGGCTTCATCGACGGCGTGGACATCCGCGACCTTCACCTGCACGACGTGCCCGTCGCCATGCGCGCGACGATGAACTGGAACCCCGCCTACAGCCGGGCTTGCATCCCCGAAACGGAGCTGGCCACCGCGCCGGCACACTGGCACGCCATGGCCCGGGCCGTGCCGCCCGAGCAGGGCCGCACCCACGTGGCCGGCGTTCACATCCAGGGCCTGCGGGCGCGCGGCGCGGAGGTCGCGTTCGAGGTGGACGCCGACGCCGAGGCGCCGATGCGCCACTTCCACTTCAGCGGCCTGGACGTGCAGGCCGAACGCGGCGGCCATGTGCTGGACGTGCTGGGCTGGCGCTTCGACAACGACTGCCGCCTGCAGCTCGGCTCACCCATCGCCGTTGGCGCCGACGTGCAGCTCGCCGGCCTGCCCGACGAACATTGGCGCGTCGATGCGGCGCTGCGCCGGCGGGATGTGTCCACGCTCAGCATGGCCGAACAGGACATTCAATGAGGAGACCGACGACATGAGCGACGAGATTCGCGCCTTCAAGATGCAGTTGAAACCCGGCGTGGTCGCCGAATACAAGAAGCGCCACGACGAGCTGTGGCCCGACCTGGCCGAGGCGCTGCGCGGCGCCGGCATCTTTGACTACTCCATCTTCCTGGACGAGAGCACGCTGAGCCTGTTCGCGGTGCTCAAGCTCAAGCCGGGCTACCCCATCGATGAGTTGCCATTGCAACCCGTCATGCGCCGCTGGTGGGACTACATGGCCCCGCTGATGGAAGTGGAACCCGACAACAAGCCGCGCCAATGGGACCTGCCTTCCGTCTTCCACTTTGCGGGCTGATCCTCAGCCTGCCGCTGGCGGCGTTCGCCTGGTGCGAGGCGCCGCGCAAGCTCGAACCCATCGCCACTGACGACTTCCGCGCCGGCCTCGCCCGCTGGCGGCTGGAGGCCGAGGACGCGCGCGCCGTCGTCACCGCGCAAGGCGGCGTGCTCGACATCGCGACGCCCGCCGGCCTGTCGCTGTGGTGGCGCGAGCCGCTGGCCGGCGACTACGCCATCCGCTTCACCGCCGTGGCCCTGCCCGCGCCGGCAACGGCTGGCGCGCTGGCCGGCCGGCTGTCGGACCTGAACATGTTCTGGAACGCGCTCGAAGCCGATGGCAGCGAGCCCTATCCGCGCACGGGCAAGTTCGCCGGCTACGACACGCTGCCGACCTACTACGTGGGCTTCGGCGCCAACGGCAACACGACGACGCGGCTGCGCCACTACACGGGCGCCACGCGGCAACTGCTAACTGGATATGCAGACGGCGCCATCGCCGAGCCCGGCGAGCGGCCGATGACGCGCGACACCCGCCTGCATGCCGGCAAACCGCTCAGCATCGAGATTGTTTCGCGTCAACCGACGGCCGGCGATCCCGTTCACCTGCGCTGGCGTGCCGACAGCAACGAAGTGTTCACACGCGCCGACGCCAATCCACGCCTGCACGGCTACTTCGCGCTGAGGACAACGGCGAGCCGATTGCAGATCAGAGACTTCCAAATACTCCGCTGCCGATGAAACACCTGCTCCCCGCCCTCAGCCTTGCCACCACGCTTGCTGTCTCGGCGGCGGAGCCGGTCAAGGTGGACATCCAGGCCGACAGGCCCGGCCCCATCATCGCGCGCCAGATCTACGGCCAGTTCGCCGAGCACCTCGGCAGCGGCGTCTACGGCGGCCTGTGGGTGGGGCCGGACAGCAAGATCCCCAATGTGCGCGGCTGGCGCAGCGACGTCGTCGGCGCGCTGAAAGCCATCAAGGTGCCCGTCGTGCGCTGGCCCGGCGGCTGCTTCGCCGACGAGTACCACTGGCGCGACGGCATCGGCCCGCAGGCGCAGCGCCCGCCGCGCGTCAACACCAGCTGGGGCGGCGTCATCGAGCCCAACGCCGTCGGCACGCACGAATTCATGGACCTGGCCGAGCAGCTCGGCACCGAGGTCTACATCAACGCCAACCTCGGCTCCGGCACCGTGCAGGAGATGGCGCAGTGGCTGGAGTACCTGACGGCCGAAGGCGACACGGCGCTGGCCCGAGAACGCCGCGCCAATGGCCGCGACAAGCCGTGGAAGGTGCAGTACTGGGGCATCGGCAACGAGAGCTGGGGCTGCGGCGGCAACATGAAGCCGGGCTACTACGCCGACCTCTACAAGCACTGGGCCACCTTCGCCAAGGCGCCGCGCGGCAACCGGCCCAAGCTCGTCGCCAGCGGCGGCCAGGAGCTGGAACTGCACTGGGTCGAGACACTCAGCGCCGAGATCAAGCAGATGAGCGCCATCACCCACCACCAGTACTCGCTGCCCACGCACGACTGGAAGAAGAAGGGCGCCGCCGTCGGCTTCCCCGAAAGCGAATGGATCTCCACGCTAGCCGTGCCGCAGACCATCGACGGCACCCTCGCCAAACACCGCGAGATCCTCGACCGCAACGACCCGGCGAAGAAGTTCGCGATCTACTTCGACGAGTGGGGCAGCTGGTACGACCCCGAGCCCGGCACCGACCCCGGCTTCCTCGTGCAGCGCAACACGCTGCGCGACGCGGTGCTGGCCGCGCTGCACTTCCATGTCTTCCACCGCCACGCCGACCGCGTGAAGATGGCCAACATCGCGCAGATGGTCAACGTGCTGCAGGCCATGATCGTCACCGACCAGGAGCGCATGGTGCTGACACCCAGCTACCACGTGTTCGCGATGCACCTGCCCTTCATGGACGCGACGTCGCTGCCGGTGCAACTGAGCGGCGTGCCGGAGTACACGTTGGCCAAGCCCGGGCTGCCCAAGGTACCGGTGCTCACGGGCGTGCCGATCTATGACCAGGGGGCCTACCGCATGCCGGCGCTCAGCGCCAGCGCGGCACGCTCGACCGACGGCAAAATGATTCTGAGCCTCACCAATGTGAACCCCAGGCAAGACCTGCCGCTGCAGCTCGCCGTCGGCGGCAAGGGCGTGCGCGCCGTGACCGGCCAACTGCTGACCGCCGCAACGATGGACGCGCAGAACTGGTTCGACGCGCCCGACCGCGTGAAGCCGCAGCCCTTCAAGGCCGAGGCGAAGAACGGCACGCTGGCGCTGACCGTGCCGGCCAAGTCCGTCCTCGTGCTGGAAGTCCAGCCATGATCCGCCGCGCCCTCGCGCTGCTGGCGCTGATCGCCGCGCCGGCCTTCGCCGCCGACAACCTGCGCCCGCCGCTGCTGCTGACGGCCCGCCCCGCCGTGCAGGACCTGTCCGGCCCGTGGACCTACTCCAAGGACTACTACCGCACCAGCCTCACCGACATCAACGGCTGGGTCGCCAAGTCGCGCATGCAGCGCTTTCGCGACGTGGATGTGGCGGCCGAGGAGAAGAAGAGCGGCCCGACCTTCTTCGAATTCGACTTCGACCGCGGCCCGACGATGGATCTGCCCGGCGCGTGGAACTCGGCCTTGCCCGAGCTGCGCTGGTACGACGGGCTGATCTGGTTCCAGCGCCGCTTTGATGCGCCCGCGGCCAAGCCCGGCCAGCGCAGCTTCCTGCGCTTCGAGGCGGTGAACTACCGCGCCATGGTCTACCTGAACGGCAAGGCCATCGCCCAGCACGAGGGCGGCTTCACGCCCTTCGTCGTCGAGGTGACCGACACGCTGCGCGCCAGCGGCAACCGCCTCGTCGTCGGCGTGGACTCCCGGCACGACGCGCAGAGCATCCCCGGCGAGATCACCGACTGGGACCTCTACGGCGGCATCACGCGGCCGGTCAAGCTGATCCAGACGCCCGCCACCTTCATCGACGACGCGACGCTGCGCCTGAATGACGCCGGCCGCCTCGTCGGCAGCCTGCAGCTGAACGGTCCGCAGGCCGGCAACCAGCCCGTGAACCTGCGCATCGCCGCTTTGGGCGTCACGCTGCAGGCCCGCACCGATGCCAGCGGCGAGGCCCGCTTCGACGTCGCCGCGCCGGCCTCGCTGAAACGCTGGTCGCCCGAGTCGCCGACGCTGTACGACGTCGACTTCGAAGCGAACGCAGACCGCGTGCGCGACCGCATCGGCTTCCGCACGGTCGCCGTGCGCGGCAGCGACATCCTGCTGAACGGCAAGCCCGTCTTCCTGAAAGGCATCTCCATCCACGAGGAAGAGATCGGCCCCAACCCGGCCCGCCGCCTCGACGAAGCCGCCGCACGCCGGCTGCTCGGCGAAGTGAAGCACGGCCTGCATGGCAACTACGTGCGCCTGTCCCACTACCCGCACAACGAGACCATGCTGCGCGTGGCCGACGAGCTGGGCCTGTTGGTGTGGAGCGAAATCCCCGTCTACTGGACCGTCGATTGGGACAACCCGGCCGTGCTGGACAAGGCCCGCCGCATGCAGGCCGAGACCATCTACCGCGACCGCAACCGCGCGGCGCTGGTGCTGTGGAGCATCGGCAACGAGACACCCGTGGCCGACAACCGCACGCGCTTCCACGCCGCGCTGGCCGAGACCGTGCGCGCGCTGGACACGAGCCGCCTCGTCAGCGCCGCGCTGCTCGTCGAACGCCAGGGCGACACCATCCGCCTGGCCGACCCGCTGCTGAACCAGCTCGACGTCATCGCCGTCAACACCTATGCGGGCTGGTACGGCGACGACACGCTGGACGCCGTGGCCAGGCTGCGCTGGGATCTGCCGGCGGACAAGCCGCTGCTGTTCTCCGAGTTCGGCGCCGACGCGCAGGCGGGCTTTCGCGACCCGACGCTGCGCCGCAAGTTCAGCGAGGACTACCAGGCCGACTACTACCGCGCCACGCTCGCGATGGCCGCCAAGGTGCCGACGCTGCGCGGCCTGTCGCCCTGGGTGCTGAAGGACTTCCGATCGCCGCGCCGCGAGCACCCGGTGTTCCAGAACGGCTGGAACCGCAAGGGCCTGATCTCCGAGACGGGGCAGCGCAAGCTGGCCTTCGACGTGCTGGCCGACTGGTACCGCACGCAGCGCTGAGCCGCCATGGAACGCCGCCACTTCATGCAGGGCGTGAGCCTGGGCGGCCTGGCCGCGCTGGGCACCGCCACGGCCGCGCCGGTGCCTGCAGCGGCGCCGCATTCGCTGGCCAACCGGCACTTCCGCATCGAGCTCGACCCGGCCAACGGCAGCGTCCGCTCACTCGTGCATCCAGCCGATGCCGCGGCGATGAGCTGGGTCGGCAACACCGCCAACGCGCCTTGGCAGCCGCGCTCCCTGCAATGGGGCCTGGGGCATGCCGACCTCGGCCAGTCCACGCTGCACCGTGGTCGCTGGGAAGAGCCGGTGCAGACGACGGCCACGGCTGACACGCTGCGCACCGTCTACCAGGTCGGCGCGTTGAAGGTGGAGGTCACGCGCACGCTGCAGGGCGAGGTGTTCACCGAGCGCTACGTCTTCACCAACACCGGCACCGCGCTGCTGCCGCTGAACGGCGAGCACGGCGCCGGCACGGGCATGGGGATCGCCGCGCCCTTCAACGACCACTACACCGACACGCGCGACGTGCTGGAGCACCGCTGCCACACCCACCTGTGGATGGGCGGTAGCAGCGCCTGGGTGGCCGCGCTGCGCATGGGCGGGCGCGGGCCGCACCTGGGCCTGGTGCTGACCGAAGGCTCGCTGGCCAGCTACAGCATCGCCGGGCGCGACGAGGTCACGTCGTCCAATACGCGCGGCACTTTCCTGCTGCACCCGGCCCTCGGCCCGCTGCCGCCGGGCCAGTCCCGCGCACTGGCGTGGACGCTGTTCTGGCATGCCGGCTGGGACGACTTTTTCGCGCGCTGCGCGCGGCACTCGCCGACCTTCGTCAGGCTGCAGGCCGACCGCTACACGGCCTATGTCGGCGAGACCTTCAGCATCTCCGCGGCCGGCAAGGCGCTGGCCGGCGCCCGGCTCGTCGTCGGCAATGCCCCACCGCCACTGCGCGCAGCGGGCAGCGGCCTGGCCGCCGAGCTGAAGGCAGACAAGCCCGGTGAACTGGCCGTGTCGCTGGTCAGCGCGACCGGCGCGTCCACGCGGCTGCGCCTGAACGTCGTGCCGCCCATCGACGCGCTGATCGAAGCCCGCGTGCGCTTCATCGTCGCCCGCCAGCAGGTGCGCGACGCGGCCGATCCGCTGGACGGCGCCTTCCTGACCTACGACAACGACCTCAACGCCATCGCGCGCCACAACAAGAAGCGCGACCACAACGAGGCCCGCGAGCGCACCGGCATGGGCGTGCTGCTGGCGCGCTGGCTGCGCACGCAGGCCAAGCGCCCTTCGGAGGTCATGGACGCGCTGGCGCGTTACTACCGCTTCCACTGCACCAAGCTGCAGCGCGCGGACGGCTATGTGTTCGACGCCGCAAACCTTGAGCGCCAGCGCCTCTACAACTGGCCGTGGACGGCACAGCTGCATCTGGAGATGGGCCGCCTCACCGGCGACGCGCAGTGCTACGACGCCTTCGTGCGCACCGTCGAGAGCTATTACGCAGAAGGCGGAGACGCCTTCTACGCCATCGGCCTGCCCATCTTCGACGGCCTGAACGCGCTGCGCACGACCGGCCGCAGCAAGGCCCATGCGCGCCTCCTGGCGCTGTTCACGCGGCATGGCGACAAGATCGCCGCGACCGGCCCGGCCTACCCGGCTAGCGAGGTCAACTTCGAGCAGTCCATCGTCGCGCCGGCCGCGCAGATCCTGCTGGAGCTGCACAGCGCCACCGGCGAAGCACGCTGGCTGGAGGCCGCCCGCCCCCACCTCGCGCTGCTGGAACTGTTCAACGGCCGCCAGCCCGACCACCATCTGCACGACATCGCCATCCGCCACTGGGACGGCTACTGGTTCGGCAAGCTGCGCCTGTGGGGCGACACTTTCCCGCACTACTGGAGCTCGCTGACGGCGCTGGCCTTCGCCCACTACGCACGCAGCGGCGCCGCCGCCTACGCGCAGCGCGCCGACGCCATCGTCCGCAACAACCTCAGCCTGTTCACGCCCGAGGGCCGCGCTTCGGCCGCATTCATCTACCCCAAGTCGGTCAATGGGCAGCTGGCCCATGTGGCCGATCCCCTTGCCAACGATCAGGACTGGGCGCTCGTACATGCGCTGCAGCTCCGCGAGATCTGACTCAGGACTCCCCATGAAGCTCTCCCCGTTCTCCCGCCGCGGCTTCCTGCAGACGACGGCCATTGCGTCCATCGCCTCGTCCCTGCCCGCAGCGCAAGCCGCGACGGCCAATCTGCCGACAACGACCGCGCCGGTCGGCGAGACCCTGCTGCGCTGGCTGGACGGCGTCCCGCCAGCGCGCTTCGAGGGCGCCACCTTCGGCGTGCCGTGGCCGCGCGGGCAGCTGAAATCCAACGCCAAGGCGCTGGACTTCAAGCTCGGCAGCCACCCCATCCAGTCCTGGCCGCTGGCCTTCTGGCCCGACGGCTCGCTGAAGTGGACAGCCCACGCGATGGCCGGCGGCACGCCGCAGGGCCCGCTGAAGCTGGAGGGCGGCAAGCCCGCGGCGGGCGGCCTGAGCGTGAAGCAGACCGCCGCGCAGATCGTCATCACCGCCGGCGACCTCGTCTGGACCGTGCCCACCAGCGGCGGCGTGCTGATCGAGCAGGCCACGCGCGCCGGCCGCGTGACGATGAAGAACCTGAAGCTCGTCGCGCTGCGCCAGGACGGCGCCGATCCCGAGCTGGACGGCAAGGTCGCCCGCCAGTCCTTCGCCAGCAAGGTCACCGCCGTCACCGTCGAACAGCAGGGCCCCGTGCGCGCCGTGCTGAAGCTCGACGGCACGCACACCGCGAATGCTGACGGGAAGGGCCGCGACTGGCTGCCCTTCTCCGTGCGGCTGTACTTCTACGCCGGCGCCGAGAGCGTGCGCATCGTGCACAGCTTCGTCTGGAACGGCGACCCGGCCAGGGACTTCATCGCCGGCCTCGGCGTCACGGCGCAGGTGCCGATGACGAACGCGACGCACGACCGCCACATCCGCTTCTCCGGCGAAGGCGTGGGCGTGTGGGGCGAAGCCGTACGCCCTGTCACCGGCCTGCGCCGCGACCCCGGCAAGGCCTACCGGGACGCGCAGGTCGCCGGCCAGGCGCTGCCCGCTTTGAGCGGCATGGCCAAGCCCGTGCAGGACGGCCTGAAGTGGATCCCGGAGTGGAACGACTTCTCGCTGGCCCAGTCCAATGCCGACGGCTTCACGCTGAAGAAGCGCACCCAGGGCGGCCAGGCCTGGATCGACATCAACGGCGGCGCCCGCAGCAAGGGTCTTGTCTATACAGGCGGCGCGTCCGGCGGCGTGGCACTCGGGCTGAAGGACTTCTGGCAGCGCGCCCCCGTGCGGCTGGACGTGCGCGGCGCCGCGACCGAACTGGCCGACGTGACGGCCTGGCTGTACTCGCCCTCCGCGCCGGCGATGGACATGCGCTCCTACCGCTCCCCCGGCGACATGGACACGCACGAGAAGCAGATCGAAGGCCTCAACATCACCTACGAGGACTACGAGCCGGGCTGGGACAACGCCTTCGGCGTCGCGCGCACATCGGAGCTGCAGCTGTGGGTGCTGGGCGCCACGCCGTCGCACCAGGTGCTGTCGGACATGGCCGACCAGGTCGCCACGCCCGCGCGGCCCATCCTCACGCCGCAGCGCCTCCACGCCGCCGGCGTGTTCGGCGACTGGGACCCGGTGGACACCGGCACGCCGGCCCGCAAGCTCATCGAGGACCGCCTCGCGCTGCAGCTGGGCCAGTACGTGAAAGAGGTCGAGCAGCACCGCTGGTACGGCTTCTGGAACTATGGCGACGTCATGCACAGCTACGACGCCGACCGGCACATGTGGCGCTACGACATCGGCGGCTATGCCTGGGACAACTCGGAGCTGTCGACGGACCTGTGGCTCTGGTACAGCTATCTGCGCACCGGCCGGGCCGACGTGTTCCGCCTCGCCGAGGCGATGACGCGCCACACCGGCGAGGTGGACGTCTACCACCTCGGCGAGCTCAAGGGCTTCGGCACGCGCCACGGCGTGCAGCATTGGTCGGACTCGTCCAAGCAGCCGCGCATCTCCAACGCCGCCTACCGCCGCATCTACTTCTACCTGACCGCCGACGAGCGCTGCGGCGACCTGATCCGCGAGCTGCTGGAGTCGGACGCCGACATCGGCAAGGTCGACATCTCGCGCAAGCTCGCGCCCGGCGCAGGGCCGCGCACCACCGACCTGCCCGGCGTCGGCTTCGGCACGACCTGGGGCTCGTGGATCGCGGCCTGGCTGACCGAGTGGGAGCGCACCGGCGACGCGCGCTGGCGCGACAAGCTCGTCAACGGCATGCAGACCATCGGCGACATGAAGCGCCGCTGGTTCGCCGGCGGCGCGCCCTACGACGCCAAGACGGGCAAGTTCATCGGCCCGGGCGACGCTGTCTCCATCTCGCACCTGAACGGCGTGTTCGGCGTCATCGAGATCAGCTCGGAGCTGCTGACGCTGGTGGACGTGCCCGCCTACCGCCGCGCCTGGCTCGAGTACTGCCGCTACTACAACGCACCCAAGGCCGAGGTCGCCGCGCTGCTGGGCCGGGACCCCGGCGGCCGCAGCTTGACGGACACCTGCTCGCGCATGACGGCCTACGCCGCCTTCCACGAGCAGGACCGGGCGCTGGCCCTGCGCGCCTGGCGCGAGTTCTTCGCATCGCGCGCGCTGCGCGACGGCGGCACGGTGAGGCGAATCGGCGGTGCGGACGTCATCCGCCCGCTGGACGAGCAGGCCGGCATCAGCACCAACGACTCGGCGCAGTGGGGGCTGGCGGGCATCCAGAACCTCGCGCTGATCGGCGACACGCTGGACGAGGCGGCCAAGGCCGCCGGGCTGGTGTCGTGACGCTGACGCGCCGTAGCGTGCTGGCGGCGGCGGCGCTGTCGGGCTGCGCGACGGCCGGCGCTTCGTTCCGGACGCAATCGCTGAAGGTTGAAGGCACGCCCTTCGACATGCCGCCGCTGCGGCTGCCGGTGTTCGACGGTGCACGGCGCTTCGCCATCACCGACTTCGGCGCGCAGCCGGGCAGCCAGGCGCTGACCTCGGCCGCGCTGGCCCGGGCCATCCGCGCGGCGCATGAGGCCGGCGGCGGCATCGTCGTCGTGCCGCCGGGCGTGTGGCCCACCGGCCCAGTGCACCTGAAGAGCCGCGTCAACCTGCACCTCGAAGCCGACGCCACGCTGCGCTTCTCGCCCGACCCGGCCGACTACCTGCCCGCCGTGCTGTCGAGCTGGGAGGGGCTGGAATGCATGATCCATTCGCCCCTCGTCTACGCGCATGAATGCGAAGACATCGCCATCACCGGTGCCGGCACGCTCGAGGCGCAGATGGACATGTGGACCCAGTGGTTCGCGCGGCCCAGGGCGCACATGGATGCGCTGGTGGCGCTCTACAGGATGTCCGTCGCCGGCGTGCCGGCCACCGAACGCCGCATGACGGACGGCGAGTTCATCGACGCCCATCTGCGCCCGCCTTTCCTGCACTTCAACCGCTGCCGCCGCATTCGCATCGAGGGCGTGCGCATCGTCAACAGCCCGTTCTGGACGCTGCATCCCTTCCTCTGCGAAGACGTGCTGATCCGCGGCGTCAGCATCCGCGCGCATGGCCACAACAACGACGGCGTCGACCCCGAGATGAGCCAGCGCGTGCTCATCGAGGACTGCACGTTCGACCAGGGCGACGACGCGATCTCCGTCAAGTCCGGCCGCGAGCGCGACGGCTGGGCTTTGGCCACGCCGTCGCGCCACATCGTCATGCGCCGCTGCAAAGTGCTGAACGGCCACCAGCTGATGGCCATCGGCAGCGAGCTGGCCGGCGGCATCTCGGACGTGCTGGTGGAAGACTGCGAGGTCGACAACCGCGCCAGCACGCATAAGGTGGCGCTGAACAACCTGCTGTTCGTGAAGACCAACGAGCGCCGCGGCGGGTATGTGCGCAACATCCACCTGCGCCGCGTGAAGGCCCACAAGCTGGCCGGCAGCGTGCTGGACGTCGACACCGATGTGCTCTACCAGTGGCGCACGCTGATGCCGACGCTGGAGAAGCGGCTGACGCCCATCGAGGGGCTGTTCGTGTCGGACGTGGAGGCCGGCGAAGCGAAGCACATCAGCAGGCTGCGTGGCGAGGCGTCGCTGCCCGTGCGTGGCGTGTCGGTGAAGCGCGTGAAGGTCGGCAAGCTGCTCGCCGACGCTCACGACCATCGCAATGCCGTCGAGGTGTCGTTGTGAAGGCCTGGCTTGCCGCCCTGCTGCTGGCTGCTGGCACGGCGCACGCGGGCTTCGACGTCGCCGTCACCGTGGACGACCTGCCCGCCCACGGCCAGTTGCCGCCCGGCGTCACGCGGCTGGACGTGGCCGAGGCGCATCTGCGTGCGTTCAGGCAGTTCGGCGTCGGCGAGGCGTTCGGCTTCGTCAACGCGCGCAAGGCGGAGTCCGAGAGCGACCCGGTACTGATCGCCTGGCGCAAGGCCGGGCATCCGCTGGGCAATCATGCATACAGCCACATGAACCTGGGGCGGGCCGAGTCGCTGGCCGCCTGGGAGGCTGATGTCGTCGCCGGGGAGCCTCTTGTCGAGAAGCACATGCAGGGTGCCGACTGGAAGTGGTTCAGGTACCCGAACCTGTCGGTCGGCGACGGCGAGCGGCGCGATGCGGCGCTGGCCTTCCTGAAGTCGCGCGGCTATCGGGTCGCCGACGTCAGCCTGGCGTTCTCGGACTGGGACTACACGGATGCCTATGCCCGCTGCAAGGCCGCGGGCAACGAGGCTGCCGTTGTCGCGATGACGGCGCACTATCTGCGCGGCGTGGATATCAGCATCGCGCAGGCGCTGGCCGAATCGAAGGCCGTCTACGGGCGCACGATTCCGCTGGTGCTGCTGACGCATGTCGGCGCCTTCAGTGCGGTGACGCTGCCGGAGGTGCTGTCGCGATTGAAGGCCGCTGGCGCGAGGTTCGTGCCGCTGGCGCAGGCGCAGGCCGACCCGGCCTACGGACGCTTCGGCGGCGGCAGCCTCATCACGCGGGAGGCGCGGGCGCAGAACACGAAGCTGCCGGCGAGGGTGGCTGCAGATGTGCTCGATGTGAAGGCGATGTGCGCGGCGGGATCGCGGTGATTCGCTGCTTTGCCTTTGTGGCAAGGCCCAGCCGGGATTTCGTCCCGGCGGCCGACCTACTTTCTTGTATCGACAAGAAAGTAGGCAAAGAAACGACCCCTGCTCCGTCGGCCCTCTTCGAGGGCTCCCCTGCGATGCTCGAAGCCCGAGGCTCGCGCGGAACTCACTTCGCTACGCTCCGTTCAGACAGCCGCGCGAAGTCAGACAACGAAGCGCGCTGCGCGCGCGCCTCGGGCTCCTGCGCTTCTCGGCTCCTCCAAAGGGGAACCCCGAGCAGCCAACAGCCAACAGCCAAACCCCGAAGCCGGCTGGTGCCGGCTGTTTGGTATGCCCCCTTTAGCACCGCCGAGCAGCGGAAGGATTCGAGGCCGTGCGCGAAGCGCACTTCGTCAACTGACTTCGCACGGCTGTCTGAGCGCAGCGTAGCGAAGCGAGTTCCGCGCGAGGCCTCAAGACCTGAGTACCGCAGGGCACCCGCAGCGAAGCGGAGGGCGGTGCGGTCGGGGGGAGCTCTTTGCCTACTTTCTGGCGGCCCAGAAAGTAGGTCGCCCGCCGGGGCGAAATCCCGGCACCACATCAGCCACAAAACCACCGGCACCAACACATGAAGTTCTTCCACATCGCCGCCATCACGCTGGCGAGCCTCGCCCTCAGCGCCCACGCCGCCCGCGAGGTCTACAACTTCAACCCCGCCTGGCGCCTCCACGTCGGCGACGCCCCCGGCGCCGAAGCGCCCAACTTCGACGACGCCAGCTGGCAGCCCGTCACCCTCCCCCGCGCCTGGAACGAAGACGACGCCTTCGCGAAGGACATCGTCGACCACCGCACCGGCATCGCCTGGTATCGCAAGCGCTTCACGCTGCCGGCGAACGTGGCCACCCGCAAGGTCTTCATCGAGTTCGAAGGCGCACGGCAAGCCGCGGAAGTCTGGGTCAATGGCCAGCGCGTCGGCCTGCACGAGAACGGCGTGACCGCCTTCGGCTTCGATCTCAGCAGGTTTGTCAAACCTGGCGACAACGTCATCGCCGTGCGCACCGACAACCGCTGGGACTACCGCGAGCAGGCCACCAACCAGCGCTACCAATGGGCCGACCGCAACTTCAACGCCAACTACGGCGGCCTGCCCAAGAACCTGCGGCTGCACATCACCGACAAGCTCTACCAGACGCTGCCGCTGTTCTCCAACCTCGGCACCACCGGCGTCTACATCCACGCGGCGGACTTCGACCACCAGGCCCACCGCGCCACGATCACCGCCGAAGCCCAGGTGCGCAACGAGCACGACCGCCCTCGCCGCTTCGGCTTCGACGTCGCGCTGCGTGACCGCGCCGGCAAGGTCGTCGCCACATTCAAGGCCCCAACGCAAACACTGCAACCCGGCGCCACCACGACCGTCAGCGCCAAGGCACCCGTCGCCGGCCTGCAGTTCTGGAGCTGGGGCCATGGCGCGCTCTACGACGTCGAGACGACGCTGAGCGTCGACGGCAAGCGGGCCGACACCGTCGTCACGCGCACGGGCTTTCGCCAGACCGACTTCAGCCACGGCATGGTCACGCTGAACGGCCGCGTCATCCAGCTCAAGGGCTATGCGCAGCGCACGAGCAACGAGTGGCCGGCCATCGGCCTCTCGGTGCCCGCCTGGCTCAGCGACTACGGCAACGGCCAGATGCTGGCCAGCAATGCCAACTTCGTGCGCTGGATGCACACCGCGCCGTGGAAGCAGGACGTCGAGTCGCTGGACCGCATCGGCCTCATGCAGGCCATGCCCGCAGGCGACTCCGAGGCCGACGTGACCGGCCGGCGCTGGGAGCAGCGCATGGAGGCGATGCGCGACGCCATCGTCTACTTCCGCAACAGCCCCAGCATCCTCATGTACGAGGCCGGCAACCGCGGCGTCAGCGCCGGGCACATGGCCTCAGTGCGCGCGCTGCGCGACCGCTTCGACCCGCACGGCGGCCGTGCGGCGGGCAGCCGCGAGATGCTGTCGCAGGCGCTGCAGGACGTGGCCGAGTACGGCGGCGAGATGCTCTACGTCAACAAGAGCGCGCGCATACCCATGTGGGCGATGGAGTACTCGCGCGACGAGGGCGCCCGCAAGTTCTGGGACGAACTCTCGCCGCCGTTCCACCGCGACGGCGACGGCCCCGAGCACAAGGGCCAGCCGGCGCCGACCTACAACCGCAACCAGGACTCGCACGCGCTCGAAGACGTGCGCCGCTGGGTGGACTACTGGCGCGAACGGCCCGGCACCGGCACGCGCGTGTCGTCGGGTGGCGTCAACATCATCTTCAGCGACAGCAACACCCACCACCGCGGCGCCGAGAACTACCGGCGTAGCGGCGAGGTGGATGCGATGCGCATTCCCAAGGACGGCTTCTTCGCGCACCAGGTCATGTGGGACGGCTGGGTCGACGTCGAGAAGCCGCGCACTCATCTGCTGGGCCACTGGAACTACGCGGCCGGCACGGTGAAGACCGTCACCGTCATTTCCAGCGCGCAACGCGTGCTGCTGATGCTGAACGGCAGGCCCATCGGCGCGGTCGACGCGAGCGAGCCCTTCGTCTTCAACTTCCCCGGCGTGGCCTTCGAGCCGGGCGAACTGCGCGCGGTGGGGCTCGACAAGGACGGCAACAAGGTCTGCGAGGACGTCCGCGTGACGGCCGGCGCACCCGCCGCGCTGAAGCTCGGCGTGCAGACCCACCCGCAAGGCCTGCGGGCCGACGGCGCGGACCTGGCGCTGGTGCAGGTCGAGGTCGTCGATGCGCAAGGCCGCCGCAACCCGATTGCGCTGGACACCGTGAAGTTCTCGCTCGACGGCCCCGCCGAATGGCGCGGCGGCATCGCACAGGGGCCGGGCAACTTCGTGGGGGCCAAGGAACTGCCGGTGGAAGGTGGCGTCAACCGCGTGCTGGTGCGCAGCACGACGCAGGCCGGCGTCATCCGCCTGAAGGCCGAAGCGCCAGGCCTCGCGCCTGCCACGCTGGAGCTGCGCTCGCAGCCGGTGCCGGTCGTCGGGGGCTTGAGCACGCGCTTCCCGGCCGACGGCGTGCCGTCGCAATCCACGCGCGGCGCAACGCCCGCCACGCCGTCGTTCACCGTGAGCCGCGTCGCCGTGCCCGTCGCCTCGGCAGAAGCCGCCAGCGGCGACGCGGCCAAGGCGGTCGACGATGACGAGAGCACCTCGTGGACCAGCGAGGCCGGCAAGGGCGCCATCCGCTTCAAGCTGGCCGAGGCCGCCACGCTCAGCGAGATCACGCTGAAGCTCGGCGGCTGGCGCGAGCGGCAATACCCGCTGGTCATTCGCATCGACGGCACCGAGGTCTGGCGCGGCCTGACGGAGCGCAGCCTCGGCTACGTGACGCTGCCGCTCAAGCCGCAGCGCGGCCAGGTCGTCAGCATCGAGTTGACCGGGGAGGCCCAGGGCGGCGCCATAACGGCCAACACCGAGGTCGCCAACCAGAAGATCGTCGACACCGGCGCCAGCCGTCTTGGCCGCGGCGTCTTGTCCATCGTCGAAGCCGAGTTCTACAAGCTGCCATGACCACCTCCCGTCGCACCTGGCTCCAGCAGCAGATTGCCCTGCGCTACGGCGCCCCGCTGCTGGCCCTGCCCGCCGCTCAGGCGCAGACGACCGCCGCCCCCAACCCGCTGCGCCTCCGGTACCGCCGCCCCGCCGACGAATGGACGGCGGCGCTGCCCGTGGGCAACGGGCGCCTCGGTGCGATGGTGTTCGGCGGCACGCACACCGAGCGGCTGCAGATCAACGAGAACAGCTTCTTCGGCGGTGGCCCCTACGACACGACCAACCCCAAGGCGCGCGAAGGCCTGCCGAAGGTGCGCGAGCTGGTCTTCGCCGGCCACTACGCCGAGGCCGAGAAGCTGGCCAACGAGACGATGCTCGGCACGCCCAACCGGCAGATGAGCTACCAGCCGCTGGCCGAGCTGCTGCTCGTCTTCCCCGGGCTGGATGGCGTGCGCGGCTACGAGCGCAGCCTGGACCTGGACGAGGCGCTGGCGACGACGCAGTTCCGCGCCGGCGGCACGGCCGTCACGCGCGAGGTCTACGCCTCGGCGGTGGACCAGCTCATCGTCGTGCGCCTGTCCGCCGACAAGCCCAGGTGGATCAGCGTCGACATCACGCTGGCCGCGCCGCACCAGCAACGCAGCGGCGGCGAGGCCAATCACACGCTGTGGGTCGCAGGCACGAGCCCCACGCAGCAGGGCGTCGAAGGTCGGCTGCCGTTCGAGTGCCGGCTGCAGGTCGTCACGAAGGGTGGCAAGGTCACGGCGCGCAACGGCGGCCTGCAGGTGCAGGGCGCCGACGAGGCCTGGCTGCTGATCGCCGGCGCCACCGGCTACAAGCGCTTCGACGACATCTCCGGCGACCCCGCCGCGCTCAACAGGCAGACGCTGGCCGCGGCGCTCGCGCGTGGCCCCGAGGCGCTGCGCGCCGCTCACCGCGAAGACCACCAGCGCCTGTTCCGCCGCGTCGCCCTCGACCTCGGCACCGGGCCCAACGGCGCGCTGCCGACCGACGAGCGCATCGCCCGCTTCGCCGAAGGCCAGGACCCCGGCCTCGCCTCGCTCTATCTGCAATACGGCCGCTACCTGCTGCTCGCCAGCTCGCGGCCGGGCAGCCGCTTCCCGGCCAACCTGCAGGGGCTGTGGAACGAGAAGACCAACCCGTCGTGGGGGTCCAAGTGGACCATCAACATCAACACGGAGATGAACTACTGGCCCGCCGAAGTGGCCAACCTCGGCGAGACCGTGGAGCCGCTGTTGGCGATGGTGGAGGACCTGTCCATCACCGGCGCCAAGGTGGCGCGTGCGATGTACGACGCGCCGGGCTGGGTCGCCTTCCACAACACCGACGGCTGGCGCGTGGCCGCGCCGACCGACGGCGCCAAATGGGGGCTGTGGCCCATGGGCGGCGTGTGGCTGGTGAACACGCTGTGGCAGAGCTGGCTGTTCCGCCGCGACCCCGCGCTGCTGAAGCGCCTGTACCCGCTGCTGAAGGGCGCGGCCGAGTTCCAGCTCGCCACGCTGGTGAAGGACCCGAAGAGCGGGCTGATGGTCACCAACCCCAGCATCTCGCCCGAGAACTCGCACCCGCACGGTTCCTCCGTCTGCGCCGGGCCGGCGATGGACAGCCAGCTGCTGCGCGACCTGTTCGCCCACGCCGCCGAGGCCGCGCGCGAGCTGCGCGCCGACCGTCCCTTCGCGCGTGCCTGCCTCGCGATGCGCGACCGCCTGCCGCCCGACCGCATCGGCGCGGCCGGCCAGCTGCAGGAGTGGATGGAGGACTGGGACCTGAAGGCGCCGGAGCTGAAGCACCGCCATGTGTCGCACCTCTACGCGCTGTACCCGTCGGACCAGATCACGCCCGAGGACACGCCGGCGCTGGCCGCCGCCGCGCGCAACGTGCTGGAGCGCCGCGGCGACGACACGACCGGCTGGGGCATCGGCTGGCGCATCAACCTGTTCACGCGGCTGAAGGACGGCGAGCACGCCTACTCGGTGCTGCAGCGCCTGCTGCACCCCAGCCGCAGCTACGCCAACCTGTTCGACGCGCATCCGCCCTTCCAGATCGACGGCAACTTCGGCGGCGCGGCCGGCATCGCCGAGATGCTGCTGCAGAGCCACCGCGGCCGCATCGAGCTGCTGCCGGCGCTGCCCTCGGCCTGGCCGGCCGGCCAAGTCAGCGGCCTGCGCGCCCGCGGCGGTTTCGAGATCGGGATGACCTGGCAAGGCGGCGACGTGCAAGCGCTGACAATCGCGAACCCCGTCGGCGGCAGCACCGAGCTGCGCTGGCGCGGCGGCACGCTGCCGTTGCGGCTGGCCGCCGGCCAGGCCGCCCGCTTCGAGCGGCGCGACGGACGGCTACAACGCATGGAGACTTTTTCTTGACCTCGCTGATCTCGCGCCGCGCGGCCCTTGCCGCCGCCCTGCTGGCCCCGGCCCTGCCCGTCTTCGCACAGGCCCCCGCCCCCGCGCCCGCCCCGTTGCCATGGCCCAACCCGCTGGTGTCGCAGCGCGCCGACCCGCAGATCTCGCGCCACGGCGAGTGGTACTACCTGATGGCCACCGTGCCGGCCTACGACGCGCTGGAGCTGCGCCGCGCGCGCTCCATCGCCGGCCTGGCCACGGCCGAGCCCAAGGTCGTCTGGCGCAAGCACGACAGCGGCCCGATGAGCCACCACATCTGGGCGCCCGAGCTGGCCTTCCTCGACGGCCGTTGGTACATCCACTTCAGCGCCGGCGAGGCCAAGGAGCCGTGGAAGATCCGCCTCTGGGTACTGGAGAACGGCGGCGCCGACCCGATGCAGGGTGAGTGGACCGAGCGCGGCCAGATCAAGACCGCGTGGGACACGTTCACGCTGGACGCCACCGTCTTCGAGCACCGCGGCAGGCGCTACATGGCCTGGGCCCAGACCGACCCGGCCAAGAAGAACCACAGCACCGACATCTACCTGTCGCGCATGAAGAGCCCCACCGAGCTGGAAGGCCCCCAGGTGCGGCTCACGCAGCCCGAGTACGCGTGGGAGAAGGTACGCCACATCGTCAACGAGGGGCCGGCCGTGCTGGTCCGCAACGGCCGCGTCTTCGTCAGCTACTCGGCGGCCGGCACCGGCGCCGAGTACTGCCTGGGCCTCGTGTGGGCCGACGCGGACGCCGACCTGCTGGACCCGAAGAGCTGGCGCAAGTCCCCCGGCCCCGTGTTCTCCACCAGCGAGGAGAACAGCCAGTACGGCCCCGGCCACAACAGCTTCCTCGTCGAGCCCGACGGCACGGTGCTCAACGTCTTCCATGCGCGCAACTACCGCGACGTGAAGGGCGATCCGCTGAAGGACACCGGCCGAGCGACGCGCGTGCAGCCGCTGAACTTCACCGCGGACGGCATGCCGGACTTCGGCGTGCCCTTGAAGGAGCGGCCGTGACCGTCATTGCCCTCTCCGCCGGCGAGCCGAACACCTTCGAAGGCGAGGCACCCGACCGCATCTGCCGCCGCCCGACGCGCGCCGAGCTGCATGCCTACCCGTCGCCGACACCGGCCCGCAGCCGCGCCGTGGTCTACGCCGGCGGCGGCTATCTGCAGCTGATGCACGACAAGGAAGGCGTCGAGATCGCGCAGTGGCTCAACACGCTGGAGCTGGACGCCTATGTGCTGGTGCACCGCCTGCCCGGCCAGGACGGCCACGCCTTCGACATCGCGCTGCAGGACGGCCTGCTGGCGCTGGACCATCTCGCCACGCTGCCCGCCCTGCCGCTGCTGCACGTGGGCCTGTCCTCCGGCGGCCACCTGGCCGGCGTGATGGCCTGCCAGCGAGCGTGCGCGGGCGCAGTCATCGCCTACGCGCCGCTGAACGCCAACCACCGCGACCACAAGTTCCCTGCGGCCAAGCCCGACTTCCCGCCGCCCGAGAAGCAGGCCTTCTACGACGCCTGGCCCATCGGCATCGCGGCCGAGCCGCACGGCCTGCCCAAGTGCCCGGTGTTCCTGGCCTATGCGCTGCACGACGCGATCGTGCCGGTGCAGCACGCGCTCAACCTCATCGTCGCGGCGCAGCAGCACGGGCTCGATGTGGAAGCCCATGTCTTCCCGCAGGCCGAGCACGGCTTTGCGCTGCGCGGGCTGGACGGCACGCAGGGCCAGTGGCCGTGGCTGGCGGCGCGGTGGATCTCCGAGAAGATCGGTGCCTGACCCCGCCCTCGACAAAGGCCATCCATGCGCATCAGAAACGCAGTCGCCGCCGTACTGCCCGCGCTGCTGAGCGGCTGCATCGGCTTCCCCCGCATGCAGGTCAGCCCCACCGTGCCCGACGACGGACCGCTGTCCCGGCTGGTCGTCGACCTGTGGATGAACGGCGAGGCCGATCTGCAGCGCCGCGTGGAAGCACTCATCGCGCAGTCGCCGCAGCAGCGGCCGGCGGACCTCGAAGCGCTGGGCTTCAGCTGCAGCCCCGAGCCCGCGGTGCTGTGCACTCACACGTCGCAGTTCCGCTACCGCCTCAGCCCGCCAGCCGCGCGTCCGGATGGCACGGTGGACCTTAGGATCTCGGCGCGGCACGAGGCCGGCAGCTGGCGCGTCGAGGTCGCCAAGATCGAGCGGTGAACCTCGGCCCGACTTCGCCTACCCTTGCGCGCTTGTCGAGACAACGAATCAAGCATGCTGGAAGCGATCAACACCTGGGGCGATTACAAGAGCAAGGTCCGCGAGTTCGACGCCGTGCTGGAGCATGGCAAGGCCCTGCTGGGCGGCCTGTCGGGTCAGGTGCCCGGCAGCGTCCATGCCGCCTATGGCATGCAGATCTACGGCAAGCTGCTGGCCCACTGCATCGCGCTGCGCAGCCTCGCGTCCGAATCGGGCGAGATGGGGCTGCCCGACATTTCATCCATGTGCGCGCTGGCCCGCTGCGCCGTCGAGGCGCACGACGCCTTCGAGTACATCGCCGGCCATGACGTCACGGCCGTGGAGCGCAGCTTTCGGATGCTGCTGTGGGAGCTGCACGACGAGGCGCGCCGGCTGAAGATGTTCGGCGATGCCGACGCCGCCAACGCGCAGGTCGTCGCGCTGCGCGCCGATGCGCGCAGGCGCCAGGCGGAACTGGAGAGCCATGAGTTCCTCGCATCCCTGCCCGCGGCGCTGCAGGCGGTGCTGCGCCAGCGCCTGGCCCAGGGCGACCCGCCGGCCTTTCACCTCGGACAGCGCCAGCGCTGTGCGCTGAGCGGCCTGAACGCCGACTGGCACCAGGCCGTGACGCAGCAGCTGTCGCAGTACGCGCTCACGCTGCCGACCGCACTGCTGCTGCCCACCGCGGGCGCCGGCACGACCGAGGCCCTGCGCCTGGCCGCCCTGCCCTTGCTGCTGCCGCTGCCGCTGCTCGTGCGCACCATGCAGGCCGTGGCGGCGCTCGCCCCCGGGCGGGCGCCCGAGCCTCCCAGCCGCACGGCCCGCACGATGGCGCTGTGGCGCAGCCATGCCGAGCAGGGCATGAAGGAAGCGCGATGAATGCAGCCGTCAGCGCCGCTCAGGGCTCGACGTTGACGATGACGCGCTGGTAGCGCGTCAGCCGCGGCGAGCCGTGGTCGGTCACGGCCAGGATGATGTGCAGGCTGCCCGTGCCGGGCGGCATCAGGCGCTGCGTGGGCACGACGAAGGACGCCTCGCGCTGGTCGAAGCCGCGGATCTCCAGCGGCTGGCCGCTGCGGCCGCTGGACACGGTGAAGCTGCCCGCCTCGCCGTAATAGAACCACTCATAGGACAGCGCGTCGCCGTCGGGGTCGCTGCTGCCGGCGGCGCTGAGCTTGATGGTGTCGCCGCGCCTGGCCGTCAGCACCTCGGCATGGCCGAGGGCGGGCACGGGCGGGTGGTTGGCCTGGGCGAAGGGCCTGGTCGTCCAGTCCATGCGCGCGGCGAAGTCGTTCTGTACCGCGGCGCGCCAGCGCCACAGCGTCGCGTGGTTGCTGGTGTGCCAGCGGCCGTCCACGCCGCGCACCTCGTCGACCGCGTCGGTCCACAGCGGCCTCGTCTCGGCCTCCAGATGCCACTTCTGCTTGCGCGTCGTGTAGAACTCGTAGCGCCCGCCCCAGCCGCCCCAGTCGGGCCGTTCCGGCACATTGAGGCCGTTGGCGATGAGGCCGAGGAAGCTCGGCGTGTCGCCTTCCATCATGAACTCGATGTGCGGGTACTGCTCGCCCAGCGGGCCCTTGCCGCGGCGCAGGTGGCGATCCACCCAGGCGTTGTCGACGAGGCTGGGGTCGGCGCCCGAGAAGCGGCCGTGGAAGTTGTCGCCGCCCATCGCAGCCCAGGTCGCGTGATGGTAGGCGCCGCCGGGGTGGAAGCCCGGGCTGGCGATGTAGAACAGCGCGGGGAAGGTCTTGCGGATCCACGGGCCGGAGTCGTCCTGGTCGGAGATGGCGTAGACGCGCAGCTTGGCGACGAAACGGTTCAGCGCCTCGGGCGAGCGCGTCGCGCGCACGGTCCACAGCGCCTGGGCCAGCACATTGGGCCCGCCCCAGACGGGCACCCACAGCGGGCGCGGGTCGTCGCGGTCGGCGGCGGCGATCAACGCTTGCGAGCCGGGCGAGTCCATGCCCTGCCCCACCGCCTGCATGCCGTAGTCGGGCCGGCCCTCGGAAACGACGGCGAGCAGCTTGTCGACGGTCGGAAAGCCCGGCTCGTGCAGCGCCAGGTTGGGCTGCACCTTGCCATAGGCCTCGACGATCTCCTTGATGCGCCAGGCCGCCGTCTTGCGCGCCTGGTGCACCGATGTCGTCGCCACCAGGCCCTCGATGTCGAACTGGTTGGCGTAGGTCAGCAAGCGCACCAGCGACTGCGCGTCGTCGGGCTCGTTCTCGATATCGGTCAGCACGAAGACGCGCGGCTTGGGCGCCGCCACGGCAGGCAGCGCGACGCTGCAGATCAACACGAGACAGGCAAGCAGGCGCGAGAGCTTCATGGCGTTCGAACGAAGTGTCAGCGGCGACGGGCGGTGGCAGTATCCGGGCGGCCCGCCGGACCGGCCATCGCGATCCGCAAACGAGCATGTAGATGAGGAGACCCGCATGAGACCCTGGCGTGTAGTCGCCACCGCGCTGTTGGCGCTCTGCATGATGGCCGCGCGCGCCGCCACGGTGGAGCAGTGGGACGTCTTCGAGGTGCAACTCGCCGGCCCGGCCGAGGGCAATCCGTTCGCCGACGTGCAGCTGACCGCCCGCTTCAGCGACGGCACGCAGACGCTGCAGGTCGAGGGCTTCTACGACGGCGACGGCGTCTACCGCCTGCGCTTCATGCCGCCGCGCCCCGGCCGCTGGACCTGGGTCACGCAGAGCAACCGCTGGCCGCTGACGAACAAGCAGGGCGAGGTCACCGTCACGCCGGCCCGGGCCGGCAACCATGGCCCGGTCGGCGTGCGCTTCAACCACCATTTCGGCTACGCCGACGGCACGCCCTACAAGCCGGTCGGCACGACGATGTACTCCTGGGCCCACCGCGGCGATGCGCTGGAAGAGCAGACGCTGAAGACGCTGGCCGCCGCCCCCTTCAACAAGGTGCGCATGCTGGTGTTTCCGCAGACGGCGGGCATCGACAGGCATCCGCCGGAGTTGTGGCCGTTCGCGGGCACACCGCCGCGGGACTGGGACCACGACCGCTTCAACCCGGCCTTCTTCCGCCACCTGGAGCAGCGCGTCGGCCAGCTGCGCGAGCTCGGCATCGAGGCCGACCTCATCCTCCACCACCCCTACGACGACAAGCGCGAATGGGGTTTCGACACGATGACGCGCGAGCAGGACGACCGCTACGCGCGCTATGTCGTCGCGCGGCTGGCGGCGTACCGCAACGTCTGGTGGTCGCTGGCCAACGAGTTCGACTTCGTGCGGACCAAGACCGACGCCGACTGGCAGCACCTCGGCGAGCTGCTGCAGCGCATCGACCCCTATGGCCACCTGCGCTCCATCCACAACGGCAAGCGCATCTACGACCAGGCGCAGCCCTGGATCACCCACGTCAGCATGCAGCACGGCATGGCGGCCGCCGAGGCCAGCCGGGCCGTGCTGTTCCGCGAGGCCTGGCGCAAGCCGGTCGTCTTCGACGAGCTGAAGTACGAGGGCCGGCACGACCGCCGCTGGGCCCAGCTGAGCGGCCGGCAGATGGTGCACGCCTTCTGGGCCACGACCATCGCCGGCAGCTACGGCGGGCACAGCGAGTTCATCCCCGATGCCGACGGGCTGATCTGGCTGGCGCAGGGCGGCACGCTGCGCGGCGAGAGCCCGCCGCGGCTGGCCTTCCTGAAGACCGTGCTGGACGCGGCGCCGGCCGAGGGCATCGATCCCATCGACGCCTTCGACGAGCTGTTCGTCGCGGGGCAGCCGGGGCGTTACTACCTCGTCTACTTCGGCCAGCAGGCGCCCACCGAGTGGGCTCCGAAGCTCCACCTGACCGGCCTGCGCGACGGCCAGCGCTTCAAGGCCGAGGTCATCGACACCTGGGCGATGACAGTCACACCGGTGAAAGAGCCGCTGCAGTTCAAGCCGCAGGGCCGCTATGACTTCGTCGCGAACGGCACGATCAAGCTGCCCGGCCGGCCCGGCATTGCGCTGCGGCTGACCGCCCTCGACAACCCCTCCGGCCCCGGCGCCCGCCCTGCCCTCGACGACTGACACGCCATGCGAACCACCTTGCCCGCCCTGCTGCTGCTCACCGCCTGCGCAACGCCCACATCAACGCCAGTCACCCCGCCCGCCTTCCCCGGCGCCGAGGGTGAAGGCGCCATCTCGCTCGGCGGCCGTGGCGGCCGGGCGATCTACGTGACGACGCTGGCCGACGACGGCCCGGGCTCGCTGCGCGCGGCCGTCGAGGCCAGCGGTCCGCGCACCGTCGTGTTCGCCGTGTCCGGCACCATCGCGCTGAAGAAGCCGCTGCGCATCACCGAAGGCCGCATCACCATCGCCGGCCAGACCGCGCCCGGCGACGGCATCACGCTGCGCGACCACCCGCTGATGGTGGACGCCGACGACGTCGTCGTGCGCTTCATCCGCTCGCGCCTGGGCGACGAGGCCGGCGCGGACGACGATGCCATCAGCGTCGGCTCGGGCCAGCGCATCATCCTCGACCACGTGTCGGCGAGCTGGTCCAGCGACGAGTCGCTGTCGGTGTCCGTCGCGCGCACCGACCTGGGCCGTCCGGCCTACCAGCATGTCACCGTGCAGTGGAGCCTGATTGGTGAATCGCTGAACTGCAACGTCGCCAAGAAGGGCGCCTGCCACGGCTTCGGCAGCCTGCTGCGCGGCGCGCACGGCACGCGACTGTCCATGCACCACAACCTGTGGGCCAGCCACCAGGACCGCATGCCCCGCCCCGGCAACTACCTGATGCCCGACAAGGACAAGCTGGGCGGCTTCTACGACATCCGCGCCAACGTCTTCTACAACTGGGGCGCCGAGCGCTCGGGCTACAACCTCGATCGCAGCGGCGAGCGTGCCAGCTACAACTTCGTCGGCAACGTCTACCTGCGCGGGCCCAGCTCCAAGGGCGCGTTCGCGTTCGAGGAGAGCAACCCCGGCGCCCGCGCCTTTTTCGCGTGGAACAGCATGGATGGCCAGCTGCCCGCCGACCCGTGGACGCTGGTGCGCGCCCACAAGGACCACCTGCCCGCCGGCCTGCCGCAGGGCTACAAGCAACCGGGCCCGTTCCGCCTGGCGCCGGTCACGGTCGAAGCCCCCCACCGCACGCTGGCGCGCGTGCTGGACGGCGTGGGCGCCTCGCTGGTGCGCGACGCGGTGGACCAACGCCTGGTGGACGACGTGCGCCAGCGCCGCGGCCGGCTCATCAACAGCCAGGCCGAGGTGGGCGGCTGGCCGGTGCTGCAGAGCCGGCCTGCGCCGCTGGACAGCGACGGCGACGGCATGCCGGACGCGTGGGAGACCCAGCAAGGCCTGAACCCGCACGATGCGTCAGACGCCGCACGCCTGGACCCCGCCACCGGCTACACCGCGCTGGAGCGCTATCTGAACGGACTGGTGGCCCACCTGCCCGGCGCCACGGCCGCCGAGCCGCGGCCGGACCTGTCCTTCGTGACGCAGGAGCCCTTCCGCAAGGCCAAGCAGGCACTGGACACCTCGTCCATCACGACGGCCCATGACGCCCGCGTGATCGGCGAGGCCATCACGCCCATCATGCGGCTGCTGGTGGCCCAGAGCTACCTGGACCTGCCGGAGAGCGTCAGCCGCGAGGTGCTGACCGAGCGCGGCCGCACCGTGCTGCGCCCGCTGCCGCTCAGCACACAAGGCAACCGGCTGGGCATCGCGCACGTCGGCGCCTGGCAGGTCTGCGGTGATGACCGGCTGTCGTTCACGGCCATCCACCACGACCTGCTCCGGCAGAACCCGCAGGCAGAAAGCTATCTGTTCAGGAAGGTGGATGGCGCCTGGCGCTTTGACGACCACGCGCTGATCGGCGTGGGCGAGGTCTGTCGCTAGCCCGGCCTTTTGAACCATCAGGACTGGGACGACCGTCGCGCCCCGGCAGCGCGGGCCGACCGCAAGCGCCTCAACCGGCCAGCGCCGGCGCCAGCCGCTCGGCCAGCTGCGCCCGCTTGTCGTCGGACGGCGCATTGGCCAGCGCACGCTGCGCCGCCGCAGCCGCGTCGTCGGCACGGCCAGCGCCCAACAGCGCCTCGGCCTGCGCCATGTTCAGCAGCCAGTCGTGGGGCAGTGCAGCCATCGACGGCGCCAACACGTCCAGCGCACGCTGGGGCTGGCCCTGGCGCACCAGCCGGTCTGCCAGGAAGTAACGCGCGATCTTGACGCTGGGCGTGCTGTCGGCCTGCGGCTGTGCCAGTTCGGCGGCCAGCGCCTGCTCGGACTGCGTGACGGCCGCGTCCAGCCGGCCCTGCGCATCCAGCACGCCAGCCCACTGCGCGTGCAGGTCGGCCACGGCGGGCAGGCCCTGGCCGTGCACGAGGGCGACGGCGCCGGCATAGCCTTCGGCGGCCTCGGCCAGCCGGCCGGCGCCCCAATGCTCGAAGGCCTGGCGGGCCAGCGCATTGATCTGCTCGTAGTCGGGCATGGTGTTCACGGCTCGGCCTCGCAGCGGCGCTGGATGTCGGCCGAGATCCGGGCCACTTCCGCGGGGTCGGCCTCCGGCGGCGGCTTGAAGGTGGCGAGCATCCCCTCGATGGCGGCCCGACGCTTCGGGTCACCTGCGGCCTTGCTCAGCAGCGCATCCATATGCCTGCTGAACTGGATGCGTTCCTGATCGCGCAAGGCGCCCATCTCGTTGGGCGTCAACAGCCGAGGATCGCGGCGGACCAGACTGCTCAGCACCCGTTGCGAATTGCGGTCGCAGTCCCAGGCATCGCGCCGCAGCGCCAGGACGACGCCCAGCTCCTTCGCCTGATCGAAGTCCTTTTCCAAGGCCTGCACCAGGCCCGCAGCCGCGCCCTTGTCGCCCTCGGCCAGGCTGCGGCGAAGCAATGGCACCAGCTGCGCGCGCGAAGCAGCGTCAACGGCCTGGCAGGAGGCGTCCAGCTGGTGCTGGATGGTTCTCATGGCACCGGCCACAGGTTCGGAGAACTTCTGCGCGAACTCCTCCCTCGACTTGCGCTGCCGCTCCGGGTCGCGCTCCGACGCCAGGCATCTCTGGATGTGCCGCGCGGCCTCGCCCGCCTTGCCCCGCTGATCGCTGCTGATCGCGAGCTGGATGTCGCGCTGCAGGCGCGAGACGTCCAAGGACGGAAGTCGCAGCACGGCAGATGCCGGCGTGGCCGCGGCCGCCATGGCCGGCGTCGAGGCGGCGGCCATCGCGACAGACGGGGCCGGCTCGGCCGCAGCGACCGACACGCTGGACGCCGGCGCCTGCTGCGGCGCTGCTGCGTCATCGGCACGCCACGCGCTCACCGTGAAAACGATGGCACCGGCGCCAGCAATGCCGCCCAGCCCAACCAGCCACCGAACACCCGGTCTCGTCATCACCCACTCCCCTCGTTCATGAGCGCTGGTTCGCGCCTTGGGATGCGAACTACTTTGTCCCGCCCACCGCGGTGCCGGGTGTTGCCCGGCGGGGAAAATCACCGACGCCCGCCGAAGTGCGCTCCACCTTGCGGATGGCGCCGTCCTCGTTGAAGTACAGGTACTCCGCCGCCACATGCCGCTGCTTCTTCGCGCAGGCGGCGCCGGGCACATCCAGCCAGCGGTGATAGAACAGGATCCACTGCCCCTTGTACTGGACGATGGAGTGGTGGTTGTTGCCGCCCTCGGCGTCCATGATGACGCCGCGGTAGGTCCAGGGCCCCTTGGGCGCGGTGGCCGTGTAGTAGGTCAGGATGCGGTTGTGCTCGGGCATCGTGAAGTAGTACAGGCCGCCCCGCTTGAACACCCACGGGCCTTCCATCGGCGGCTCGTAGCCGCCCATGTCCATCTTCTGCAGCTCACCTTTGGTGGAGCGCATGTCGTCGGCCATCTCGGCGACGAGGTAGTTGACGCCCGACGTGCGGCTGTAGAGGTAGGCGCGGCCGTCGTCGTCGACGAAGAGCACCGGGTCGTTCGCATAGGGCTTGCGCCACAGCGGCGCGCCGATCATGTCCTTGAAGGGGCCGGCGGGCGAGTCGCTCTCGGCGATGCCGATGCCCATCCACTTGGTGCTGTTCTTGGGGTTCTGCCGGTCCTTGATGCCGGTGCCGGCCGGGAAGACGAGGTAGTACTTGCCGTTCTTGTAGGCCGCGTCGGGCGCCCAGGCGTAGTCGGTGGCCCAGCTCAGGTCCTTCACCGCCAGCACGGCGCCGTGGTTGGTCCAGTTGACGAGGTCGGTGGACGAGAAGGCGGTCCAGTCCTTCATGTGGAAGTCGGCCTGGCACTCCTCGTCGTGCGAGGTGTAGAGCCACATCCGGCCGTCGGGCCAGACATGGCCGGAAGGGTCGGCGGTGCGCAGGTCCTTGCCGAGGGCGAGCGGGTTCTGGGCCAGGGCCGGTGCGGCCAGGAACGCGGCGAGCAGGAGGGACGCGAGTTTCATGGGTTGCCTTTGCAGGTGCCGGGCAGCAGCTCGGCGCCGTCGAACATCAGGTCGCGCTGCGAGGCGCGCAGCTGCAGTGTCGGCGGGCCACTGCGCTCCGGCAGCGTGACCGCAGCCGTCAGCCGGTTCGCCAGCACGCCCTGGGCCCAGGCTGCGTCCTGGGTGCCGCGCGGCCAGCGAAGCGGCACCGGCAGCGTCTGGCCGTCGACGACGACGTCCGCGCTCCAGGCCTCGCCGGCCTGCAGCGGATAGCTGGGCAGCACATGCACGCGCAGGCAACTGGCCGCTGCGGCGTCGGCCTGCAGCGTCAGCACCGCACCGGGCGCCTGGGCAGCCAGCACGCCATCGCCACGGCCCAGGCCGGGAATGCGGCGCCAGGCCTCACCGGCCGTCACCCGCAGCATGACGGGCGCAGCGCCGGCTGGCACGGGCGCGAGGTCGGCCGCAGCGCGTGCCAGGTCGCGCAGCGCATCGGGCGCGCTGCCGCCCAGCCCCGGCGCGGGCAGCAGCGGTGCGTTCTGGCGATAACTGGTCCACAGGCCGTCGGCCGGTTCCTCGGCGAGGATGCCCGCCCAGCGCCCGGCGTTGTAGCGGGCCGTCAAGGCCTTCAGGCGCTGGTCGGCGCGCACGGCCTGCGCGGCGATGGCGCGGGCGGCGGCGGGGTCGCGCTCCAGCGTCGCGGCATAGCGCTCCAGCGCGAAGAAGCGCTCGTTGGCCAGCGCCGACGCGCGCAGCGGGTATTCGACGAGCTGGAAGAAGCCGTCGCGCTGCGCCGCGGCGATGCGCGGACGCAGGGCGTCCAGTTGGCCCAGCAGTTGCGCGAAGCGGCCCAGGCGCTCGTTCACCGCGGCCGGCGTGAGGCTGCTGCGCTTCGGGCGTTCGCCCGGCAGGTGGTACTGCAGATGCTCGGGCCGGCGCTCGAAGTTGACGCGGTAGTAGCCGTCCCAGATGGTGGCAATTTCTGCGGCGATCTCAGCGGCGCCGAACAGCCGCTGCGCCAGGTCGCGCAGGTACTCGCCCTGCCCTTGCGCACGCACCACGGCCGGGTTCCAGGCCAGGTCGAACCAGTGGCTGAGGTTGACCTCGTGCGGCTTGATGTCGCCCGCGTTGACCATCCACAGCCGCTGCACGCCGGCATCGAAGGCGCGGCCCATCTCCTCGTTGACCAGCGCGGGCGGCGTCGTGGAGAGCCACAGATAGGACAGCGGCGCGCCGAGGTAGCTCAGGTGGTAGTACACGCCCGAGCCGCCCGAACGCTTCGCTTGAGCGGTATCGGGGAACTGGCGGAGGTAGCCGAAGTTGTCGTCGGGCCAGACCAGCGTGACGTCGTCCGGCAGCGCCAGCCCCGGCAGCAGCGGCAGCACTTCCTTGTAGGGCACGAAGATCTGCGGCGTGGCGGCCGGGTCACCCACATGCTTGGCGATCAGCGCGCGCTGGTCGGCCAGCAGCCCGTTCAGCAGCGCCTGCTTCTCGGCCACCGTGCCGCCGCCCTGCATGCCGCTGTCGTGGATGCCGCGCATGCCCAGCGTGTAGAGGTTGTCGAAGCGGCCGTTGGCCTTCAACCGCTCGGCCCAGTAGTCGCGCACCTGTTCGGCATGCGTCGCGTAGTTGTATTGCTCGTGCGGCGCGGTCCACTCCGACACGTTGTTGCGCAGCATGGGCTCGGCGTGCGATGACCCCATGACGATGCCGTAGCGCTGCGCCAGTTCGGCGTTCTTCGGGTTGTCGTTGAAGGCGCGCGAGACCTGGTGCATGGCCGGCCACAGCGTGTTGGCCTTCAGGCGCAGCAGCAGGCGGAAGACCTGCTCATAAGTCTTCGGGCCGATGTTGCCGGCCTCGGGTTCGTAGGTCCGCGCTGCCCAGGGCTGCAAGCCCCAGTCCTCGTCGTTGATGAAGAGGCCGCGGTATTTGACGACGGGACCGTCCTGCAGCGGCTCGTTCAACGAGACATGCAGCGGGCCGCGCTTCAGCGGCGCGACGTCGGCCCACCAGTGCCAGGGCGACACGCCCAGCGCCTGGCTCAGCGTGTAGACGCCATAGGCCGTGCCGCGGCGGTCGGAGCCGGCGATGACGAGGGCCTGCTTGACGCCGGGCGCGGGGTCGCGCAGCAGCGCGATCCGGAAGCACTCCCAGCAGCCCTTGAGCTTGGACAAGTCCAGGCCCGACGCGTCGATGAGGGGATGCCGGCCCGCGGTGCCGACCCAGATCTGCTCCGGCCCCTTGGCCGCGGTGCGCAGGCCGAGGCGCTTCAGGTCGTCGGCGAGATCCTTGGCGACAAAGGCTTCGAGCGGGTCGGCGCCAGGCGCCGCGACGATGACGGCACCGTCGAGCGGCAGGCTGCCCGGCGCGGCCTTGACGTCGACCGTGAGGCCGGCATGCGCCGCGCCGGCCAGCGCACACAGCCAAGCCAGCAGCAACGCCCGCATCACCGCGCCCTGAATGCCGCGCGCAAATCCGGCGGCGGCGCGTTGCGGTCCACGCTGAGCCAGCCGTCCTTCACGGTCAGCTCGGCCGACTGGATGACGGTGCGCTGGTGCCAGCGGTCGTCGGTCTTCGCTTCCGGCTCGCCGCTCTGGTGCGTGAAGTAGAAGAGGTAGGCCCGGCCGTCGACGACGGTGACGCCGGGATGCTGGCCCTTGGCGCGGTCGGTGGGGTGGTGGCCGATGTCCGCCAGCAGGCGCGCGGGCTGTTCCTCCCAGTTCAGCGCGTCGTCGGAGCGCAGCACCAGCAGGCCCTTCCACAGGTCGGCCACCAGCCACCACTTGCCGGCGAACTGGAACACCGTCGGGCCCTCGCCGGGCAACTGGCTGACGGGGCCGCGCACGGTCCAGGTCTTGAGGTCGGGGCTGTCGGCCACCTTGAGCGTGCTGCCGCCCTGCTCGTCCTTGAACCACATGCGCCAGCCGCCCTGCGGCGCGCGGATGACCGAGGCGTCGATGACCTTGGGCGAGCCCAGGTCGGCCTTGCCGGCACAGGTCCAGTTGCGCAGGTCGGTGCTGGTCAGGTGCTCGATGCGGCGCTCGCCGGTCCAGCTCTTGTGCACGCCCGGCACGATGGTCAGCCACAGGTGGTAGAGCCCGTCGAAGTCCTGGATCTCGGGCGCCCACAGCGTGACGCCGGTGCATTCGGCGGGGAACTTCGCTTCGCTGTCGAAGTGCCACTTGTTGCCGTCGCGGGTCGTCGCGATGCCGATCGGCGTGGCGTGCACCCAGCTGACGTCCTTGGGGTCGTCCAGCCGCAGCGTCGCGCGGCGGTTCGTGTAGAACATCTCCCAGCGCTTCAGGCCGCGATTGAAGACGAGGGACACGTCGGCGGCGCCGTCCAGCACGGGGTCGCGGTAGAGCGGGCGGGGCGCGGGTTCGGGCGCGGTGGCGCAGCCCGTGAGCGCCACCAGCAGCGCGATCGAGGTGATGAACTTCATGGCGTGACCTTGATGGGCAGGTAGCGCGGCGCCTTCATCGCGGCGCCGAGGTGATAGCTGGTGTGCGGCGGCTGGTTGTAGCCGGCGTTCTGCGCGGCGACCTGCACGCGGTACTGCGGGTCGTGCATCAGCGTGACGAGGCGGTGCTCGGTCGGGATGGCGGTGGAGAACACCAGCAGCGCGCTGCTGTCCTCGTTGCGCCAGACGACTTCCTCGCGCCAGTCGCCGAGCAGGTCGGCCGACAGCACCGGGTTGCCCTTGGTGCCGTTGTTGGATGCGGCCCGGAAGGCCTTGCCGTTCAGCAGGTTCTCGAACTTGAAGGTCGCCGGGTTCCACTTGTCGATGGACACATGGTCGAGCGACTCGCGCAGCAGGTCGCCGTCCCACCAGATCGCGAAGTTGAAGCGGTTGGGGTGCTTGTCGCTGACGAGCTTGCCGCTGGCGTTCATCAGGCCGCCGACGGAGCCCCAGCATTCGGCGCCGGGCCAGGCGGGGTCGATGTCGAAGCAGACGCCGCGGCCCACGTCGGTCTTGTTGCCGGACATGCTCCACAGCAGCTTGCCGGTGGCCGCGTCGTGCATCTCCAGGCCGTGCTCGCCATAGCAGCGCGGCGTCTCGTGGACCATGTAGATCTGCTGGCCTTCGCGCGCCGGGTCGAAGGCGCTGACGTGCAGCGCATCGCCGTGGCACAGGCCGGTGCTGTAGAGCAGCCTGCCGGTGCCGGAGATGGTGGCGGCGCCGTAGATGATGTCGTCGCGGCCGTCGCCGTCGACGTCGGCCACCGAGAACCAGTGCGCGCCCTGGCCTGCGGCGGGCTTGCTGGCCTCGTCGGCGGCGCTGTCGAACACCCAGCGTTGCGTCAGCTTGCCGTCGCGCCAGTCCCAGGCGGCGATGACGGCGCGGGTGTAGTAGCCGCGCGAGAACACCGCGCTGGGCCGCTGGCCGTCCAGATAGGCCACGCCGGCCAGGAAGCGGTCGACGCGGTTGCCGTAGCCGTCGCCCCAGGCCTGCACGTCGCCGCGCGGCGGCGTGTAGTCGACCGTCGCCATCGCCGCGCCGGTCTGGCCGTTGAAGACGGTCAGGAACTCCGGGCCGGCCAGCACGTAGCCGGCCTCGTTGCGGTAGTCGGCCTTCGCATCGCCGATGACCTTGCCGACGCCATCCACCGTGCCGTCGGCCGTCTTCATCATGACCTCGGCCTTGCCGTCGCCATCGAGGTCGTAGGCGACGAAGCTGGTGTAGTGGGCGCCGGCGCGGATGTTGGCGCCCAGGTCGATGCGCCACAGACGCCTGCCGTCGAGCCTGTAGGCATCGACGAAGGTGTGGCCGGTGTAGCCCTTGTGCGAGTTGTCGTGGGCATTGGTGGGCTGCCACTTCACGATGAGCTCGTACTGGCCGTCGCCGTCCACGTCGGCCGGCGCGCCGTCGTTGGCTTCGTAGCTGTAGGTCACGCCGTCGGGTGAGGTGCCGCCCTCGGGCTTCTGCAGCGTGATGCGCAGATAGGGCTGGCTCCATGGCGATGCCGCGGCCGAGGCCAGCTGCTCATGGCCCGACACGACGGCGCGCACCGTGTAGAGGCTGTCGCTGCGGCCCTGCGCGTCGACGAGGTTGGTCAGCGCCTGCGGCTCGGCGTTGATGCGCCTGCCGTCACGGTAGACGTTGAAGCGCACGTCGGCCGCGTCGTTGCCGAGCTGCCGCCAGCTGACGAACACGCCGTTGGCCGAAGCCAGCGCGACGACGCCGCGGTCGAGCTTTTCCACCTGGCGGCCATCGGCCTGGGCGGAGGCCCCCGCCAGCAGCAGGCAGCCGGCCAGGCCGCGGACGAAGAAGCGCAAAGAGGTCATCGGGACATCACCATCAAAAAAACGGCTCCTTGCGGAGCCAGAGCACTCGAAAGTGCCCACAGGAGGGCCATGCCGGCCACGCCGGAGATCAGAGCTTGTAGCCCAGCGTCACGTAATAGCGGCGGCCGGACCACGCCAGCTCGTTGGGGCGCGACAGGTCGCCAGCGTAGGTCAGCTCGGCCTGGTCGGTGAGGTTCTTGGCTTCGACGGAGAACGTCAGGTTCTTCGTGGCCTTCCACTGGAACTTCGCGTCCAGGTAGCCGGTCTTGTCGGCGAAGTTGGGGTTGCCCGACACGTCGTTGCCGCCGGTGTAGTACTTGTCGCGATAGGCGTAGGCCAGGCGGGCGTTGAACAGCTCGTTGTCGTACCAGAGGCCGAGGTTGTAGGAGTTCTTCGACAGGCCCGGGTAGGGCAGCACGGAGCCGTCAAGCGGGCTGATGAGTTCGCCGCCCTTGGCGTACTTGAAGTTCATGTGGGTGTAGTTGGCATCCACGCCGAAGCCGCTCAGCCAGCCCGGCAGGAAGGTCAGCGCCGTGCGGCCCGCCAGTTCCAGGCCCTGCGTCGTGGCGCCCTGCCCGTTGACCGGTTGGGTCACGTCGAACAGGCGGCCGTCGCCGTAGAAATTGACGCCACGGTTCATGATGCCCGTGCGGATGTAGGTGCCGATCTTGGTGCGGAAGGTGGCCAGGCTGAGCTGCGTGTCACGGCTGGGGTAGTACTCCGCACTCAGGTCGTACTTGGTGGCGCGGTAGGGCTTGAGGTTGGGGTTGCCGGCCGTGCAATCGTCGGTGCCGTCGCCACCGCGGGCCGGGGAGCCGCTGCCGGTCGTGCAGGTGACGTTGGGCGCCAGCAGGTCGATGGCCGGACGCGACATCACCTTGGCCGCACCGCCGCGCAGCAGCAGCTTGCCGTTCAGCAGTTGCAGCGTGGCGTTCAGGCTGGGCAGCACATCGCTGTAGCTGCCGTCGAGCGACACCACCTTGTTGCTGTTCACGAGGGGGGAGCAGCTCGACACCGTGTTCGGATCGCAGGTGCGGTCCACCTGCAGGCCGGTCGACGTCACGTTGGTGCGGGTGTAGCGCACGCCGACGTTGCCATCCAGCGGCAGGCCGAAGACCTCGGTGCCCCAGTCCAGGCGCACATAGGCCGCCTTGACCTTCTCGGTGATGTCGAAGGCGGGGATCTGCGGATAGGTCTTGCCGTCGCTGCCGGGCGTCTCGTACAGGTATTTGTGCGAGAAGTCGCTGGTGTCGAAGATGCCCGACGCGGCCGTCGCCGCATAGCTCGGCGCCGTCCAGTTGCCGGGTACGCCGGAGATGTCGCCATAGCCGCCCATGAAGGTGCCGGGCGACTTGGTGCGGATCGCGTTGACGATCTCCTGCATGCGCGCGCCGGTCACGTAGGACGTCTTGAAGCCGCTGTTGATGAAGGTCTGCGAGTCGTTCGGGCGCTGCGCCGTGCCGGTGTAGAGCGGGTCCCAGATGAGGGTCTGGTTGACGTTGGCGGTGCGGGCGTTGATGTCCACCGCCTCGTTGGTGTTGGTCAGCAGGCCGTTGTTCTGCACCAGATAGCCGCCGCCGTTGAACTGGCGCGAGCTGTACTCGCGCGCCTGGCCGCCGAACCACAGGCTCTGGAAGAAGCCGTGGTCGAACTGGTACTGGAAGTCCAGCTTGCCCTGGGTTTCCTTGTTCAGCGTCGCCGACGGACGGTACTGCATCTGCGCCTGCACATACGACGATGCGTTGTCGGGGCTGTAGGCGGTCGGGAAGGTGAACTGCGGCAGGCGGTTGTCATCGAGCTTGACGATCAGGCCGGGCGCGTTCTGCGTCAGCACGATGTTGTTGCTCTCGCTCTTGTAGTCGGACTTGGAGTCGCCCAGCAGGCCTTCGACGCGCCATTTGTCGTTCTTGAACTTGAAGCCGGCCGTCGTGTACTTGGACTTGATGTCCAGCGCGAAATCGCGCGCCGACGTGCTGAACGCGCCCTGGCCACCCTGGCCAGCGACGTTCAGGCAGTTGCCGACGGTGAACTGCGTGACGTGGTGGTTGTCCACCACCATGCCCGCCGGCGTCGTGGCCGTGGGCGCGCCGACGCAGGTGCCCGCCGTGGCCACGGTGCCGTTGGCCGCGTAGACAGGCGCATTGCCCGGCGAGGCCAGCCGCGTCACCGCCGAGAAGTCGGTGCCGTAGTTCATGTCGTTGAGCCGCTGCGCCTGCGTGTTGGCCTGGTAGCTCACGTAGGCGTCCAGTTCCTTGGTGAACTGGTATTGCGCCGTCAGTTCGGCGGAGCTGCGCTTGTGGTCGCGGGTCCAGATGCCGTAGCGCGAGATGCGCGGCGAGTAGTCGAACCACTGGTTGTTGCACGCCGCCTGGTCGGCGGCAGCCAGGCTGGCGCATCCGGCCTTGGTGGTCACGGCCGCGGCATTGGCGTTCAGGCTGGTGACGGTCTTGTCCGCCGAGAAGTCCCAGTCGCGCAGGAAGGCCCAGGACGTGTTGCGCGAGAAGTCGCCGCGCGTGTAGACCTTGTCGTAGACCAGGTTGGCCATCAGGCCCAGCTTGTTGTCGAGGAACTTGTCGGCCAGCAGCAGCGTGGCGCGCGGCTGGGTGCCGCCGCGCAGGCTGCCCTGCTCGGCCGACAGCGTGCCGGCGATCGTGGGCTTGGCGAAGTCCAGCGGCTTGCGCGTCTTGATGTCCACGGTGCCGCCGATGCCGCCTTCGGGCAGGTCGGCCGTCGAGCCCTTGATGACGTCGATGGATGCGATCAGCTCGGCCGCCAGTTCGCGGAGCTCGGCGCCGCGGCCGGCCGTGCCGTTGGTGCTGAGCACGGACATGCCGTTGATCTGCACGCGGTTCAGGTTGGGCTCGACGCCGCGGATGGCCACCTGCGAGCCTTCGCCGAACTGGCGCGACAGCTGCACGCCGGTGATGCGCGACAGCGCCTCGCCGACGTTCTTGTCAGGGAACTGGTCGATGTCTTCCGCGACGATGCTGTCGACGACGGTCGACGCGTTCTTCTTGCGGTCGATGGCGCTCTGGATGGAGCGGCGGATGCCGGTCACGACGACGGTGTCGAGCTGGTTGGCTTCCTTGGCGGCCGGTGCGGAGGCTGCCGCTTCAGGCGCGGCGGGTTGCTGGGCCTGGGCCTGGCTGGCCAGGGCGGCCGAAATGGCCAGAGCGAGAGGCGTCCAACGCGCAATCTGCGCGCCGCTGTTGATCTGTTTCAGCATTTTCCGTCTCCAGAATATTCATGCCGGACGCAATTCCCGCGTCTCTTTTTATATTGCCCCACGCCGAGTCTAGGCGCCTGTTTTTGGCCCGTATCCACCGCGCAGGAAAGAATCACCGGCTTGATTGCTTCGGCCCGCACCAGCCATGGCAAACGGAGATTTCGCCCAATTCAATGCGTACTTCCGAGGCATGGAAGGACCCACGGAGCACGGCCGTCGATACTCAGGCAGCCGATCACTCAATTACATGACCGAGTTTCGCGCAGCTCGAATATGGATATACAAAATGCAACAAAGCCGGCGCCGCCATACTCACAAAACTCAGCGGCGCTCCAGCCAGGCCTGCGGTACCGGCACGACGCAGATATTCATTTCACGACCATCCGCCGCCAGCATGGCCGACTGGATCTGGATCTTCCTGCCGTCGGGGCTGAAGGTCGGATGAACGTGGTCGCGCGCCGTCGTCCTGTGGCCGGCGCTCAGCAGCATCATTTCGCGCGTGCGGCGGTCGATCAGGTAGAGGCCGCGCTCGAAGTCGTCGCCCACCGCAAAGCGGCCGTCGTAGGAGCCATGCACATGCCACAGGCCGCTGCCCGTGGGCGTCTGGCCGGCAATCATCATCTCGCGCGTGCGCAGGTTGACGATGGCCAGGCCCGTCGGCTTCTCGCGGGTGCCGGTGTTGCCCCAGCCGTCTTCCTGCCCGGGGTTGGCGCCCTCGACGGCCGTGCCCGCCGGACGCTTGGGATCGACGACGCCAGGGATGGGGCGGTGGCCCATGATGGCCAGCGCCACCTCGTCCTTGCCGATGAAGGCCTCGTGCGTGACCCATTCGTAGGGCGCCTCGGGGTAGAGCGGGCGCAGGCCCGTGCCGTCGCCGTTGACGGTCCAGGTGCGCTGCGGCGACTTGCCACCCGTCTCCCAGCTGAACACCAGTTCGCCCGGGTTCCAGCTGTTGCTCTGGATATGGCCGATCTGGAAGGGCACGGAGACGACGTGCCGCAGCTCGCCCGTCTTCACGTTGATCTTGCCGATGGCATGCGGGCCGGCGCCCATGTTGCGCGGGCCGAAGGGCGGGTCGGCCTTGGTGCCGGCCGGCAGCCTGGCGCCCGCGTAGGCCTTGCCCTGGATGCGGAAGTAGAACCACTGGCCGTCGGCGTCCAGCGCGTTGTCGCCATAGGCCTCCAGCTCGGCCGGCAGCGTGGCGAAGATGCGCTGGTAGGCGCTCGCGGCTTTCAGCGTGCCGGCCTTGCTGTCGGCGAACAGCCGGTCCAGGTCCACCTCGACGGCCTGCCTGACCTTGTCATTGGCGCCGCCGGCCGGGTCCTTGCGCAGGAAGTAGAGCCTGTTGCCGCCCGACTGCGCGAGGTTGAGCATGCCCTCGTAGCCGCCCTCGGTGACCTGCACCATCTCGCCACTGGCCTCGTTGACGGCGATGGCCTCGCCCTTCACGCGGTTGGAGCGGAAGACGAGCCACTGGCCGTCGGCCGTCCACTGCGGATGGCTGGGGTAGATCTTGGCGTCGCCGCGCGGCTGCGTCGTCAGGAAGGTCAGCGGCGTGCCGGTGACCGGATCGTTGACGACGCGCTTTTCCGAAGGAAAGCGCTGGCCGATCTGGGCCCAGGCGGGCGTGAGCGCGACCAGCAGGGTCAGCAGCAGGGAGGTCTTGCGAAGCGACATGGTGGGAGCCTTGATCCGGGTGCCACGACTCTAGGACCCGCTCCTTTGCCGGATGTTGCTGGCTGCCAATCGCTCAAGAACTTGCGCCATCCCGGCCGGCCTTCCGGGCCGGCTGCTCCTAGCATCCACGCCATGATCGCCCTGCCCACCCGGCGCCTGACCAGGCGCATCCTTGCGTCGCTCCTCCTCGCCCTGCCGCTGGCCCCCATCCAGCTCGCCCATGCCCAGGAGTTCACCGCCACCACCGACCCGGCACGCGCCCAGGTCACGCTGCCCGAGCCGGCGAAGCCCGAACTGCCGTCGCTGATCTTCATCGGCGACTCCACCGTGCGAAACGGCCGCGACGATGGCCAGGGCAAAGGCGCCGAAGGCCAATGGGGCTGGGGCAACCCGATCGCCGCCTACTTCGACCTGAACAAGATCAACGTCGTCAACCGCGCCGTCGGCGGGTTGTCCAGCCGCACCTACCGCACCAGCGGCCACTGGGATCGCACCAAGCCCTTCATCAAGAAGGGCGACTGGGTCGTCATGCAGTTCGGCCACAACGACGCCAGCCCGGTCAACGACAACAGCCGCGCCCGCGGCGTGCTGCGCGGCACCGGTCCCGAGAAGGAAGACATCAACAACCTGCTGACCGGCAAGCCCGAGACCGTGCTCACCTACGGCGCCTACCTGCGCGGCTACATCGCCGAGATCCGCGCGGCCGGCGCCACGCCCGTCGTCGCGTCGCCGGTCATCCGCAAGCGCTGGGAGGCCGATGGCGTGAAGGTCACACGCGCCGGCGGCAACTTCGCCGCCTGGGCCGCCGAGGTCGCGAAGCAGGAGAACGTCGCCTTCATCGACCTCAACGAATGGGGCGCACTGCGCTACGAGGCGCTGGGCAAGGCCGCCGTCGAGAAGTTCTTCCCGGCCGACCAGCCGCAGGAGACCGTGCACACCAACTGGCTCGGTGCCGCCATCAACGCCCAGCTCGTCATCGCTGGCCTGATCCAGAACAAGGTGCTGCCGGACAACGTCTACCTGCGCCGTTTCGCGCCCGACGGCAGCGATGACCGCCCGGTCGTCGACGCCCGCAAGGTCAAGGTCGAGGCACCGCGCGATCCCAAGCTGCCCAGCCTCGTGCTGATCGGCGACTCCACGGTGCGCAGCGGCGGCCAGAACGGCGCCTACGGCTGGGGCGAGCGCCTGGCGCCCTTCTTCGACACGCAGAAGGTCAACATCGTCAACAACGCCATCGGCGGCCGCAGCAGCCGCACCTTCTTCACCGAAGGCCGCTGGGCTTCGGTGCTGGAGCAATTGAAGCCCGGCGACTGGCTGCTGATCCAGTTCGGCCACAACGACGGCGCCCGCATCGGCGACCCCGCCGGCAAGAACCGCGGCTCCGTGCCCGGCATCGGCCCGGAGGCCGTGGAAGACACCCGGCCCGACGGCACGAAGGAGATGGTGCAGAGCTTCGGCTGGTATCTGGCGCGCTACATCAACGATGCCAAGGCCAAGGGCGCTCGTGTCGTCGTGCTGTCGCCCATACCGCACAAGGACCGCTGGCAGGCCGACCAGCCGCGCGACTTCGAGAACTATGCGGCCTGGGGCGAGCAGGTCGCCCGCGCCAACGGCGCCGAGTTCATCGACCTGACGATGCGGGTCACCCAGGCCTACCGCAGCGTGGGCGCAGAGAAGGTCGACACCTTCTTCTCCGACGCCCGCACGCACACCAATGACGCCGGTGCCGTCTTCAACGCCGCCCAGGTCGTCGAAGGGCTGAAGCGCCTGCCCAACCCATCTTTTTCGAGCTTCCTTGCCAAGCCCTGAAAAACTCGCTTAGAATGGCGGGCTTAGGCGCTTTAGCTCAGTTGGTTAGAGCGATGGAATCATAATCCACAGGTCCGGGGTTCGAGTCCCTGAAGCGCCACCAACACCGAAACCCCTGGTAGATCGATGATCTACCAGGGGTTTTTCCGTTTCCGGGGTCCACACACGAGAGTCCGACATCGTTGTGCTGAGCCGATCAGCGGGCCGGCACTGACGGCGGGACGCCGGCGATTCATGCTCGGTGCTCCGGCCTTGGCAGCACCGCCATCAAGATCAGCCAAAGTAACTGGTTGAAACATTCCGGCCGCGATCGCGGAGCTGGGCCGGACCTTGCTAACGTTGACAAACGTGAACATTGAACCGCCGCTATCTACCGCCGGGCCCGCATACGTTTTGCACGTCGACGACCAGGCGGATCTCCTCCAAACGACCAAGATGCTTCTTGATCGTCCTGGCGTGGAGATCGTGTCTGCGGACTCCGCGGCAGCGGCGATGAAGCGATTGCGCGAGCGCGAGTTCGCGCTCGCCCTGGTGGACGTGAACATGCCGACCACTGGCGGCTTCGAGCTTGCGGAGATGATGCGCCGCGACGAGCATTCGCGCGACGTACCCGTCATCTTCATCACCGGCTCCAGCACGGACCCCGTGCAGACATTTCGGGGTTACGAGACGGGGGCCGTCGATTTCCTGATGAAGCCGGTTCATCCGCTGGTGCTGGAGGGCAAGGTCGGGGCATTCGTTTCGCTCTACCACCAGCGCAAGGCCCTGCGCGACCAGAAGGACTACTTCGAGCGCCTGCTGCGGGCCAACCAACGGATGGCTGCCGAACTGGAGCGCGCACATGAGCAGGCAGTGCAGGCAGCCTTTACCGACGAATTGACCGGCGTGCCGAATCGCCGCCACATCCTGAAGCTGGCGGCCACCGCGTTGACCGATCCGCGCAAGCACTCCCAACCCGTCAGCTTTGCCCTGCTCGATCTGGACCACTTCAAGAAGGTCAACGACACCTATGGCCACGCGGGTGGCGATGCCGTGCTGCGGCACTTCTGTCAGCACACGCAGAGCCACCTGCGTGCGGGGCAGGCGATGGGCCGCCTGGGGGGCGAGGAGTTCCTGCTGCTGCTTCCCGGCACCGAGTTGGCGGATGCTCAGACTGCATTGGAACGGGTTCGCCACACGTTGGAGCCGCACGCCGGAATTCGCTACACATTTTCTGCAGGCCTGGCCCGCGCGCGGGCAGGCGACACCGTCGACGCCGTCCTTGAGCGGGCCGACCAGGCGCTGTACCTCTCCAAGGAGCGCGGGCGGGACTGCACGTCCAGCGAGCTGATGGGGCTGTAGCGCCTCGAATCTCCGGAGCCAGGCGTTCAGACAGAAGGCGGCCGCATCGTGAGATGCGCCCGCTTTTCCTTGTGCGCGTCTTTTTCACATCGGGTTACCCCCCTAGACAGGGAGGCTCCGGATTGCCAGTCACTATGTTGGGGGGCCATATGTGCGCCGCCGCACAGACGGCACATACGCGCCAATGCTGTACTGCAGCACGCCTGCACGGTGCGGGTTTTCAAGGAGTCTCCCTATGTCGCTTTCCTCAAAAACACTACGACGGCCATCACTCCGCAGCGTCGCAGCGGCGATGGCGCTCATGACGGCTTGCGTGGCAGCTTCTGCACTGCCCCAGTTCACGTTCACCCCCAGCGGCGCAGGCCTCAATGGCGGTGCCATCACGGCAGACAACATCCTGTTCTCTGACTTCGCCACGGTCACGAGCGGACCAGGCGGCACCTTCACCGAAACCGGTTTTCTTTCGATCACCGGTTTCCAACTGGGCGGTACAAACCTGACCCCAGCCGGCTTGAATTCCGATTACGGTCTGTACATTGCCTTTACGGGCACTGGCACGACCACGACCAACAATCCCACGACAACGCCCAACACCGGCACGTTCGATACGCTGACGTACACGCTCTATGGCTACAACGGCAGCGCCACTTTCGGCTTCTCCGGCAACACGCCCACCGAAACGGCTTCTGGTGAAGTGGCGCTTGCCAGCGGCACCCTCATTTCCGGCACCGTGGTGACGATGCCAGCAGGCGGCGGCAAGTTCAATCCGTCCGCAAACGCGAGTCTGAACTTTTGGGTCGACCCGGCCGCGACTGCTTTCTTCACCGCGCCGAATCCGTTCTACAACGTGGCCCTGACCTCGTTCACGAACACAACGTCGCAGGTCACGCTGACCGCCGATGGCTTCCGCATTAGCCAAGGCAGCGGATCGCTGAACTTCGAACCGCTGCCGGTACCCGAGCCGAGCAGCACCGCGATGCTGCTGGCCGGCCTGGGTGTCGCCGGCCTGCTGTATCGCCGCAAGATGAGCGCCCGGTGATCTGATGTGCCTTCGGTCTCCTGCGGCTTCCGCGGGAGACCAGCCGTCACCGGGTCAAACCGCCGACGGCGAGCGCAACAGGCGCTCGAATTCGCACCGGATGGTGCGATGGCATTCGCAAGCACGGCCCTCCAGGCCGTCGCGGTCCAGCACCGTGATGCGACCGCGCGCGTAGCGAATGCAACCCGCCTGCTGCAGTTTCGCTGCCGCGCCGGTGACGCTTTCACGCCTTACCCCCAACAGGCCAGCCATGGCCTCCTGCGTCATCGCCAGATCTTCGCCCTGCTGCAGCTCCAGGCGCATCAGGATCAAGCGGGCGACCTGCTGGTCCAGGGAATGAAGCCGGCTGCACAGCGCCGTCTGCATGATCCCGGCGACCAAGGCCTGCGCATAGGCCAGCAGCAACCGACGCACTTCGAACTGCTTCGAAAACTCTTCGGCCAGCACCGAGGCCCTGACACGGATGGCCTTGCCGGGCATCTGGACCACGGCGCGACTGCGCGTGAAGTTGCCGCTCAGCAGCGGCAGACCGACCACCCCCTCGCGCCCCACGGTTGCCACCTCGAACGACGAGTCGACACCCTCCGGCGTCGCCAGCGACACCAGCGCCGTGGTCGGGAAATATGCCCACTGCAGCGGTACGTCCGCCTCATGCAGCACCTGGCCCTGGCGCAAGTAGACACATTCCGCCTGAACGCAACAGCGCTGGCGCTGCTGTTCGGGCAACGCCCTCAGCAAGCGGTTGTATTTCCATTCGGCGGCATAGGCCGCACCGCGGAGCACGCCTTGGTCTGCGCCCGAATTGCCCACCTGCCACCAGGCGACCTCGGAAAGCAACGCCTCGCCAACCGGCGAAACAAAAGCTTTGGCACGCAAGGGGAAGTCGGTCATGGATTCACGGAATACGGAAAAAACTAGTAAGCAAAAGCCACGCCCGAATTGGGCCCAGGGGCGCCAACGGCTGAAGGGACAAATTTGCAGACAGGTTTGCAGACACCGGTACGCCGAGCGCCTGCGACGGCACGACAACTAGAATACTGGGTTCCGCGCCGCTGAACCGGCGCTTGCAGCCACTGGACACATACCATGTACCGCTGTGCCCTCCCGCTGGCGCTGGCCGCCAGCTGTCTGGTCGCCCATGCCCAGACACACCGCGTCTTCCCCGCCCACGCCCTGCGCGGCGAACTGGTCATCACGCAGTTTCCAGACGCCACGATGAACGGGCGGGCCGTGCGCTTCGCACCCGGCGCCCGCATCAAGGGCGACACCAATCTCTGGGTGCCACCGGCGGGCCTCGCGGGCCAGAAGCTCGTCGTGCACTACACCGTCGAAACCAGCGGGCTGATCATGGACGCCTGGGTGCTCAACCCCGCCGAACTCGCCAACAAGCCCTGGCCGACGACGCGCGCCGAATCCGCAACTTGGGCCTTCAACCCCGGCGACCAGACCTGGATCAAGCAATGACCGACACGACCTCAAGGAAGGTCTACATCAAGACCTTCGGCTGCCAGATGAACGAGTACGACTCGGACAAGATGGCCGACGTGCTGGGCGCCGCCAAGGGTTACACGCCCACCGACGACCCCGAGCAGGCCGACCTCATCCTCTTCAACACCTGCTCGGTGCGCGAGAAGGCGCAGGAGAAGGTCTTCAGCGACCTGGGCCGAGTGAAGCATCTGAAGGCCAAGGGCGTCATGATCGGCGTCGGCGGCTGCGTGGCCTCGCAGGAAGGCGCCGCCATCATCGAGCGCGCGCCGTACGTGGACGTCGTCTTCGGCCCGCAGACGCTGCACCGCCTGCCGCAGATGCTGGAAGCCCGCCGCGAGCAGCGCCGCCCGCAGGTGGACATCTCCTTCCCCGAGATCGAGAAGTTCGACCATCTGCCGCCGGCCAAGGTCGAAGGCGCCTCGGCCTTCGTCTCCATCATGGAAGGCTGCTCCAAGTACTGCAGCTACTGCGTGGTGCCCTACACCCGCGGCGAGGAGGTCTCGCGGCCCTTCGACGACGTGCTGACCGAGATCGCCGGCCTGGCCGACCAGGGCGTCATGGAGATCAACCTGCTGGGCCAGAACGTCAACGCCTACCGCGGCAGGATGGGCGACACCGCCGAGCATGCCGACCTGGCCCTGCTGCTGGAATACGCGGCCGAGATCCCCGGCATCCGCCGCCTGCGCTTCACGACCAGCCATCCCAACGAGTTCAGCCCGCGCCTCATCGAGGCCTACGGCAGGATCCCGCAACTGGTGAACCACCTGCACCTGCCCGTGCAGCACGGCAGCGACCGCATCCTGATGGCGATGAAGCGCGGCTACACGGCGCTGGAGTTCAAGAGCATCGTGCGCAAGCTGCGCGCCATCCGCCCGGACCTGCGCCTGGCCAGCGACTTCATCGTCGGCTTCCCTGGCGAAACCGACGAAGATCACGCCAAGCTGATGAAGCTGGTCCACGACGTCGGCTTCGACGCGTCGTTCAGCTTCATCTTCAGCCCCCGCCCCGGCACGCCGGCCGCGGCGCTGGAAGACACGGCGCCCTACGAGGTCAAGGTCAAGCGCCTGCAGGAGCTGCAGGCCGCCATCGAGGCGCATGCGCTGACGATCTCGCAAGGCATGGTCGGCAAGGTCGAGAAGGTGCTCGTCACCGGCAACGCCCGCAAGGACGCCTCCGAGCTGATGGGCCGCACCGAGTGCAACCGCATCGTCAACTTCGCCGGCTCACAGCGCTTGATGAACCAGCTCGTCGACGTGCGCATCACGACGGCCTTTGCGCATTCGCTGCGCGGCGAGGTCGTCACGACGGAAGACGTCCTCAGCGCTTGAAGCTCAACAGGACCCACTGCGGCAGGGCCACGCCGAGCACCAGCAAGGCGTAGCCGGCCATGCGGCCATCCCGGCCCAGCAGGATCAGCGAGCCAATGACCGCGGCGGTTCCGCCCGCCGCGCCCCAGGCCCACAACCTTCGCCAGCCCAGAGACTTCGCCTCGCGCCGCCACAGACCCTTGATCGCCAGCGTCAGCAGCGCGGCCAGCCCCCAGGCAGGCGCAAACAGGTTGGCAATGTGCCAAAACGCATCCAAAGGGCTCATATCGGGTTCTAGCGATTGACCGGCATCAGGCGGTTTGAAAGCCGCGAATCCTACAATTCATCCCCATGTCGGTCTTCGCTCTCGGCCTGAACCACAACACCGCCCCGCTGGATCTGCGCGGGCGGTTCGCGTTCACGCTGGAGCAACTGGCACCGTCGCTGATGGGCCTGCGCCAGAAGCTGCCCGGTGCGCCCGAGGCGGCCATCCTGTCGACCTGCAACCGCACCGAGGTCTACGTGGCCGCACCTCAGACGCAGGTGCAACCCGCCATCGCCTGGCTGGCGCAGACGGGCGGCGTGGACGCCGGTGAGCTGCGCGAGCACGCCTACGTGATGCAGGGCAGCGCCGCCGCGCGCCATGCCTTCCGCGTCGCCAGCGGGCTCGATTCGATGGTGCTGGGCGAGCCGCAGATCCTTGGCCAGATGAAGCAGGCCGTGAAGGAGGCCGAGGCCGCCGGCGCGCTGGGCACCACGCTGCACCAGCTCTTCCAGCGCAGCTTCTCGGTGGCCAAGGAAGTGCGCTCCTCCACGGAGATCGGCGCCCATTCCATCAGCATGGCCGCCGCCGCCGTGCGCCTGGCCGGCCAGTTGTTCGAAGACCTGGCCAAGACCCGTGTGCTCTTCGTCGGCGCCGGCGAGATGATCGAGCTGACGGCGACCCATTTCGCCGCGAAGACGCCACGCCACATGGCCGTTGCCAACCGCACGCTGGAGCGCGGTGAGAAGCTGGCCATCCGCTTCGGTGCCGAGGCCGTACGCCTGTCGGACCTGCCCGATCGCCTGCACGAGTTCGACATCGTCGTGTCCTGCACCGCGTCCAGCCTGCCGCTGATCGGCCTGGGCGCCGTCGAGCGCGCGCTCAAAAAACGCAAGCACCGCCCGATGTTCATGGTCGACCTGGCCGTGCCGCGCGACATCGAGCCCGAGGTCGCCCAGCTGGACGACGTCTACCTCTACACCGTCGACGAATTGGCCCAGCAGGTACAGACCGCGGGCGAGAAGCGCCAGGCTGCCGTCGAGCAGGCCGAGGCCATCGTCGAGACCGGCGTGCAGAGCTTCATGCACTGGCTGGACCAGCGCCACACCGTGCCGCTGATCCAGGCCCTGCATCAGCAGACCGACGACTGGCGCGCCGCCGAAATCGCCCGCGCGCGCAAGCTGCTGGCCAAGGGCGCCGACGTCGAAGAGGTGCTGGATGCTCTCTCCAAGGGCCTCACGCAGAAGCTGCTGCACGGCACGCTGGCCGAGCTGAACGCCAGCGACGGCGAGCAACGCCTGCAGCTGGCGCAGACCGTCTCGCGCCTGTTCCTGCGCGGCCGGCAGTCCTAGCGGCGCTCACCGCCGCCGCCCCTGGCGCAGTCGCTGCGCCGCCCCTGACTGCTCTTCCGTTCCCGCCCATGAAAGACTCCCTGCGCCAGCAGTTCGACCGCCTCGGCTTCCGCCTCGCCGAGCTGGACACCATCCTTGCCGACGGCAGCATCGCGTCGGACATGAAGCGCTACCGCGCGCTGACCCGCGAGCAGTCCGAGGTCTCCGGCCTCGTCGAGCGCTACCGCCGCTATCAGCAGCACGAGGCCGACCTCGCCGCCGCGCGCGACCTGCTGGACGACCCGGAGATGGCCGACATGGCCCGCGAGGAGATCGCCAGCAACGAGGCGGCCCTCGCCGCGCTGGACCAGGAACTGCAGCTCGCGCTGATTCCCAAGGATCCCGACGACGAGCGCAACGCCTTCCTCGAAATCCGCGCCGGCACGGGCGGCGACGAATCGGCGCTGTTCGCCGGCGACCTGGCGCGCATGTACCTGCGCTTCGCCGAAGGCCAGGGCTGGCGCACGGAGATCCTGTCCGAGAACGTGTCGGACCTGGGCGGCTACAAGGAGCTGGTCGTGCGCATCGAGGGCGACGGCGTCTATGGCCGGCTGAAGTTCGAGTCCGGAGGCCACCGCGTGCAGCGCGTGCCGGCGACCGAGACCCAGGGCCGCATCCACACCAGCGCCTGCACCATCGCCGTGATGCCCGAGCCCGACGAGGCCGAGGCCATCACGCTGAACCCGGCCGACCTGCGCATCGACACCTTCCGCGCCAGCGGCGCCGGCGGCCAGCACATCAACAAGACCGACTCCGCGGTGCGTGTCGTCCACCTGCCGACCGGCATCGTGGCCGAATGCCAGGACGGCCGCAGCCAGCACAGCAACAAGGCCAAGGCGCTGCAGGTGCTGCAGGCGCGCATCCAGGAGAAGGAGCGCAGCGAGCGCGCCGCCAAGGAGGCTGCCACGCGCAAGGGCCTGATCGGCACGGGCGACCGCAGCGACCGCATCCGCACCTACAACTTCCCGCAGGGCCGCCTCACCGACCACCGCATCAACCTGACGCTGTACAAGCTGGGCCAGATCATGGACGGCGATCTGGACGACGTCATCCAGGGCCTGCTGGCCGCACAGGCCGCCGAGCAACTGGCCGAACTGGAAGCCGGGCGCACATGACGGTCGACGAGGCGCTGGCGATGGCCCGCCAGCTCGGCATCGAGCGCGGCGACGCGCAGACGCTGCTCGGCCACCTGACCGGCCAGAACCGCACCTGGCTCGTCATGCATGGCGATGTACCGGTTGCGGGTGCCGAAGCCGCGCTGCGCCGCCTGGCCGGCGGCGAGCCCCTGGCCCACCTGACCGGCTGGCAGCCCTTCCACGGGTTGATGCTGCATGTCACGCCGGCCACGTTGATCCCGCGGCCGGACACCGAGACCCTCGTCGACTGGGCGCTGGAACTGCTTGCCGCGCTACCAGGTCAGCCCAGCGTCGTCGACCTGGGCACCGGCAGCGGCGCCATCGCGCTGGCCATCAAGGCCGCCTGCCCGCGCGCCGAAGTCACGGCCGTCGACTTCAGCACTGACGCGCTGGCCGTTGCACAAGGCAATGGTGAACGCCTGGGTCTGCGCGTCGACTGGTGCCACGGCAGCTGGTTCGACCCGCTGGCCGGCCAGCGCTTCGATCTCGTCGTCAGCAACCCACCCTACATCGCCGGCGACGACCCGCATCTGCCGGCCCTTCGCCACGAGCCCCTCTCTGCGTTGACGCCGGGCGGCGACGGCTTGGCAGACCTTCGTGCGCTCATCGATACCGCGCCTCGGCACCTCAACCCAGGCGGCTGGCTGCTGCTGGAACACGGCTGGGACCAGGCCGATGCGGTAGCGCAACAGCTGACCGCTCAAAAGTTTGAGCAGGTCGGCCTGCGCCGCGACCTCGGCGGCCGGGCCCGCGCCAGTGGTGGTCGCTGGCCGGGCTGACGCAACACCCCGGTTTGCGTGACCTATTGCCCTCAGTTCGTCATTCCCGCGAACGAATTGCCGTCGTAGTATCGAATCCCGGTGCCCTCCTTGCACCGCGCAGGAGCCGATCATGTCCCGCCTTGCCAGCGCTGCAGTCCTGAGCCTCTCTGCCCTGTTCACCGCGTCCGCCCTGGCGGCCGACAGCGATGCCAACCCGCGCTGGCAGGCACGATTGCAGCTCAGCAGCGTTGATGGCAACTCCGACAGCGTGCCCCACCTCGGCGGCTCCCGCATCCTCAGCGCCAACCTGCTGGGCGACTACTACCTCACCCGGTCCGGCATGTCCGGCGTCAGCGGCGGCCTGCGCGCCACCGGCGGGCTGCTGATGGGCCCGCTGTCGATGGCGCAGAGCAGCGGCGGCCTGGCGCTGGGCAGCGGCCCCATCTCGGCCGGCCGGCGCAGCTACACCCTCAGCGGCTTGAGCGCCTACTCGCTGGAGCCCACCGGCAACCTGTCCTACCTGGGCATCGGCTATACCGGCCGCGTGCGCAAAAGCGGCCTGGCCTTCAGCGCGGACCTGGGCCTGATGTCCGGCTCCTATGGCGACCTGCGCCTGGGCCGCAGCAGCGCCCAGGGTTTCGAAGACGCGATGCGCGACTTGCGCTTCAAGCCCCTGCTGCAACTGGGTCTGGCCTACAGCTATTGAGCCCCGGGCCGGGACCGTCCCGGATAATTGCGGTTTTGCCTTACCGAGAACTGCAATGAGCGACGTTCAGCAACGCATAGACGATCTGGTCAAGTCCAACCGCGTCGTGCTCTTCATGAAGGGCACCGCCCAGTTCCCCATGTGCGGCTTCTCCGGCCGTGCTGTCCAGATCCTGAAGGCCGCCGGTGTCTCCGACCTGAAGACCTTCAACGTCCTCGAAGACGAGGAAGTGCGCCAGGGCATCAAGGACTACGCCAACTGGCCCACCATCCCACAGCTCTACATCAACGGCGAATTCGTCGGCGGCTCGGACATCATGATGGAGATGTACGAGTCGGGTGAGCTCCAGCAAGCGCTGGCCGCTTGATGGTTCAAAGGCTCGTCGTCGGGCTGACGGGCGCGACCGGCGCGGCCTATGCGCTGCGCTTGCTGCGTCGCTCGCGCGAACTGGGCGTCGAAACCCACCTCGTCGCCACGCCCGCCGGCATCCTGAACGCCCACCATGAGCTGGGCCTGGACCGCTCCACGCTGGAGGCCGAGGCCGACCACGCCTACGCCCCAGGCGACATCGGCGCCTGCATCGCCAGCGGCAGCTTCACGACTGCGGCCATGGTCGTCGCGCCCTGCTCGATGAAGTCGCTCGCAGCCATCGCACACGGCTTGGGTGACAACCTGCTGACCCGCGCCGCCGACGTCACGCTGAAGGAGCGCCGCCGCCTCATCCTGATGGTGCGCGAGACGCCGCTGAACCTGGCTCATCTGCGCAACATGACGGCGGTGACCGAGATGGGCGGCATCTGCTTTCCGCCGCTGCCGGCCTTCTATCACCATCCCAAGAGCATCGACGAGATGGTCGCCGAGACCGTCGAGCGCGTGCTCGAACTGGCCGGCATCACGACGGCCCAGCCCAAGGCCTGGGCGGGGCTTTAGCACTCACTTCTCGCCAGCCATCAGCCACTGCCGCCGCGACGCGAAGACGGCATTCGGATACTCCGGCCGTCCGCGGCTGCCGTTGTAGCGCCCCAGCGCGAGGAACATGTCGCCCTTCTCGATGTCGAGATAGTGGCGCAGGATCACGCAGCCGAAGCGCAGGTTGGTCTGCATGTGGAACAGCGCCGACGCATTGCCGTCGCCGATGCTCTTGGTCCAGAACGGCATGACCTGCATATAGCCGCGCGCGCCGGCCGTGCTGATGGCGTACTTGCGGAAGCCACTCTCCACCTGCACCAGGCCCAGCACCAGGCTGGGCTCCAGACCAGCACGTTTGGCCTCGTACCAGACCGTCTCAAGGAATTCGATGCGGATCTGCGTCTCGGTCTTGCGCTTCTTCAGCCGCTCGCTCATCTCGCCCAGCCAGCGCAGATAAGCCAAGCGAGCATCAGGATCGTCGAACTTCGGCCGTGGCGGCGCAGCCTGGGCGATGGAAGCGCTCAGCGCCGAGCGGACCGAGTCGATCAGCGGTTCCTCGCGCTGGGCGCCGGCCCGGGCGCCGAACGGCGCGGCGAGCAGGCCCAGCACGGCAAGACGCCGCTTCAAAGCTTCAGCAGGCCCTTCAGATGGGCCACGACTTCGCCGACCGCCACCTTGGTCGCGGCCTCGTCACGGCGCCCCTGGTACTCGACCTGGCCCTCCTTCAGGCCGCGGTCACCCAGGACGACGCGGTGCGGGATGCCGATCAACTCCCAGTCCGCGAACATCGCGCCCGGACGCTCACCGCGGTCGTCCAGCAGCACGTCCACGCCCAGCGCCTTCAGCTCGTCGTAGAGCTTGTCGGCGGCGGCCTTCACGTCGGCGCTGCGGTCCGCGCCGATGGGACAGATGACGACGGTGAAAGGTGCGATCGCTTCCGGCCAGATGATGCCGCGGGCGTCGTGGTTCTGTTCGATGGCGGCGCCCACGACACGGGTCACGCCGATGCCGTAGCAGCCCATCTCCATCAGCCGGGGCTTGCCGTTCTCGTCCAGGAAGGTCGCGTTCATCGCAGCCGAATACTTGGTGCCGAGATAGAACACGTGACCCACCTCGATGCCGCGCTGGATGGCCAGCACGCCCTTGCCATCGGGCGACGGGTCACCGGCGACGACATTGCGGATGTCGGCGACCGCGTCGGGCTCGGGCAGGTCGCGGCCCCAGTTGGCGCCGGTGTAGTGGAAGTCCACCTCGTTGGCGCCGCAGACGAAATCGCTCATGTTGGCGACAGTGCGGTCGGCGACGACCTTCACGTCCTTCGCCCCAATGGGGCCGAGGTAGCCCGGCTTGCTGCCGAAGCGCGCCTCGATCTCGCCGGCCGTCGCGAAGCGGAAGCCGCCCTTCAGCCCTTCGACCTTGCCAGCCTTCACTTCGTTCAGGTCATGGTCGCCGCGCACCAGCAGCAGCCAGACCTGGGTCCCGATGATGTTGCCGTCCTTGTCCAGTTCGTCGCTGGCCAGCACCAGCGACTTGACGGTCTGCGCCAGCGGCAGGCCCAGCAGTTCGGCGACGTCGGCGCAAGTGCTCTTGCCGGGTGTCGGCGTCTTCTTGAGTTCCTGTGCCGCAGCGGCGCGGGACTCGATCAGCGCAACGCCTTCGGCCAGCTCCATGTTGGCCGCGTAATCGCTCGTGGGGCAGTAGACGATGGCGTCCTCGCCCGTCTCGGCGATGACCTGGAACTCATGCGAGCGGTCGCCGCCGATGGCGCCGGTGTCGGCCGCCACGGCGCGGTACTGCAGGCCGAAGCGGTCGAAGATCTTGCAGTAGGCCGCGTACATGTTGTCGTAGCTGCGGCCGGCGGCCTCGACGTCACGGTCGAAGGAGTAGGCGTCCTTCATCGTGAACTCGCGGCCACGCATCAGGCCGAAGCGCGGACGGCGCTCGTCGCGGAACTTGGTCTGGATGTGATAGAAATTTTTCGGCAGCTGGCGATAGCTGCGCAGCTCCTGGCGGGCGATGTCGGTGATGACTTCCTCGCTCGTCGGCTGCACGATGAAGTCGCGGCCATGGCGGTCCTTCACGCGCAGCAGCTCGGGGCCCATCTTGTCGAAGCGGCCGGTCTCCTGCCACAGCTCTGCGGGCTGGATGACGGGCATCAGGCACTCGACGGCGCCGGCCGCGTCCATCTCCTCACGGATGATCTTCTCCACCTTGCGGATGACGCGAAGACCCATGGGCATGTAGTTGTAAATGCCCGCGCCCAGGCGCTTGATCATGCCGGCGCGCATCATCAGCCTGTGGCTGACCACCTCCGCATCGGCGGGCGCTTCCTTGAGGGTGGAGACGAAGAACTGGGAGGCTTTCATGGGCGGATCACAAAACGAAGGCCGGGTGAAAACCCGGCCGAAATCACGACTAAACAGGGGCAAATCTTCGGGTTAGCGAGGGCGCCGCCGCAATCGCGGCCCGATGCAATAATCGAACCAACTAGAGATTTGAGGTTGATTATGCTCGACCGTGAAGGCTTCCGCCCCAACGTCGGCATCATCCTGCTCAACCAGCGCAACGAGGTCTTCTGGGGCAAGCGCATCCGGACGCACTCGTGGCAGTTCCCGCAAGGGGGCATCAAACACGGCGAAACGCCCGAGCAGGCGATGTTCCGAGAGCTCCACGAGGAAGTGGGGCTCACGCCAGAGCATGTGCGCATCATCGCGCGGACGCGCGACTGGCTGCGCTACGAGGTGCCCGAGCACTTCATCCGGCGCGATGCGCGTGGCCACTACCGCGGCCAGAAGCAGATCTGGTTCCTGCTGCAGATGGTGGGCCGCGACTGCGACATGAACCTGCGCGCGACCGACCATCCCGAGTTCGACGCCTGGCGCTGGAACGAGTACTGGGTGCCGCTGGAGGCCGTCATCGAGTTCAAGCGCGGCGTCTACGAAATGGCGCTGACGGAGCTCGCGCGCTATCTGCCGCGCATCAACCACCACAACCGCTACCTGCGCGCCGGCATGCGGCCTGCACATCGTGGCGAGCGGCACAGCGGGCCGGTGCCATTGGATTCCGGCAGCGGACCGATGCCCCTGGAAACGACGCCGCCAGAGGGCGGTGAGTCGTCGAGCTGAGTCAGCGCAGGACCAGTTGTGTCTACGCTCACATCGCGAGCGATATGAGCCGAGCAGCAATTTGCCCCTCCTAGCGGAGGACCAAATTGTCCCTGTGGATCAGTTCGGGCTCGGCCGCGTAGCCGAGCAGCGCTTCGAACTCTGACGACGGCTTGCGCGCAATCAGACGTGACTCGGCACCCGAGTAGTTGGCCAGCCCGCGCGCCAGTTCGGTGCCATCGGGCCCCAGCACGGCGATGACGTCTCCACGATGGAAGTCGCCCTGCACCGCGGTGACGCCGATGGGCAGCAGGCTCTTGCCCTCGCCACGCAACTTGGTGACGGCGCCGGCATCGACCTTCACGGCGCCGCGCATCTGCAGATGGTCGACCATCCACTGCTTGCGCGCCTGCAGCTTGGGCGTGGCCGCGTGAAGGGCCGTGCCGATCGCTTCGCCGCGCGCCAAGCGCAATAGCACGTCGGGCTCACGGCCCCACGCGATGACGGTGCCGGCACCGCTGCCCGCAGCGCGCTTGGCGGCGAGTATCTTGGTGATCATGCCGCCGCGGCCGATGCTCGAGCCCGCGCCGCCGGCCATGCGCTCCAGCTCCGGGTCGCCGGCCTGAGCGTTGTCGATGAAGCGCGCGTTCGGGTCCTTGCGCGGGTCGGCCGAATACAGCCCGCGCTGATCGGTCAGGATGACGAGTGCGTCGGCCTCGACAAGATTGGCCACCAACGCCCCCAGCGTGTCGTTGTCGCCGAACTTGATCTCGTCATTGACGACGGTGTCGTTTTCATTGATGACCGGCAGCACGCGATGGGCCATCAGCGTCAGCAGCGTCGAGCGGGCATTCAGGTAGCGCTCGCGGTCGGCCAGGTCGGCGTGCGTCAGCAGCACTTGCGCGCTGTGCATGCCGTGCGCGCTGAGCTGGCTCTCATACATCTGCGCCAAGCCCATCTGGCCAACGGCCGCGGCGGCCTGCAGCTCGTGCAGTTCCTTGGGGCGCGTCGTCCAGCCCAGCCGCTTCATGCCCTCGGCGATGGCGCCGCTGGACACCATGACCAGCTCGCGACCTTCATTCGCCAACGCCGCCAGCTGGCGGCTCCAGTTCGCGATCGCCTCGGCATCGACGCCGCGGCCCTCGTTGGTGACGAGGCTGGAACCGACTTTGACAACGATGCGGCGCGCGCTGGACAGCATGCTCATTCGGCGGCTGAATCTTCAGGTTTGGGGCTATCGAAACGGACGTCGCGCTCTTCGATGACACGCTGCTCGGCGGCGACGTGGTCGTAGATGGCATGGATCAGCGGCTGGCAACCCACGCGGGTCAGCGCCGAGATCTCGAAGACCGGGCCCTTCCACTTGTAGCGCTTGACGAAGTCCTTCACGCGCGCGGCGCGTTCCTCCTCGGGCACCATGTCCAGCTTGTTCAGCACTAGCCAGCGAGGCTTGGCATGCAGCTCGGGGTCGTACTTCTTCAGCTCGGCGACGATGGCCTTGGCTTCCTTGACCGGATCGACCTCGGGGTCGAAGGGTGCCAGGTCGACGACGTGCAACAGCAAGCGCGTGCGCTGCAGATGGCGCAGGAACTGGTGACCCAGGCCGGCACCTTCGGCAGCACCTTCGATGAGGCCGGGGATGTCGGCAACGACGAAGCTCTTCTCCGGCCCGACACGCACTACGCCCAGGTTGGGATGCAGTGTCGTGAACGGGTAGTCGGCGATCTTGGGCTTGGCGTTCGAGACGGCCGTGATCAGCGTGGACTTGCCCGCATTCGGCTGGCCCAGCAGGCCGACGTCGGCCAGCACGCGCAGTTCCAGGCGGAGCTTCTTGATCTCGCCCGGCCAGCCTGGCGTCTTCTGCCGCGGCGCGCGGTTCGTCGACGTCTTGAAATGCAGGTTGCCGAAGCCGCCGTCACCGCCCTTGCAAAGCAGAATGCGCTCGCCTGGCTCCAACAGTTCGCCAACGACGGACTCGGTCTCGAGGTCGGTGATGATCGTGCCGACCGGCATGCGCAACACGATGTCGTCGGCGGCGGCGCCGAAGCAGTCCGAGCCGCGACCGGCCTCGCCGTTGCGGGCCTCGTGGCGGCGAGCGTAGCGGTAGTCGATCAGCGTGTTGAGGTTGCGGTCAGCCTCGGCCCAGACACTGCCGCCCTTGCCGCCATCGCCGCCGTCCGGCCCGCCGAAGGGGATGAACTTCTCGCGACGGAAGCTCGCGCAGCCTGCACCACCGTTACCGGCGGCGACATCGATGGTGGCTTCGTCAACGAATTTCATGGCGGGGCAGCCATCGTACTGGCTGGGTTGCAGCACAGCGCACCGTCATGTGGCGCGCCAGACTTCAGAAATGACAAAGCCCCGGCAGGCCGGGGCTTGGATGTTCGGGCGATGCGCTCGCCCGAGACGACTGCAATTAAGCGGCCAGCGGCGTGACGACGACCGTCGCGCGGTTGCTTGCACCCTTGGTGGTGAAGCTGACATGGCCATCGACCAGCGCGAACAGCGTGTGGTCCTTGCCGATGCCGACGTTCACGCCGGGGTGGAACTTCGTGCCGCGCTGGCGGACGATGATCGAGCCAGCGGAGATCAGTTCACCGCCGTAAGCCTTGACGCCCAGCATCTTGGGCTTGGAGTCGCGGCCGTTCCGTGTGGAACCGCCGCCTTTTTTCTGTGCCATGAGTTAGCTCCTAGAAATTAGCGAAAGACGACTGGATCAGCCGTTGACCGCGCTGATTTCCAGCTCGGTGTAGTTCTGGCGATGGCCCTGGCTCTTCTTGTAGTGCTTGCGACGGCGCATCTTGAAGATGCGAACCTTGTCGTGCTTGCCGTGGCTGACGACCTTGGCGCTGACGGTGGCGCCAGCGACCAGCGGAGCACCGACCGTCAGGCCGTCGCCGCTGCCAACTGCCAGCACTTGGTCGATGGTGACCTCAGCGCCGACTTCCGCGTCGAGCAACTCGACCTTGATCTTTTCGCCGGCAGCAACCTTGTATTGCTTGCCGCCAGTCTTGATGACTGCGTACATAGACTTCCTTCCGCGCCTTGCGGCGCATTCACCGGACTCCCGCAACGATCACCTGGGTGACCCGCACTCGCCCGGCCTTTTTGTGGGTTTCTTGTCCCTCGGCACCGCGACGCACCGCCGAAGCAGGACGCACGAATTGCAAAGAGCCCGCGAGTATACCCGTAGGCTTGAGATTCTGGCAACCAGGGCTTGATTCAGCTGCAAGCAAGCTTTGCGGCACCCGCCGCAGCCGATCGAGGCGAGGCTGCACAAGCCCCTTCCTATAATTCAAGAATTCCAAGCCCGAGAGTCCAGAGTGCGCGTCGAGTCAGCCTCGCTCCCATCCCAAATCGCCGAGGTCCTTGCCCTGCTGGCCGCCGAAATGGCCCAGGTCGACGCCGTCATCGCCAAGCGACTCAGCTCCGAAGTGGCGCTGATCGACCAGATCTCCCACTACATCGTCCACGCCGGCGGCAAGCGCATGCGGCCCAAACTGGTGCTGCTGTTTGCCAATGCGCTGGGCTTCGAAGGTGAGGCCCGTTTCGAACTCGCCGCCGTCGTCGAATTCATCCATACCGCGACGCTGCTGCACGACGACGTCGTCGACGAATCCTCCCTGCGCCGCGGCAAGCCGACGGCCAACGCGTTGTTCGGCAACGCCGCCAGCGTGCTGGTCGGAGACTTCCTCTATTCGCGCGCCTTCCAGATGATGGTGTCGGTCGACCGCATGCGGGTGCTGGAGGTGCTGGCCGAAGCCACCAACGTCATCGCCGAAGGCGAGGTCCTGCAGTTGATGAACATGCATGACCCGGACATCACGGTCGAGAGCTATCTGCGCGTGATCCGCTTCAAGACCGCCAAGCTGTTCGAGGCCAGCGCCCGCCTGGGTGCCGTGCTGGCGAATGCGACGCCGGAGGTCGAAGAGGCCTGCGCCGCCTACGGCCGTGCGCTGGGAACGGCCTTCCAGCTCATTGACGACGTGTTGGACTACGAGGGCGACACGCAGGAACTCGGCAAGAACATCGGCGACGACCTGCGCGAAGGCAAGACGACGCTGCCGCTGCTGATCGCAATGGAACGCGCCACGCCCGAGCAGCGCACATTGCTGCGCCATGCCATCGAGGAAGGCGAGCAGGAGAAGCTGCAGGAGATCGTCGAGATCGTGCGATCAACGGGAGCTCTGGAGTCGACCCGAGAGGCCGCTCGCGCCGAGGCGAGACATGCCAGCGAATGCCTTCAGTTGCTGCCTCACAATCGGTGGACGAAATCTCTGCTAGAATTCGCAGTTCAGTCGGTTGAGCGGCATTCCTGAATGCCGCTCAACAGCAGACATCGGGGTGTAGCTTAGCCTGGTAGAGCGCTACGTTCGGGACGTAGAGGCCGGAGGTTCGAATCCTCTCACCCCGACCATATAAATCGATGAGTTGTCGGTCACCAGCGGAACTCATTGACCCCTCGGGCAAGACCCGGGGAACACAAAAGCCCCCTCGGGGCTTTTTGCTTTCAGTACCCGACCAAGTGCTGCGTCGGTTTTGGAGCAACGGCTTGATGCGTCGCTCCAGCCGCCCTCGCAGGCATCCTCTTGCGCAGAGGGCGCAACCGAAATCCGTCACGGAATCTTCGTAGATTTGCGCGCCGCGAGCAGGTTCAGCCACTGGCACAATCGTCGGACTTCAGGTCTTTGCGTCCACCGACGCCATCGCAGTGGAAACCACGCTCGCCGAGCCGCCCCAGTCTGCCCTGTCCGGGGTCGCGCGCATGCTCGTGCACGCAGGCAAGCTGCAAGCCAAGAGCGCTGAAGACCTCGTCAAGCAGGCGCGCGACAAGAAGATCAGCTTCGTCAACGCCGTGATCGCCGGCGGGCAGGTATCACCGGCCGATCTGGCGCACACGCTGTCCAGCGCACTCGCGTTGCCGCTGCTGGACCTGTCGGCGATGGACCCGCAGAAGATGCCGCAGAACGTCATCGACGGGAAGCTGGCACAGCAATACCAGGTCGTCGCGCTCTCCAGACGTGGCAATCGCCTGTTCGTGGGCGGCGCGGACCCCACCGATCTCGAGGTGATCGAGCGCATCAAGTTTGCGACGCAGTTGCAGCCCGAGTGGGTCATCGTCGAGCACGACAAGCTGGCCAAGCTGCTCAGCAACGTCGGGGTCAGCGCGACGGAATCGCTGGAAGCCATTGCCGGCGGCGACTTCGACTTCGACATCGCCGAGGAAGACGCTGCGCCGCAGCAGGAATCGGCCGAACTGGCGGATGTCGAGGACGCGCCGGTCGTGCGCTTCCTGCAGAAGATGCTCATCGACGCGATCAACCTGCGCGCCTCCGACCTGCACTTCGAACCCTACGAATATCACTACCGCGTGCGCTTCCGTGTCGACGGTGAACTGCGGGAGATCACGCAGCCGCCGATCGCGATCAAGGACAAGCTGGCCTCCCGCATCAAGGTGATTTCGCGCCTGGACATCGCCGAGAAGCGCGTGCCGCAGGACGGGCGCATGAAGCTGAAGTTCGGAACGAAGTCCATCGACTTCCGCGTCAGCACGCTGCCCACGCTGTTCGGCGAGAAGATCGTCATCCGGATCCTGGACTCGTCTTCGGCAAAGCTCGGCATCGACGCGCTGGGCTACGAGAAGATCGAGAAGGACCGCCTGCTGGCGGCCATCTACCGGCCCTATGGCATGGTGCTGGTGACCGGCCCGACCGGCTCGGGCAAGACGGTGTCGCTCTACACCTGCCTGAACATCCTGAACCAGCCCGGCGTCAACATCTCGACCGTCGAGGACCCTGCCGAAATCAACCTGCCCGGCATCAACCAGGTCAACGTCAACGACAAGGCAGGCCTGAACTTCTCGGCAGCGCTGAAGTCCTTCCTGCGCCAGGATCCCGACATCATCATGGTCGGCGAGATCCGCGACCTGGAGACGGCCGACATCGCCATCAAGGCCGCACAGACGGGCCACATGGTCATGTCCACGCTGCACACGAACGACGCCCCCAAGACACTGACGCGATTGCTGAACATGGGTGTGGCGCCGTTCAACATCGCGTCCAGCGTGCTGTTGATCACGGCCCAGCGACTCGTGCGCCGGCTGTGCGAGAACTGCAAGCAGCCGGCCGACTACCCTCGCGACGCGATGCTCAAGGCGGGGTTCAACGAGGATGACTTTGATGGCAGCTGGAAGCCCTATCGCGCCGTCGGCTGCAGCAATTGCACGAACGGTTACCGTGGCCGCGTCGGCCTTTACCAAGTGATGCCCATCACCGAAGACATCCAGCGCATCATCCTGGCAGAGGGAACGGCGATGGACATCGCCGAACAGGCCAAGAAGGAAGGCGTGCGTGACCTGCGCCAGTCGGGCCTGGTCAAGGTCCGAGTCGGCGTCACGACGCTCGAAGAAATCCTGTCCGCCACCAACGAATAAAACAGTCGCGAGGAGAGCGCATGGCCACCGCCGCAGCAAAAGGCGTCAAGGACTTCGTCTTCGATTGGGAAGGCAAGGACCGCAACGGCAAGATCGTCAAAGGCGAACTGCGCGCGGGCGGCGAGGCCATGGTCAGCGCCACGCTGCGCCGCCAGGGCATCCTCGTCAACAAGGTCAAGAAGCGCCGCGCCAGCGGCGGCTCGTCCATCAAGCAGAAGGACATCGCCGTCTTCACGCGCCAACTCGCCACGATGATGCGCGCCGGCGTGCCGCTGCTGCAGGCCTTCGACATCGTCGCTCGCGGCGCGACCAATCCGCGCCTGGCCCGCCTGCTGAACGACATCCGCCAGGACGTCGAGACCGGCACCAGCCTGTCGGCGGCCTTCCGCAAGCACCCGATGTACTTCGACGCGCTGTACTGCAACCTCGTCGAGGCCGGCGAGACGGGTGGCATCCTGGAAGCGCTGCTGGACCGCCTGGCCATCTACCAGGAAAAGACCGTCGCGCTCAAGAACAAGATCAAGTCGGCGCTGACCTACCCGATCGCCGTGCTGACGGTGGCCTTCATCGTCGTCGCGGTCATCATGATCTTCGTGATCCCGGCGTTCAAGGAGGTGTTCACGTCCTTCGGCGCCGACCTGCCGGCGCCGACCTTGATCGTCATGGCGATGTCGGAGTTCTTCGTCAGCTACTGGTACATCATCTTCGGCAGCATCGGCGGCGGCCTGTACTTCTTCATCCAGACCTGGAAGCGCTCCGAGAAGATGCAGAAGCGCATGGACCGCATCCTGCTGAAGATCCCTGTCTTCGGCGACCTGATGTACAAGTCCGCCGTCGCGCGCTGGACGCGCACGCTGTCGACGATGTTTGCCGCCGGCGTGCCGCTGGTGGAGGCGCTCGACTCCGTCGGTGGCGCCTCCGGCAACGCCGTGTTCCAGGAAGCCACCGAGCAGATCCAGCGCGACGTGTCCACCGGCTCGGCGCTGACGACGTCCATGCAGACCACCGGCATCTTCCCGACCATGGTGCTGCAGATGGCCTCCATCGGCGAGGAATCCGGCTCGCTGGACCACATGCTGGCCAAGGCAGCGGAGTTCTACGAGGACGAAGTGGACGAGGCCGTGAAGGCGCTGTCCAGCCTCATGGAACCCTTCATCATCGTCATCCTCGGCGGCCTCATCGGCGGCATCGTCGTGTCGATGTACCTGCCCATCTTCAAGATCGGCGCGGTCGTGTGATTCGAGCAGGGCGTGGCGCCTGAATGCGGGTAGATTGCTGCCCGCACCTACTCACCCGCCGCCCGCCATGCCCCCTGCCTCCATCGACTGGTCCCTCTGGCTCTCGCCCTGGGTGCTGGGCCTCTTCGGCCTGTGCATCGGAAGCTTCCTCAACGTCGTCATCCACCGGCTGCCGCTGATGCTGGAACGCGAGTGGCTGCACGACGCCGCGGCTCAGCTGATCGACCCGGCGGTCATGACACGCGTGGCCGGCACGCCGCCGGTCGAGACCGAGAAGCTGGCCAAGGCCGTCGACGCCTACGGCACCAAGATCGAGGAACTGCCACCGCTGGGCCTGTCCGCACCGCGCTCGCGCTGCCCGCATTGCGGCCACCAGCTGCGCTGGCACGAGAACCTGCCCCTCGTCGGCTGGCTGCGCCTGGGTGGCAAGTGCGCGGCATGCAAGGCGCCGATCTCGAAGCGCTATCCGCTGATCGAACTTGTCACCGGCCTGGCCTTCGCGGCGCTGTCCTGGCGCTTCGGCGCGCAGCCGACAACGCTGCTGTGGTGTGGCTTCGTCGCCGCGCTGATCGCGCTGGCGATGATCGACCTGGACACGCAATTCCTGCCGGACGACATCACCCTGCCGCTGCTGTGGGCCGGCCTCGGCGCCTCCGTCATGGGCTGGACCGTACCGTTGGACAAGGCCGTCATCGGTGCCGCGGCCGGGTATCTGTCGCTGTGGACTATCTACTGGCTCTACAAGCTCGTGCGCAATCGGGAAGGCATGGGCTACGGCGACTTCAAGCTGCTCGCCGCCATGGGCGCCTGGCTGGGTTGGCCGATGCTGCTTCCCATCGTGCTGCTGTCGTCGGCCGTCGGCGCCGTGGTTGGTATCTGCCTGATCCTGTTCCGCGGGCACAAGTGGGAAATCCACATCCCCTTTGGCCCCTACCTCGTTGGCGGCGGCCTGGTCGCGCTGTATGTGGGGCAGGGCAAGCTGCTGGGCCTGCTCGGCCTGTTGCAATCCGTCTGACATGCGCGTCGGGCTCACGGGCGGCATCGGCAGCGGCAAGAGCACGGTCGCCGGCTTCCTGCGCGAGGCCGGCGCGGCCATCGTCGACACCGATGCAATCTCGCGTGGCCTGACGCTGGCCGGCGGCGCGGCGATGCCGGCCATTGCGCAAGAGTTCGGCGCGGACTTCGTCACCGCCGATGGCGCGCTGGACCGCGAACGGATGCGCGCCCTCGCCTTCTCCGACGCCGCAGCCAAGCGCCGCTTGGAAGCCATCCTGCACCCCCTCATCACCGCCGAGGCACTGGCCCAGGCCGACGCCGCACGCGCGCCCCTCGTCGTCTTCGACGTGCCCCTGCTTGTCGAGTCCGGCCGTTGGCGTTCGCGCGTTGCCCGCGTGCTCGTCGTCGATTGCTCGGCCGAGACGCAGATCGAGCGCGTGCTGCAGCGGCCCGGCTGGACACGCGAGCGCATCGCTGGCGCCCTCGCGGCGCAGACGACGCGCGAGGCCCGCCGCGCCGCGGCCGACGTCGTGTTGCTGAACGACGGCATACCTCTCGTCACGCTCAGAAACGAGGCCATGAGCCTGGCCGCACGCTGGGGCTGTGAAACAATCACGCCGCCCTGACTGAAGTCCCCGCCGTGGTCCTGTACGAGTACCCGTTCAACGAGAGCATCCGCACGATGCTCCGCCTCGAACACCTGTTCGACCGCTTCGGCGCTCTGATGGCGCGCGACCCCGCGCTGGACCACCACTTCGCGCTGGTCACGCTGTTCGAGATCCTCGACGTCGCGTCGCGCGCCGACCTGAAGAGCGACCTGCTGAAGGAACTCGAGAAGCACAAGGCCCAGTTCAACACCTACCGCGGCAGCCCCGGCGTCGACGACGCGCGGCTGGACGAGGTCGTGGCCCGCATCGACGGCGCCTTCCAGCGCCTGAACGCGCTGAGCGGCAAGACCGGTGCGGCGCTGGCCAGCAACGACTGGCTGATGAGCATCCGCAGCCGCATCAGCATCCCGGGCGGCACCTGCGAGTTCGACCTGCCGGCCTACTACCACTGGCAGCAACTGCTGCCGGTGCGCCGCCGCAAGGACCTGATGACCTGGGCCCAGACGCTGATGCCGCTGGCCGAAGCGCTGCAGGTGCTGCTGGGCCTGCTGCGCGACTCGGGCACGCCGCACAAGGTCGCGGCCATGGGCGGCCAGTTCCAGCAGAGCCTGCCGGCCGGCCGCGTCTACCAGTTGCTGCGCATGCGCCTGGACCCCAGCCTGGGGCTGATTCCCGAAATCTCCGGCCACCGGCTGATGGTGTCCATCCGCCTGATGCGCCAGGACGAGGAAGGCCGGCTCAAGCTGGCCGCCGAAGACAGCAGCTTCGAGCTGGCGTTGTGCCAATGAGCGCCGCGCAGGGCCGCCCCAAGCAAGCTCGCTCCCGCCTGGCGGGACAGCGCGTAGCGCGAAGGGTGCAGACATGAAGACGAACGCCCAAGGTGAGCGCCTCGTGCGCTGCCCGCAGTGCGGTGGCGACAGCGTGTTCGCGCCCAGCAACAAGTGGCGGCCCTTCTGCAGCGAGCGCTGCCGCCAGATCGACCTGGGCGCCTGGGCCAGCGAGAGCTTCCGCGTGCCGGCGACGCCGCCGCAGGATCCCGACGAGTTCGCTCCCGACGGCGAACCCTTGCACTAGGCGTTCAGCAGCCGGCGCGACACCAGCTCGTGCCGCGCGCTGGCCGGATCGGTGAACAAAAAGGACTGCCAGTCGCGCGCCAGCGCCGCGTCGACATTGGCCGGGTGGTCGTCGATGAACAGCAGTTCCTCGGGCCGCGCGCCGAAGTGCTGCTCCGCCATCGCGAAGATCTCGGCGTTGGGCTTGATCTGCTTGATGCGGCCCGAGAACAGGCCCGACTCGAACCACTCGCCGAGCGGATAGGCAGAGCTCAGATGGTCCGCATAGGGCTCGGGCATGTTGGACAGGAAATGCAGCGTGTGGCCGGCGGCCTTCAGGTCGTGGATCAGCGCGACGGTGCCCGAGATGGGCATCAGTTCGTCCGGCACTGCGCGCACGACGGTCTGGACCTCGTCGGAAGACCAGCCGGTCCGCGCCGAGATGCGCTGCACGACCTCGTCGGCGCCGATCAGGCCTTGGTCGAACAGCCCCCAGTCGCCGCCGTAGTTCTGGAAGAAGACCGCCGCCGCCTGGGCACCCTGCTCCAGCGTCTCGATGCGATGCGGCCAGACGCGGGCGAGAAAGCTGGCCGGCTGCCAGCGGAACACGACGCCGCCGAAGTCGAAGACGACCCTCATGCCGCCGTCAGCCGCGCCAGCAGGCCGGCCGTGGAGCCGTCCAGGCCCGCCGTGTCGCCGGACGCCAGCCGCGGCAGCAGCTGGTTGCACAGCGCCTTGCCGAGCTCCACGCCCCACTGGTCGAAGCTGTTGATGCCCCACAGCGCGCCGGTCACGAAGACGCGGTGTTCGTAGAGGGCGATCAGCGCCCCCAGCGAGCGCGGCGTCAGCGCCTCCAGCACGAGGGTGGTGCTCGGGCGGTTGCCGGGGAAGCTGCGATGGCGGGCCAACACGTCGCGGTCCAGCGTGGCCGAGGCGGTCGGCGCCTTCTCGGTCAGCGCCTCGGCGGCGGTCTTACCCTGCATCAGCGCCTGGCTCTGCGCGAGGCAGTTCGCGAGCAGCTTGCGGTGCTGGTCGGCGAGCTTGTCGGCGAGTTCACCGGTCATGCCGTGGTTGGGGCGCTTGACGGCGATGAACTCGACCGGGATGACATCCGTGCCCTGGTGCAGCATCTGGAAGTAGGCATGCTGGCCGTTCGTGCCAGCTTCGCCCCAGACGACCGGCGACGTGCCGACGGCCAGCGCGTTGCCGTCCAGGTCCACACCCTTGCCGTTGCTCTCCATCTCCAGCTGCTGCAGATAGGCCGGCAGGCGGCGCAGGCCCTGGTGATAGGGCGCGACGCTGCGGCTCGTGAAGCCGTGGAAGTTGCGGTACCAGACGTCGACCAGGCCCAGCAGCACGGGCAGATTCCTGGCGAGCGGCGTCGTGGCGAAATGCTGGTCCATCGCATGCGCGCCGGCCAGCAGTTCACGGAAGTTGTCGGCGCCGACGGCGATGGCGATGGGCAGGCCGATGACCGACCACAGCGAGTAACGGCCTCCCACCCAGTCCCAGAAGCCGAAGGCGGTGTCGATGCCGAACGCAGCGGCAGCCGCGGTATTGCTGCTGGTGGCGACGAAGTGGCGCGCCACGTCCGTGCCACCCTGGCTCAGGAACCAGGCTTTCGCGGCCTGCGCATTGGCCAGCGTCTCCTGCGTCGTGAAGGTCTTGGACGCGATGACGAACAGCGTGTGCTTCGCTTCGAGGCCGGCCAGCACGGGTGCCAGGTCGTGCCCGTCGACGTTGGAGACGAAATGCAGCTTCAGGTCGCGGCGCGTGAAGGCCTGCAGCGCCTGCACGACCATGGCAGGCCCCAGGTCGCTGCCGCCGATGCCAATGTGGACGACGTCGGTGATCTCGCCGCGCTCACCAGCCCGCACGCTTTCGGCAAAGGCCAGCATCGCGTCCAGCGACGCCTGCACGTCGGCATTGAACGGCGCATCGCTGCCGGCCGGCGCACGCAGCGCCGTGTGCAGCACCGCGCGGCCTTCGGTGTGGTTGACCGGCTCGCCGCGCAGCAGCGCATCGCGGCGCGCCTCCAGGCCGCAGTCAACCGCCAGCTTCAGCAGCAGCGCCAGCGTTGGCGCGTCGATGCGGTTCTTGGACAGGTCGGCAAAGACCTCCGGCGCCGCGAAAGACAGCGCGGCGAAGCGGCCCGCGTCCGCCTGGAAGGCGTCGCGGATGTCGAAGCCGCGACCACTCGCGGCGTAGTGGGCTTGCAGTTCAGCCCAGACGGGAGAGAGGTCGCAGCGCGTCACCATGGTCAGACGGCTTCGATGAGCTTGTCCAACTTGCCGGCATCGACGGCGAACAGGCGGATGCCTTCGGCCAGCTTCTCGGTGGCCATCGCGTCCTCGTTCAGCGCGAAGCGGAAGGCGGCTTCGTCGAGGTGGATGAGCGGCGACTGCGGCGCACGGGCCGGGTCGAGCGCACGCTCCAGCGGCGCGTCGGCGGCCTGCAGTTGCGCCAGCAGGTCGGGGCTGATGGTCAGCAGGTCGCAGCCGGCCAGCGCCTGGATCTGGCCGATGTTGCGGAAGCTGGCGCCCATGACCTCGGTCTTGATGCCATGCTGCTTGAAGTAGCCATAGATCTGCGTCACCGACTTCACGCCCGGGTCGTTGACGCCCGCCATCGCGGCCTCGTCCCAGTTGGCGCCGGCGGACTTCTTGTACCAGTCGTAGATGCGGCCGACGAAGGGCGAGATCAGCTGCACCTTGGCTTCGCCGCAGGCCACGGCCTGCGCGAACGCGAACAGCAGCGTCAGGTTGCAGCGGATGCCTTCGCGCTCGAGTTCGGCGGCGGCCTGGATGCCTTCCCAAGTCGACGCGAGCTTGATCAGCACGCGCTCGCGCGGGATGCCGGCGGCTTCGTACAGGCCGATGATGCGGCGGGCCCGTGCAAGGCTGGCGGTCTTGTCGAAGGACAGGCGCGCATCGACCTCGGTGGACACGCGGCCGGGCACGACCTTCAGGATCTCGAGGCCGAAGCGAACCAGCACGTGGTCGACGATCTCGTCCAGCGGCTGGCCGCGGTGCGCGGCAACGGTTTCCTTCAGCAGCGGCGCGTAGTCGGGCGACTGCACGGCCTTCAGGATCAGCGAAGGATTGGTCGTCGCGTCACGCGGCGCGAACTGCGCCAGTTGCAGGAAGTTGCCGGTGTCGGCAACGACGGTGGTGAGGGCTTTGAGCTGGTCGAGCTGGTTCATGGCAAGCGCTGCGGATTGACCGTGGGAAGAAACTGCTGCATAGTATTTCACGAAACTTAGTTACACAACGGTTAGCGCCTTCCTCTGAGACGCTGACCTGGAGACTCCCAGATGTCCTTCGATCTCGTGTTCTTTGGCGGTACCGGCGACCTGACGTGGCGCAAGCTGATGCCCGCGCTCTTCCAGGCCTTCCGGCACGGCAAGCTGCCCGAGGGTGGCCGCATTCTCGCCGTCGCGCGTGACGAACAATCGGACGAACGCTACCGCGAGTGGCTCAAGGAGCGCTTCCGCGAAGTGGACGGCGCCAAGCGCCCCAACGACGAGGAATTCGAGCGCTTCGCCGCGCTGATCCACTACCGCCGCATGGACCTGTCCCAGCCCGAACACTACCAAGGGCTGAAGGACTGGCTGGACGCGCGCAATGCCGACACCGTCGTGCTGTATCTCGCCACCAGCCCGCACCTGTTCACGGGCATCTGCCAGCAGCTCGGCGCCGTGGGCCTGAACCACGGCAAGGTGCGCGTCGTGCTGGAGAAACCGCTCGGCCACGACCTCGCCAGCGCACAGGAGATCAACCGCGCGGTGCGCGGCGTGTTCGCCGAAAGCCAGGCCTTCCGCATCGACCACTACCTCGGCAAGCCGTCGGTGCAGAACCTGATGGCGCTGCGCTTCGGCAATGCGTTGTTCGAGCCGCTGTGGCGCCGCGAGAGCATCGCCAACATCCAGATCACGCTGGCCGAACGCCTGGGCGTGGGCACGCGCGGCGCCTTCTACGACGGCACCGGCGCGCTGCGCGACATGATCCAGAACCATGCGCTGCAGCTGCTGACGATGATCGCGATGGAGCCGCCGTCCACTAACGACGCCGACGCCATCCGCGACGAAAAGCTCAAGGTGCTGCGCTCGTTGAAGCCCTTCACCGCCGAGAGCGTTGCCCGCGATGTCGTGCGCGGCCAGTACCGGGCCGGCAACATCGAGGGCAAGGCCGTGCCAGGCTATCTGGAAGAGGTCAAGGTGCCGGCGGACAGCCAATGCGAAACCTTCGTCGCGCTGCGCACCGAGGTCAACAACTGGCGCTGGGCCGGCGTGCCTTTCTACCTGCGCACCGGCAAGCGCCTGGCCGAGCGCGACGCCGAGATCGTCGTCAACTTCCGCCAGGTGCCGCACAAGATCTTCCCGGGTGCCAACCAGCCCAACCGCCTCGTCATCAAGCTGCAGCCCGAGGATGGCCTGGAGCTGCAACTGCTGGCCCAGAAGGGCGCCAGCCACGGCGAGCAGCTGACGCCGGTGTCGCTGGACCTGGACTTCGACAAGGCCTTCGCGACGCAGCGCGTCGGCGCCTACGAGCGCCTGCTGCTGGACGCCATCGCCGGCCGCCTTAACCTGTTCGTGCGCAGCGACGAGCAGGAGCAGGCCTGGCGCTGGGTCGAGCCCATCCTGGACGCCTGGGCGGCCGACACCAGCGGCCCGCGGCCCTACTCCGCAGGCTCCTGGGGCCCGGCAGCCGCGAGCGCGCTGGTCGCGCGTGACGGCTTCTCCTGGGCTGAAGAGCAATGAAGGCCGCCGCGCTGGGCCGCCCCGAGCAAGGCCGCGTCCTCTCGGAGGGCCGCGCAACGTACCCGTTGAGCGGGGAGCTGACATGAGCATCCTGGAGCGCGTCAAGGCGGCGCTGCCCGCCCTGCCACCCGCGGAGCAGCGCGTCGCCAAGCTGCTGCTGGCCGACGCGCGCTCTTTTGCCAGTCTGCCGGTCAGTGAACTGGCGGACCGCTCCCATGTGTCCAAGCCGACGGTGGTGCGCTTCTGCCGCAGCGTGGGTTATGACGGCCTGGCCGACTTCAAGCTGAAGCTGGCCGGCAGCGTCAACGAAGGCGTGCCCTTCGTGCACCGCGCCGTGGACGAGGACGACAAGCCGGCGGACATCATCGTCAAGGTCGTCGACAACGCCGTCGCCGCGCTGCTGCACTACCGCAACGACGCGGCCAGCCACGCCTTCGAGCGCGCCATCGACGCACTGGCCGACTCGGCCCGCCACAACAAGCGCATCGAGTTCTACGGCGTCGGCAACTCCGGCATCGTGGCGCAGGACGCGCAGCACAAGTTCTTCCGCCTCGGCGTGAACACGGTCGCCACCAGCGATGGCCACGTGCAGCTGATGAGCGCGACGATGCTGCAGCCCGGCGACTGCGCCGTCATCATCAGCAACTCGGGTCGCAGCCGCGACCTGCTGGATGCCGCCGACATCGCGCGCAAGAAGGGCGCGACCATCATCATCATCACGGCCAGCGCGTCACCACTGGCGCAGCTGGCGCTGGGCCCCGGCCAGATCCTGCTGGCCGTGGACCACCCCGAGGACTTCGACCGCTACAGCCCGATGGTGTCGCGGCTGCTGCACCTGATCGCCGTGGACATCCTGACCACCGGCGTGGCGCTGAAGCTGGGCCAGCACCTGCGGCCGGTGCTGCAGGAGATCAAGAAGAACCTGCGCGCGAAACGCTATGCCGGTTGAGGCTCATGCCGCCGCCGGCGGCCAGAGCAGTTCAGCCACGCCGTAGACGCGAGCCAGTTCGCGCAGCTTCTCGGGCGTGTCGGTCAGCTTCAGCGTCGCGCCCTGCTCGCTGCACTGGCGGGCGGCGGACAGCAGCAGGCTCAGCGCCGACGAATCGAAATCCTTCAGCTCGGCCGCCGACAGCCTCACCTCGCGGCCGGCCGCTGCCAGCACCTGGGCGGCCTCGGCCCGCAGCGCGGGCGACATCTGCGCCCAGGCGGCGCGGGCGCCGTCCATGCGCAGGCGCGCCGGCAACTTCAGGCCACTCACTTCGCCGCGCCGGCCTTGGCGTTCTTGTCGGCCAGGCTTTTGATCAGGCCGTCGATGCCGTTGGCGCCGATCTCCTGGGCGAAGCTGTTGCGGTACTGGTCCGCCAGCCAGATGCCGAGCACGTTGACGTCGTAGATCTTCCACTCGGCGCCGGACTTCTCCAGGCGGTAGTCGAGCTGGATGGCATCGCCCTTGCCGCGGATCTCGGTCTTCACGACGACCTCGGTGTCGGTCGGCTGGCCACGGAAAGGCTTCAGGCCGATCTGCTGGTCCTTCACCTGCGTCAGCGCACCGGCGTAGGTGCGCACCAGCAGCGTCTTGAACTCGGCCTGCAGCTTGGCCTGCTGCTCGGGCGTGGCCTGGCGCCAGAAGCGGCCGACGGCAGACGCCGTCATGCGCTGGAAGTTCACGTGCGGCATCACCTTGGCGTCGACCAGGGCGATGATCTTGTTGACGTTGCCGGCCTGGATGTCCTTGTCGGACTTGACCGATTCGAGGACCTCGATGGACAGGCCGCGGATGAGCTGGTCGGGCGCGCTGCCGTCGGCGGCGTGTGCCGCATGCACGAAGCCCAGGCTCAGCGTGGCCACGGTAGCCACCGTGAACAGGCGGCGGCGCAGGGAAGTCAGCAGGGTCATGGTGTCGCTTTCTCTGAACAGGAACTGTCGCTCAACGCGCCAGCCCCGGATTTGGTTCACTTCGAGGCTGCAGAAGCCGGCTCGGCGGGCTTTTTCACGGCGGGCCCGGAGGCCGCGGGCTCCGGCGCCGACGCAGCGGCGGCCGGCGCGGAAGCACCGTTTCCGGGCACCAGCACCTCGACCTCGTCATCATCGTCGAAGCTGCCACGGCGCTGCAGGTAGGCATCGCGGTAGAAGGTGTACTTGTCCAGCGCGATGCCTTCCAGCATCTCGCCGGCACGCAGGAAGTTGGCTCGCGTGTTGACGATACTCAGCGCCGTGATGGCGACCTTCTTGCGGCCGTCATCGAAGATGGCGCCGGGCGCGGCCTGCCAGTCCACCGGCAGCGCCAGCGAATCGCGCACCGACGAGGGCCCGAACAGCGGCCAGACGACGTAGGCGCCGGTGCCCATGCCCCATTTGCCCAGCGTCTTGCCAAAGTCCTGGCTGTTCTTCTCCAGGCCCGCCTCGGTGGCGACGTCCAGCACGCCGCCCAGGCCGATCGTGGAGTTCACCGCGAAACGCATGCCCTGCTCGACGCCGGCCTTGAAGCGGCCCTGCAGCACGAGGTTCACCGCCGACCAGGCATCGCCGATGTTGCCGAAGAAGTTGTCGATGCCGGTGCGGATAGGCGACGGCACGATCTCGGAGTAGGCGGTCGCCACCGGCTTGAGCACGTTGGCGTCGAGCTTCTCGTTGAAGCTGAAGACCTTGCGGTTCCAGGACTCCCACGGGTCCAGCCGCTGGCCCTTGGAGCCCATGACCTTGTCGGCCGCGGCCGAAATCCGGTCGCCGACCCTCTGCACGGTCTGGCAGCCCGCCAGGCCGGTCACCAGCGCTGCCAGCGCGATCCAGCGAATCCACGCCTTCATCACGGCTTGCCTCCCGAGGCCGGCGCAGTCGCAGCCGTGCTGCCCATGTCGGAGGCCTTGCTGTTGATGAACTGGCCGATCAGGTTCTCCAGCACGACGGCGCTCTGCGTCTGCTTGATGAGGTCCCCGCCGGCGAGGTTCTTCTCGTCGGCACCGGGCTCCAGGCCGATGTACTGTTCGCCGAGCAGGCCCGACGTCAGGATCTTGGCCGAGCTGTCCTTGGGGAACTGGGTGTTCTTGTTCAAGTTGATGACGACGCGGGCCTGGAAGGTCTTGTCGTCGAACGTGATGGACTCGACGCGGCCGACGACGACACCGGCGCTCTTGACCGCCGCGTTGGGCTTGAGGCCACCGATGTTGTCAAAGCGCGCCGACACCTGGTAGGTGGCGTCGAAATTGAGGCTGAGCAGATTGCCGGCCTTCAGCGCGAGGAAGAGCAGCGCCGCGCCGCCCAGCAGCACGAAGAGGCCCACCCAGGCGTCATGTCGAGAGGCTTGCATGTGGTGTCCCTGACTCCAATCAAATCGAAAACATCATTGCGGTCAGCATGAAGTCCAGCGCCAGCACGGCGAGGGACGACAGCACGACGGTGCGCGTGGTGGCCGCCGACACGCCTTCGGGCGTCGGCCGGCAGGTGTAGCCCTGCAGCAGCGAAACGAAGGTGACCGTCACGCCGAAGACGAGGCTCTTCACGGCCCCGTTGCCGACGTCCTTGAACACGTCCACGCCGCCCTGCATCTGCGACCAGAAGGCGCCCGCATCGATGCCGATCAACGGCACGGCCACCAGCCAGCCGCCGATGATGCCCACCGCCGAGAAGACTGCCGCAAGTAAGGGCATGGCAATGAAACCGGCCCAGAAGCGCGGCGCCAGCACGCGCTGCACCGGGTCAACGGCCATCATCTCCATGGCCGTCAGTTGCTCGCCTGCCTTCATCAGGCCGATCTCGGCGGTCAGCGACGTGCCGGCCCGGCCGGCGAACAACAGCGCCGTGACGACCGGCCCGAGTTCGCGAACGAGGCTGAGGGCCACCAGCATGCCCACCGCCTCGGCCGAGCCGTAGCGCTGCAGCGTGTAGTAGCCCTGCAGGGCCAGCACGAAACCGACGAAGAGCCCGGACACGCCGATGATGGACAGCGATTTGTTGCCCAGGTGGAAGACCTGCTCGCGCACCAGCACGAAGCGCGCGAGCGCCTTGGGCGAGCGGGCCAGCAGGCTGAAGAACAGCCGCGCCGACGCGCCGACGTCGGCCAGCTCCAAGCGCACAGCGGCACCGATACGGGTGGCCAGGCCCATCATCGCGACACCCCGAAATCCTCGGCCACGGGCAGGGCCGGCTGATGGAAGCGCACCGGCCCGTCGGCCTCGGCACCGACGAATTGACGCACCAGCGGGTCCTCGCTGCGGCGCAGTTCGTCCGGCGTGCCCTGGGCGACGACGCGGCCGTTGGCGATCATGGCGACCTCGTCGGCGATCTCGAAGGTCTCGTGCAGGTCGTGCGAGACGATGACACTGGTCAACCCGAGGGCATCGTTCAGGTCGCGGATCAGCCGGGCGGCGACGCCGAGAGAGATCGGATCCAGCCCGGCGAAGGGCTCGTCGTAGAGCACGAGGTCGGGATCCAGCGCGATGGCGCGGGCCAGCGCGACGCGCCGGGCCATGCCGCCCGACACCTCGCTCGGCAGCAGATCGCGCGCACCGCGCAGGCCGACGGCATTGAGCTTCATCAGCACGAGGTCGCGGATCATGGCCTCCGGCAGGTCGGTGTGCTCGCGCAGCGGAAAGGCCACGTTCTCGAACACGCTGAGGTCGGTGAACAGGGCGCCGAACTGGAACAGCATGCCCATGCGACGCCGCACGGCGTACAGGCCCTTCAGGTCCAGCGGCGCGAGGTCCTGGCCGTCGAACAGCACCTGGCCGGAGATCGGACGCAACTGGCGACCGAGCAGGCGCAGCACGGTGGTCTTGCCCCCACCCGAAGTGCCGATCAGGGCCAGCACCTTGCCCCGTTCGAGCTTCAGGTTGACGCCATCCAGGATCACGCGATCGCCATAGCCGCAGCTGACGTTGCGCAGTTCGATCAGAGTTTCGCCAGTGGGATTTGCTGGGTTCAAGAGTGGGACCTTGGGCCTGCTACGACAGGCCCAAGGGCCTCATCACAAGGCCCGCATCATAGGGGAACTACGGAGACGTACGGGCTGCCAGCCTATGGCGCGCTGCACAGTAGCGAACAGCCGGCCGGGGAGGTCCGGCTGTTGCGCGACTCATGGGAAATTGACGTTGGTCTGGGCCACGCAGTTGGCCGTCACGGATTTTGTGTAGGAGTACTGCGACGCCGCATTGCCGTTGGTCTTCGCGTTGGTCAGCGTGACCACGGTGCCGGCCGGCAGGGAGAGCGAGCAGCTGTAGGTGCTGACGTTGCCGTTGCCCATGGCGCAGCTGCCGCCCGAACTCGCGGTGACCGTGCCTTGCGAGTTGTAGGCCGACCCGGAGATCGGCGTGGCGCAGGTCAAATTGGGATTGAAAGTCGCCGTGACGCTTTGGGCTGCGCTCATGCTGACCACGCAGGCCCCCGTTCCGCTGCAGCCGCCTCCACTCCATCCAGCGAATGTCGAGCCGGCGGCCCGCACCGCCGTCAGCGTCACCGAGGTGCCAGCGCCAAAGCTCGCCGAGCAACTTGAGCTGCAGGCATTGATGCCCGAAGGTGAGCTGCTCACCGAGCCCGAGCCCGTACCGGCCTTGATGTAGCTCAGCGTGTAGTTCACATCGGCCGCGAACGTCGCGGTCACCGATGTGGCCGCACTGACCGAAACGGTGCAGGTGCCCGTGCCGGAACATCCACCACCGCTCCAGCCCGTGAAGGTCGAGCCGGTACCCGCCACCGCCGTCAGTGTCACCGACGTGCCGCTGGCGTAGGTGGAGGAACAGGTGGCGCCACAGCTGATGCCCGTCGGCGAACTGGTCACGACACCCGAGCCTGAACCCGCGCGCACGATGGTCAGTGTGGGTACGGTTGCGGTGGCAAACGTCGCGGTGACCGCCGTCGTGGCCGACAGCACGACGGTACAGGTCGCACCGTCCACAGTCGTACAACCGGTCCAACTCGAGAACGTCGAACCGCTCGCCGGCGTCGCCGTCAGCGTGATCGTGCTTCCCAATGCATAGCTGGCCGAGCATGAGGACCCGCAGGAGATCGCATTCGTCGAGTCCGTCACGGTGCCCGAACCGCTTGTCGTCACCGCCAAGGTGTAGTTGATGCTGCCGCCGCTGCCAACTTCGCTTTCGAAGCCAGGCCAGACATTGGGGCAAACGTCAGCCGCGCTGTCGTCGCTGTCCTGGTTGATGCAGAAATACTTGCCGGCGTTGCGCTTGAACACATCGCCACCGGTCATCTTGGACTTGCAACTGTCGTTGCCAGAGATGCTGGTGATCAGGAAGTTCTGCTCGAAATAGTCGAAAGAACTGCCCGCCGTGACGCCGGAGTAGTAGCCATAGGACGAGGGCCGCGGGCGGCCGTCGATGGGGTTGGCCGTCGTGCTGGCGGTGCTGCCGCCATAAGCGCGCCCCCCCTTCATGCCGGTCGACAGATAGGAGCCGGCCGAGCCCTTGAAGCCGCGATAACTCCGCGTGGCCGACTCCAGCGGGTGAGCGCTGATCAGCGTGCTGTCGCTGACGCCATTGTTGAAGTTGGGATCGCCGACGCAGATGGTCGGGTCGCCCGCGGCGCCGTTGACCGATTCATCGACCAGCACGCCCACGTTGCCGTACCAGCCCGGCCCGACATAGCAGGTGTAGACGAAGTATTTGTAGGAATTGCTGCCGCCCGTCACGGACGTCAGATTGCTGGCCGCATTGTTGTAGATGCATTCGCCCTCGCTGGACAGGCGCACGCGCACATTGGCCGAATTGGGGATCTTGTTGTTGCCGGCGTTCTGGTCGAAGAAGATCTTGCCGGTGATGGTCGTGAAGGCCTGGGGTTCGCCGTTCTTCGGCGGCAGATACAGCAGCACCTTGCCGGCACTGTCCAGCAGATACGTCTTGTTCTCACTGTCGGTGTAGAGGCCGGTATGGCCCTGAATCGTCTTGTCGAGCCGCTGGGCGGCCCCCGTCGGAGAGATCAACGACCCGCCGATGCCCTTGCTGGCGGCGGCCTGCAAGGACGGGTCGTCCCAGGCGATGACGCTGTTGAGGTCGAGGCGCTGCGAAACACCCTGGCTGCTCGTCCACTCGGTTTTCAACTGCAGCAAGCGTTGCTCGAGGCCACCCGACGGGGTGCTCACCGTCCAGGTCATTGAATAGGTGGCGTACTGCCCCTCCTCGACTTCGGGAGTGGGTCTGCTGACCATCGGGTCGCCGGTGAACTTGCTTTTCTCCACCAGGTTGCGCAGTTCCTCGAGCTTGCGCTGCGACAGGGCCATGGCTTCGGAGCGGGCCTTCGCATCGCCCGAGCCTGTGACGCTGAGCACCTGCAAACGCGACAGGGCGACCAGGCCAAAGGCAATGATCAGCAGGGCGACCATGGCTTCGATCAGCACGAAACCGCCACGCCGCATATTCAGTTGTTTCATCGCTCGCCTCCTTGCCTCGCCGCTCACCAATCCCGCCAACCGCCCGGCGTCTTGGCCGCCTTGCCCAGTCCATAGCCGCCCCGCAGCGTCTTGGGGTCGTAGATCACCTTGGGATTGCCGGTCGTGTCGGCACTGCCGCCGCTGATCAACGCCCCGTAGATCGTCGGGCTGCCATTGCCCGTGACCGAACCCGTCACGAAGACGAGTCCGTTGACGACGGCATTCGATCCCATGTTGAGGTCGCCATTGACGATCAGGATCACGGGGTGGTCCTGGGTTCCGATGTTGCCGGGCAGGGAGGCATTGCCCTCCACCCAGATCACCTGGTCCTGCAGCCCCTCGATGCTGGAAACGCTGGTCGAGTTGGAGTCGCTGAGGGTGCCGTTGACGTCGACCTTGTAGGTCGCCTTTTGGTCCCGATAAGTCGTGGCGCTCTGGCCGAAGAAATACTGGAAGAAACCATCCGCACTGAGGCTGGAGAGATTGGTGTCGCCCAGCACCGTGTCGTGCCCGATGGTGGCGCCCTGCGTCGAGCACTGGTAACCGGTCGGCGGGTTGTTGCAGCCCGGGCTGTTGCCCGTGCTGCGGTAGGAGTCGCTCTCCGACGCGGTGGGGTTGGTGACCTGGTTGCGGATGAAGGTCTTGCCGGTGTTGCTCTGCCCGAGGAAGCTGCCGCCGGACCACACGGTCAGGTCATTGAAGTAGTTCAGGATGGACGCCCCGCCCGTCAGCAGGTTCGTCGTGCCCTTGGTGATGACGGGCGTCGAGACCGTGCCCGCCAGCGCCGGCGTGTTGCCCATCAACTGCACCACCCGCTGCACCGACGAATCGTCATCGCTCCAGCCGCAGCTGACCGCCGCCACCTGGGTCAGGCTCGCGGGAGCCGTGCAGGCGGGCATGGCGCTGCCATGCGCGCTGGGGCAGGCGGGGATGGCGTTCGTCGCGCAGTAGGCGACCATGTAGTAGCTGGACGAACTGCCGGTGCCGGCCAGCGTCAATGAGGTCAGGGAATCCGCCGTGCCGTCCTTGTCCTGGTCGATACCGCCTTTGCGCATATAGGCCAGCGCATGCTCGATACCCGCCGTCGCGGCCGCGAAGGCCTGCTTCTGGCGGATCTCGTTGCCGGACAGCCGCTGCTCCATGATGGCCGCGCGATTCGTGTAGAGCACGACCAGCCCGGCCGCGAGCATCAGCACGACGGAGACGATCACCGTGGTCGCGCCGCGCTGTTCGGCGCGAACTTGCACGGGCCCGATATGGCTGTTGGAGGGACCGAACTTCATGGCGAAATGACCCGGTTGTTGCGCACCAGCGCCTCGTCCGTCAGCGAACGGGTCAGCATTGCATCGGTCCGGCTGACCACGGCCAGGGTGATCGTGATCAGCCTGGTCTCGGCGAAGGTGTTGGTCGCCGCCGGATAGGTGGACGGCGCCCCGGGCGCCGTGGAGAGGCAGGCGGAACCGTAGCCATCCGCATTGGTCGCCCAGGTGGTGTAGGTCGACGCATCCGTGGCGTTGTAGGTGGCCGGGTCGAAAGCCACGCATTGCGAACCCTTGGTGTTCAAGGTCATCGACAGCGTCACCGCGCGACCGTCCGACAGGTTGTCCCAGAGGTTGTCGGTGGCGCAGGCCGTGGTCGCCGTCGTCGTCAGGCTGCCCGGAATCAGGCTTTGCAGCACGCCGTTCGAGACCCTGAAGCCAAAGACGTCGACGGCATCGACCACCCCCGCCGTGCCGCCGGCATAGGTGGCGTCGTAGCTGTAGAGGATGCACTGTCCATCGCTGGAGATGGCCAGGTCGGTCGCGGCCGCCGTGAAGGGGTTGCTGCCGCTGCTTGCCGCGCCCCATGAGCCGGCCCGCCGGATGTCGGCCACCATGATGTCCATCATCGCGCGCAGGTCCTGGTTGACCTGGGTCGCGGCATTGCCGGTCCGGCTCGCGGCCGAGGTGTTGAGGTAGACCACCGAGATCCCCCACAGCACGACCAGGGAGATCACCATGCCCACCATCAACTCGATCAGGCTGATGCCGAGCTGGCGCTGGCGACGAGACTTCAGCATGCTGGATACCCCGACAGGCTGTTGGGCGTGCAGATCGAGATGCGGCCCAGCCGGCTGATGCTGACGCTCAGCTGCCGGCCAAGCTGGGATTGCAGCGTGATCGTGCGATCGGTGCCGCTGACGAGGCCACGCAGGTCGAACACCACGAGCTGCGTCCCCTGGTCGCTCGTGGGCGACACCATCGTGCAGGTCGAGCACTGGCTGCCCGTCACGGTATGCGACACATTGACCCCGCCCTGATTGATGGTGCAGGCCGGGGCGCCCGAATTGCTGCAGGCAGCGGTGCCATTGGCCAGACCGACAAACCAGGACGCGCCCGGCGACACCGTCATCGCGATGGACTTGACGTCGGCGGCCCCGGAAGCCGAATGGGAGATCGCCTCGGAGCGCGCCAGCTGGGCGAGGTTGGCAATCTCCCGCACCTGGCTGACGAGGCGCTGGCGGTCGAGGTAGTCGCGCATATTGGGCGCTGCCACCGCCGCCAAAATCGCCAGCACCGCCACCGTGACCATCAGCTCGATCACCGTGAAGCCACGCGACTGCCCGCCTTTCATGGTCATTTGCTCCAGCAGGTTTCCGGCGTGTAGCTCACTCTGGAGGCGCGCTTTGTGTAGACCAGCGAGGTGCAACCCGTGTCAGCCAACTGCGAGGTCGAGACCGCCGTCGCCGTCAGAGTGACGTCGGTACCCGGCGAGTCCGTCGAGGGCGTGATCGACAGTGTGTAGTTACGCTGCTGGCTGTAGCAGGGCGAGGCGGAGCAGGCCCCCGTCAGATCGGTCACCGTCGACGTATAGGTCGTGTGAGTGAGGCGCCATTTTTCCTGCTCAAACGCGGCAGCCTGCAGCAGAGCTCTGCCGTCGGCACGCTTGCCGCGTTTGGCGTAGCCGGTATAGGCAGGGTAGGCGACGGCCGCCAGGATGCCGATCACCGCCACGGTGATCATCAGCTCGAGCAGCGTGAAACCGCGCTGACGACGCTTGAGGGGCTGCGAATCAGAGAGATGCATGTGCAGGGTCCTGCTGGAAACAGGTTGACATGGCAAATTCTGGCGCTTCGCAGGCGCCCTGCATCGGTCAAGTTGCACGAACACCCAGCTCTCGGACGAACGGTCGCGCCGAGACGATGGGTGGCCGGCTTGCGGCCGTCGCGCGGCTCAGCGCGGCAGTGTCGTCGAGCCCATCAGGTATTCGTCCACCGCACGAGCGGCCTGGCGGCCTTCGCGGATGGCCCAGACCACGAGGCTCTGGCCGCGGCGCATGTCACCGGCGGCGAAGACCTTGTCGACATTGGTCTTGTAGGCCGCAGCGCCTTCGGTGCTCGCCTTGCCATTGCCGCGCTGGTCCTTGTCGACGCCAAAGGCCTCCAGGATGGTCGCGACCGGCGACACGAAGCCCATCGCCAGGAAGGCCAGGTCGGCCTTGAGGATCTGCTCGCTGCCTTCGACCTCGGTCATCTTGCCGCCCTGCCATTGCAGGCGCACGGTCTTGACGCCGGTGAGCTTGCCCTTCTCGCCGATGAATTCCTTCGTGGCGATGGCGAACTCGCGCTCGCAGCCTTCTTCGTGGCTGGACGAGGTGCGCAGCTTGATCGGCCAGTAGGGCCAGGTCAGCGGGCGGTCTTCGACTTCCGGCGGCTGGGGCATCAGCTCGAACTGCACGACGCTCTTGGCGCCGTGGCGGTTGCTGGTGCCGACGCAGTCGGAGCCCGTGTCGCCACCGCCGATGACGATGACGTGCTTGCCGTCGGCGCGGATCTGGTTCTTCAGCTTGTCGCCGGCGTTGACCTTGTTCTGTTGTGGCAGGAACTCCATCGCGAAGTGCACGCCGGCCAGGTCGCGGCCCGGCACGGGCAGGTCGCGCGACTGCTCGGCGCCGCCGGTCAGCAGCACGGCGTCGAACTGGCTCTTCAGCTCGTCGGCGGAGATGGTTTCCTTGGCCCAGTTGGTGACCTTGCTGCCCTCGGGCAGTGAAGCGACCATCACGCCGGTGCGGAACTCGACACCCTCGGCCTTCATCTGCTCGACGCGGCGGTCGATGTGGGACTTCTCCATCTTGAAGTCCGGGATGCCGTAGCGCAGCAGGCCGCCGACGCGGTCGTTCTTCTCGAAGACCGTGACGCTGTGGCCGACGCGGGCCAGTTGCTGGGCCGCGGCCAGGCCAGCGGGGCCGGCGCCGACGATGGCGACCTTCTTGCCCGTCTTGACCTTGGCCGGCTGGGCCTTGACCCAACCTTCGGCCCAGGCGCGGTCAATGATCGCGTGCTCGATGGACTTGATGCCCACCGCGTCGTCGTTGACGTTCAGCGTGCAGGCGGCCTCGCAGGGCGCGGGGCAGATGCGGCCGGTGAACTCGGGGAAGTTGTTGGTGCTGTGCAGCACCGCAATCGCGTTCTTCCAGTCTTCCGGCCGGCCCTTGTAGACCAGGTCGTTGAAGTCCGGAATGATGTTGTTGACCGGGCAGCCGTTGTTGCAGAACGGCGTGCCGCAGTCCATGCAGCGGGCGCCCTGCTGCTTGGCCTGGTCGACGTTCAGGCCGATGACGAATTCCTTGTAGTTCTTGACGCGAGCGGGGACGGGCTCATAGCCCTCTTCCAGACGCTCGTACTCCATGAAGCCGGTGACTTTTCCCACGACGGTGCTCCTCAGACTTTCGCGGCCGCAGGCGCCTTGGCCTGGGCGATGGTGGTGGCGGCTTCCTTGGCGGCGTTGAGCTCGCCCAGGGCGCGGCGGTATTCGTTCGGGAACACCTTGATGAACTTGGTGCGCGCCTCGGCCCAGTGGTCGAGGATGTCGCGCGCACGCTGGCTGCCGGTCCAGCGGTGGTGGTCTTCCAGCAGCTTCTTCAGGATGGCTTCGTCGGTCTGGGCCTCGCGGTCCACGCCGTCGACACCCTTGGTGCGGTGCCAGATGGCCTTGTCGACGCTGGCTTCCTGCTCCTGCGCGGTCATCAGCTTTTCGAGCGTGACCATGCTGGTGTTGCAGCGCTTGGCGAAGTGGCCGTCCTCGTCGTAGACGTAGGCGATGCCGCCGCTCATGCCGGCGGCGAAGTTGCGGCCGGTCTTGCCGAGCACGGCGACGGTGCCGCCGGTCATGTACTCGCAGCCGTGGTCGCCGGTGCCTTCGACAACCGCCGTGGCGCCCGACAGGCGCACCGCGAAGCGCTCGCCCGCCACGCCGCGGAAGAAGGCCTCGCCGCGCGTCGCACCGATCAGCGCGGTGTTGCCGACGATGATGTTCTTCGTCGCGTCGCCGCGGAAGTCGATGCTCGGACGCACGACGACGCGGCCGCCGGACAGGCCCTTGCCGGTGTAGTCGTTGGCATCACCGATCAGGTAGAAGCTGATGCCCTGGGCCAGGAAGGCGCCGAAGCTCTGGCCACCCGTGCCCTCCATCTGGATGAAGATGGTGTGGTCGGGCAGGCCCTCGGGCTTGCGACGGATCAGCTCACCCGAGAGGCGGGCACCGACGGAGCGGCGCACGTTCGTCACCTCCTGCATGAACTGCACCTTCTCGCCCTTCTCGAAGGCCGGCAGGCACTTCTCGATGAGCTTGACGTCCAGCGCCTTGTCCAGGCCGTGGTCCTGCACGTCGTTGTGGATGCGGGCCACGTCGGCCGGCACCTTGGGGCGGTGGAAGATGCGGGCGAAGTCCAGGCCCTTGGCCTTCCAGTGGCTGATGGCCTTCTTGGTGTCGAGCCAGTCAGAGCGACCGATCAGTTCATCGAACTTGCGCACGCCGAGCTGGGCCATGATCTGGCGCGCCTCTTCAGCGACGAAGAAGAAGTAGTTGACGACATGCTCGGGGCGGCCGGTGAACTTCTTGCGCAGCACCGGGTCTTGCGTGGCCACGCCCACCGGGCAGGTGTTCAGGTGGCACTTGCGCATCATGATGCAGCCCTCGGCGACCAGCGGCGCGGTCGCGAAGCCGAACTCGTCGGCGCCCAGCAGCGCGCCGATGACGACGTCGCGGCCGGTCTTCATCTGGCCGTCGGCCTGCACGCGCACCCGGCCGCGCAGGCGATTGACGACCAGCGTCTGCTGCGTCTCGGCCAGGCCCAGCTCCCAAGGCGTGCCGCAGTGCTTGATGGACGACCAGGGCGATGCGCCCGTGCCGCCGTCATGGCCGGCGATGACGATGTGGTCGGCCTTGCACTTGGCCACGCCGGTGGCGACCGTTCCCACGCCAACTTCCGACACCAGCTTGACCGACACGTCCGCCTGCGGGTTGACGTTCTTCAGGTCGTGGATGAGCTGGGCCAGGTCTTCGATGGAGTAGATGTCGTGGTGCGGCGGCGGGCTGATGAGGCCCACGCCCGGCACCGAGTGGCGCAGGAAGCCGATGTACTCGGACACCTTGCCACCGGGCAGCTGTCCGCCCTCGCCGGGCTTGGCGCCCTGGGCCATCTTGATCTGGATCTGGTCGGCGCTGACGAGGTATTCGGTCGTGACACCGAAGCGGCCCGACGCGACCTGCTTGATCTTGGAGCGCAGCGAGTCGCCTTCCTGCAGCTCGTAATCGGCCTCCATGATCTTGTGGCCCAGCACGTCGCCGATCTTGGCGCCGCCGACGATCTTGATGCCCTTGAGCTCGTTGCGGTAGCGCGCCGGGTCTTCACCGCCCTCGCCCGTGTTGCTCTTGCCGCCGATGCGGTTCATCGCGACGGCCAGCGTGGCGTGGGCTTCGGTGGAGATGGAGCCCAGCGACATCGCGCCGGTGGCGAAGCGCTTGACGATCTCGGCGGCCGATTCGACCTCTTCCAGCGGTACGGCCTTGGCGGGGTCGAACTTGAACTCGAACAGGCCGCGCAGCGTCATGTGGCGCTTGCTCTGGTCGTTGATGATCTGGGCGTATTCCTTGTACGTCTCGAACTTGCCGCTGCGCGAGCTGTGCTGCAGCTTGGCGATGGCGTCGGGCGTCCACATATGCTCTTCGCCACGGGTGCGCCAGGCGTACTCGCCGCCGGTCTCCAGCATGGTCTCCAGCAACGGGTCGTCGCCGAAGGCACCTTCGTGCATGCGGATCGCTTCTTCGGCCACCTCGAACACGCCGATGCCGCCGACCTGCGTGGCCGTGCCGCGGAAGTACTTCTCGACGAAGTCCGCCTTCAGGCCGATGGCCTCGAAGATCTGCGCGCCGCAGTAGGACATATAGGTCGAGATGCCCATCTTGGACATGATCTTGGACAGACCCTTGCCCACGGCCTTGATGTAGTTGTAGCGGGCCTGTTCGGCCGTCAGCTTGGGCGGCAGCTCATCCTTCATCGCCTCGAGCGTTTCCAGCGCGAGGTAGGGGTGGACGGCTTCGGCGCCATAGCCGGCCAGCACGGCGAAGTGGTGCACTTCGCGGGCCGTGCCGGTCTCGACGACCAGGCCGGCCGTCGTGCGCAGGCCTTCACGCACCAGGTGGTGGTGGACGGCGGACAGGGCCAGCAGCGCGGGAATGGCGATGCGCTCGGCGCTGAGATGGCGGTCCGTGATGATGAGGATGTTGTGGCCGCTCTTGATCGCGTCCACGGCCGACGCACACAGCGAGGCCAGCTGCGCTTCGACACCGGCACGGCCCCAGCCGACCGGATAGGTGATGTCCAGCTCGCTGGACTTGAACTTGCCGTTGGTCGGGCCCTCGATGTTGCGCAGGCGGGCCATGTCGTCGAAGTCCAGCACGGGCTGGCTGACTTCGAGGCGCATCGGCGGGTTGATGGCGTTGATGTCCAGCAGGTTCGGCTTGGGGCCGATGAAGCTGTTCAGCGACATCACGATGTTTTCGCGGATCGGGTCGATCGGCGGGTTCGTGACCTGGGCGAAGAGCTGCTTGAAGTAGTTGTAGAGCGGCTTGTTCTTGCCCGACAACACCGCCAGCGGCGAGTCGTTGCCCATCGAGCCGATGCCCTCTTCGCCGTTGGCGGCCATCGGGGCGAGCAGGAACTTGATGTCTTCCTGCGTCGTGCCGAAGGCCTGCTGGCGGTTCAGCAGCGACGTGGTGAAGCTGGGACGCGCGATCTCAGGCACGGCGATGTCGTCCAGCTTGACGCGGACGTTCTCGATCCACTGGCGATAGGGGCGCGCGTTGGCGAACTGGTTCTTCAGTTCCTCGTCGTCGACGATGCGACCCTGTTCCAGGTCGATGAGGAACATCTTGCCGGGCTGCAGGCGCCACTTCTTGACGATCTTGCTCTCGGGGATGGGCAGCACGCCGGATTCGGAGGCCATGACGACGAGGTCGTCGTCGGTGATGCAGTAGCGGGCCGGGCGCAGGCCGTTGCGGTCCAGCGCGGCGCAGACCTGGCGGCCGTCGGTGAAGGCCATCGCGGCGGGGCCGTCCCACGGCTCCATCATGGCGGCGTGGTACTCGTAGAACGCGCGGCGGCGCTCGTCCATGCCTTCGTGCTGCTCCCAGGCTTCCGGGATCATCATCATGGCGGCGTGGGCGAGCGGGTAGCCGGCCATCGTCAGCAGCTCGATGGCGTTGTCGAAGGTGGCCGTGTCGGACTGGTGCTCGAAGCTGATCGGGTAGAGCTTCTGCAGGTCGTCACCCAGCACCGGCGACTTCATGACGCCTTCGCGGGCGCGCATCCAGTTGAAGTTGCCCTTGACCGTGTTGATCTCGCCGTTGTGGCAGACCATGCGGTACGGGTGGGCCAGCGGCCACTCGGGGAAGGTGTTGGTGGAGAAGCGCTGGTGGACCAGGGCGATCGCGGAGACGACGCGCGGGTCGGCCAGGTCTTTGTAGTACTTGCCGACCTGGTCGGCCAGCAGCAGGCCCTTGTAGATGACCGTGCGGCAGCTCATCGACGGCACGTAGTACTCGCGGCCGTGGGTCAGCTTGAGCGCCTGGATGGCGCTGGAGGCCGTCTTGCGGATGACGTAGAGCTTTCGCTCCAACGCGTCGGGCACGATGATGTCCTGGCCGCGACCGATGAAGATCTGGCGGATCACCGGCTCCTTCTCGCGCACGGTGGGCGACATGGGCATGTCGCGGTCCACCGGCACGTCGCGCCAGCCGATCAGCACCTGGCCTTCGGCTTTGATGGCGCGGGCCAGTTCCTGTTCGCAGGCCAGGCGCGAGGCAGCCTCCTTGGGCAGGAAGATCATGCCGACGCCGTATTCACCGGGAGGCGGCAGGTCGATGCCCTGCTTGGCCATCTCTTCGCGGTAGTACTCGTCCGGGATCTGGATCAGGATGCCGGCCCCGTCGCCCATCAGCGCGTCGGCGCCGACGGCGCCCCGGTGATCCAGGTTCTCGAGGATCTTCAGGCCCTGCTGGACGATGTTGTGCGCCTTCTGGCCCTTGATATGAGCGACGAAGCCGAGGCCGCACGCGTCTTTTTCATTGCTTGGCCGGTACAGCCCGTGTTCTGCGAGGTCTTGAATTTCGGACTGAATCTGCGCGGCATGGCTCATGGCGGCCTCCTGGATCACAACAGGGCGGGAGCGTAATGCAGCGCAGCAAATGCGGCAACCCCATTAAAATAGGGTCAGAGTCAATTTAAATTGAGCACACTCAGCGTGCAAAAATAAATAGGGCCATAGTCATGATGGTGCTTTTACTGCGCCATCCCGGGGCGCGGCCTTGCGCGGCCTCCCGCGTGGGCGTCGGCTGACGACGGCCCCGTGTTCAACGCTCAGTGGTTGCAGGAAAGCCTCACTGCCCACTGGCCGGCCTCGCAGCACTGCGTCTGTGAACTGCGCCCGCTCGGAAGTCGACACGCCCTGCTCCATGAATTCGCGATAGGCATGCTCCCGCTCGAAAGGCGTGTTGCCCAGCCGCCAGTACATCTCGTGCTCCGTGATCAACGCGCTGCGGGCGAGGCCCATGTGATGTGCTGCGCTGGACCAGGGCCACTGCGCCGCCTCCGCGCACAGGCCGGCACGCACCGGGTTCAGTTCGATATAGCGCATGCAGGCCAGTAGATGTCGTTCGCCCTCGATCAAGCCAGCGCGGAAGCGTCCTTCCCACAGCGTGCCGCTGCGCTGGTGACGGGCGTTGAACCAGCCCACATAGCGTCGTCCCAGCGATTGCATCATGCGGCTGAGCGCGTCCGCACCGGGCGGTGTGGCCAGCAGGTGCAGATGGTTGTCCATCAGCACAAAGGCATGCAGCGCGACCTTGTACTGGGCTGCGGACTCAGCCAGCGTGGCGAGCAGGAACTCCCGGTCCAGGTCGCTGTAGAAGATGGCTTGGCGGTTGTTGCCGCGCAGGATCACGTGATGGGGCTGATCCGGCAGGAAGAGTCGCGGGAGGCGGGCCATGCTTGTCCTTGGTGCCCCGGGGTTGGAGCGGCGGTCAGCATAATCGACTCCGACCCCATTTTTAGAAGAGCGTTTTGCCGGTCAAGCGCTGGTGCTCACGGATCGCGAAACGGTCGGTCATGCCGGCGATGTAGTCCGCGCAGGCGCGCTCACGGTCGGGCCGGTCGGCAAAATCGGGCGGCATCTGCGCCGCGTCGCCGGCATAGATGGCAAACAGGTCGCGCAGCACCTGCTCGGCGCGCGCACGCGTACCCTGGACCTGGGGGTGCCGGTACAGGTTGGCAAATAGAAAGCGCTTAAGCGCCGTGCTCTTGGCCCGCATGTCCGGGCTGAAGCGCAGTAGCGGCTTGTCGCTGGCCCGCGCTGCGTCCGCGTCGGCAGGCGCCGCTTCGGCCAGCGCAGCCCGCGTCGCGTCGATGATGTCGTAGACCTGGGCCGACAGCATGCGCCGGATGGTTTCGAACAGCAGCCGCTTGCCGGCCAACTGCGGATGCGCGTCGAGCGCGGCGCGCCAGTGCTCGCGCACGAGCTCCACCTCCAGCAACTGCTCCAGCTCGATGAGGCCGGAGCGCACGCCGTCGTCCACGTCATGGGCGTTGTAGGCCACTTCGTCGGCGACGTTGCAGAGCTGGGCTTCCAGGCTGGGCTGGCCGCCATGCAGGAAGCGGGTCGCGATGCCGCCGGGTTCGGCCGCCTCGATCAGCTCGGCATGGCGACGCGAGCAATGCTTGAGGATGCCCTCGCGGGTTTCGAAGCAGAGATTCAGGCCATCGAAGTCCGGGTAGCGCTGCTCCAGATGGTCGACAACGCGTAGCGATTGCAGGTTGTGCTCGAAGCCGCCATGCGCCTGCATGCAGTCGTCCAGCACATCCTGGCCGGCATGACCGAAAGGCGTGTGGCCGAGGTCATGAGCCAGTGCGACGGCCTCCACGAGGTCCTCATCCAGGCCGAGGCTGCGCGCGATGGAACGGCCCAGTTGCGCCACCTCCAGCGAATGCGTCAGCCGCGTGCGGAACAGGTCGCCCTCGTGATTCAGGAAGACCTGGGTCTTGTAGACCAGCCGGCGGAAGGCCGTGCTGTGGATGATGCGGTCGCGGTCGCGCTGAAATTCGCTGCGCGTCGGCGCCGGTGGCTCCGGCAAGCGGCGACCGCGGCTGCGCGCCGGGTCGGCGGCATAGGCCGGGCGCGCCGACGTAGTCATCAGGCCGCCCCGTGCGCCGCCAGGGTCTCGGCGATGAGGGCGTCGGGCACCGCATGCAGGCCGGCGCGGCCCAACGCCTCGATGAGTACGAAGCGGATCGCCCCGGCCTCGGCCTTCTTGTCGACGCGCATCAGCTGCAGATAGCGCTCCACGCCAAGCCGGGGCGGCACGACGGGCAGGCCGGCGCGCTCGATCAGCGCCTTGAGCCGCGCGGTGAAGTCGGTCGGCATCAAGCCCATGCGCTGCGACAGGTCCGCGGCCAGCACCATGCCGCAGGCCACGGCCTCGCCATGCAACCATTCGCCGTAGCCCAGGCCGGACTCGATGGCGTGACCGATGGTGTGGCCGAAGTTCAGGATTGCGCGCAGCCCCTGCTCCTTCTCGTCCTGGCCGACGACGTCCGCCTTGATCTCGCAGCTGCGCCGCACCGCATAGGCCAGCACCGCCTTGTCGCGCGCGAGCAGCGCGTCGAGGTTGTCCTCGATCCAGCACAGGAAGCCGGCGTCCGCAATGGGCCCGTACTTGATGACCTCGGCGAGGCCGGCGCGCAGCTCGCGCTCAGGCAGCGTGTCCAGCGTGTCGAGGTCGGCGATGACGCGCTCGGGCTGGTAGAACGCGCCGATCATGTTCTTGCCCAGCGGATGGTTGATGGCCGTCTTGCCGCCGACCGAGGAGTCGACCTGGGCCAGCAGCGTCGTGGGCACCTGGATGAAGGGCACGCCGCGCATGTAGATGGCGGCCGCAAAGCCCGTCATGTCGCCGATGACGCCGCCGCCCAGTGCGAACAGCACCGTCTTGCGGTCCAGCGCCTCGCCCAGCAGGTGGTCGCAGATGCGGTTCAGGCTCTCCCAGCCCTTGTGCTGCTCGCCGTCGGGCAGCACGACGAAATCGACGCGCCTGTAGACGGCCAGCAGGCGCTCGCGCAGGCGCTCCGCATAGAGCGGCGCCACGGTCTCGTTGCTGACGATGACGGCCGCCGCCGCCTTAGGCAGCCCCTGCCAGCTCGCAGGCTCGTTCAGCAGGCCGGCGCCGATGCGGATCTCGTAGGCGCGGTCGTCGGGAAGGGCGATGTGGACTGTGTCGATGGCAGGCATCGCCCGAGTGTAAGAGTCACCCCGCCTTGAGGTCGGGGTCTACGCCCACCGTTGCCGCCACACGGGTCGGGTCCAGCAGGCCGGCCAGTTCCAGCTGCATCAGCGCCTTGTTGACCAGCGCCTGCACGGACGGCCGCGCGCTCTCCAGCACGTAGTGCGCGCAGCGCCGGTACAGCGGGTCGCGCTGGTGGTGCATCTCGCGCAGCTTCGCCAGCGGATCCTTCACCTGCAGCAGCGGGCGGGTCGTGTCATGGCGAAGGCGGCGGAACAGGTCCTCGGGCGTGGAGCGCAGGTAGAGCACCGTCGTGCCGCCGTGCAGCAGCTCGCGGTTGCGCTCGCGCAGCACCGCACCGCCGCCCGTTGCCAGCACGCAGGCCTCCGGCCTCGCCACAAGTTCAGCGATGACCTCGGTCTCCAGGTCGCGGAAGGCCTCCTCGCCATGCTGCTCGAAGAACTGCCGGATGCTGCCGCCGATGCGAGCTTCGATCTCGTGGTCCGAATCGACAAAAGGCACGCCGATCTGGCGTGCCAGTTGCTTGCCGACGGTGGACTTGCCACCGCCGGGCATGCCGACGAGCGTGATCAACCTACTTGGCGCTGGTGCAGGACGCGAGGGTGCCATAAGGGCTCACAGCAAATGCTGGCGGCGGCGATTCAGCTGCCAACGCACCGCCGTCCACAGGCAGCCACACATAGCTATACAGGTAGTCGCGCACCGCCGCCTCGCTGGTCAGGGAAGTCGCCGACTGGGACGGCAGCGTGACAGGCGCCCCCATCGGGTAATACGCAGGAGGGCTCAACACGCCGGCCGCTGTCACGGTGATCTTGTAGGCCACCCAGCTTCCCAGACTCTGCGGGAACTCCAGCTGCAACACAGCGACACCGTTCGCATCCGTCTTGGTGGCGCCCACCAAGGTCACTGCCACATCGGACTTGCGAGGCTCCAGCTGTTTGCTCGAATTCACGTCTTCGCCGGTATCGACATCGATGATCCCGTTGCGATTCAGGTCCTCGTTGACGCAGGTAGCGGTCAGCGCACCAGCAGTACCGATGTCTGGCGCGCGCTCCCAAAGCTTCGTCGCCGCATTCCATCCCCAAGCGCCCTTGCCAAAGCCGCCGAGATCAAGAGATGGCGTGATCTGAACATCGGGCTTGGGATTACCAGCGGAGTCAACCACCAGCACGGCGAACTTCTTGATGTAGGTAAGGCCCGACGGACCTTTACTGAGAACATTGTCCGTGCCGATCGAGATGGACACCGGGTTGGACACGATGGTTAACGTCGTGGTCAGGAGCGTTCCACCGGCCGCGGCGCAATTTGCTGCGGTATCCGAAGCAGCGAAGTCACTGGTTTTCCAGCAAGCACGGAGCGTGACGCCGTTGGTCGGGCTGCTGACGGCGCCAGGCCGGTAAGTGGTTGCAGCACTGCCAGACGCGTCGGACAGCACGGTATTCCCTCCCGATCCGATGCTTCCCGTACCGTTGTCGCCAACAACACCGAACAGTACCCTGATGTTGGGAATGGGGGCGTTGCTGCTGTCACGGAAGAATGCGTTGACCGTTACCTGATTGTTCGTTTCCGTCGTCGAATTGACGGTGACGACGTCAGAGGACAGGTTCAGCGCGGTGGCCGCGGGCGTTGTCGCAATCGGAACGGTCGTGCCGCCTCCGCCTGGAATGGTGATGGAGACAGCCCGCGTGACATTGCCTGCAACGGCATTGACATTGAGCGTCGAACCCGGCGAGTTAGGCACCACGTAATTGAAGACATAGGCACCGTTGATATCGGTCGATCCGGTTGCGCTGGTGATGCCGTTGCCGGTCACGCTGATCGGGGCGCCCACGAGCGGATTACTGTTCACGTCCGTCAACGTGTACAGGACCTTTGCTTGCGAGCCAACAGCAGGTACCGCGGGCACCGGGGTTGCAGTGGTGAATTGCGTGCCGGTGATCTGGAAGGCTGCCGTGCGGGTCAGCGTGCCACTCGTGGCCATCACGGTGACCTGGCGGTTGAGCCGGTTCTGGCCAATGCTGACTACCCCCGTCACTTGGCCGTTGGCATTGGTCTGGGTGCCAGAGTTGACGATGAAGGCACTGCTGTCCGTCACGGACAGTTGCACAGGAATTCCACTCAAAACAGTGCGGTTTGCATCCACGGCCGTCGCCGTCGCAGTGACCGTCTTGCTACCGGAGTTGTCAATGCTGCTGGCACTCAACGTCAGCGTCAGGTCGCTGGCTTGCGGATTGGTCGTCGTCGACGTCTGGACGACATTGAAGGTCACCGCACGGCTGATCGAACCGGACGTCACCGTCAACGTGACCGGACGCGGTGTCGAATCCGCGCCCTGTGTCACTGTGGCCGTCAATACCCCCGACGTACTGGTGCTGTTGGCCGAAGGTGTGACCAGCGCATTGGCATTGACCGCGAAGCCGACGGGCACGCCCCCTACAGCCACCCGATTTGCATCGATGGAGGTGACCGTAGCGGTGACGGAGTCCGAGCCGGAATTGGCGAGTGTCGTCTTGCTCAGCACCACCACGAGATCGTCAGCGACCGCCGTGCCGGTGGTGGGACTTGACGCTCCGGAGCCCGGACCGACAACCGGCGTGCCTGCACTACCGCCTCCTCCGCCGCCGCACGCGACGAGCAACGCCGCGATACCCGCGGTAAAGCATCGCTGGAAAGCACCGAACTTGCCACTCATGAACTTCATCATCTTCGTCCGCTCCCGCATGCCCAGGGGCACACGAACATCAATTCATGCCAACTATCAGCGCACCGCAGCCCGCTCACTGACGACCTTGGGCGTAAGGAAGATCAGCAGCTCGGTCTTGGAGGTCGTGCGCGTCTTGTTCTTGAACAGGTTGCCGAGCACCGGCACGTCGCCGAGCAGCGGCACCTTGTTGACGGTCTCGCCCTCGTCCTGGGTGTAGATGCCGCCGATGACGACGGTGCCGCCGTTCTCGACCAGCACCTGTGTCTGCACATGCTTGGTGTTGATGGCATAGCCCTGCGGCGTCAGCGTGCCGCGGCTGTCCTTGTTGACGTCCACGTTCAGGATGACGCTGCCTTCCGGCGTGATCTGCGGCGTGACCTCGAGCTTGAGGTTGGCCTTGCGGAAGGCGATGGACGTCGCGCCGCTGGACGTCGCCACCTGATAGGGCAGTTCCTCGCCCTGCTCGATCAGCGCCTTGACCTGGTCGGCCGTGATGACGCGTGGGCTGGACACCACCTTGCCCTTGCCATCGGACTCGAGAGCCGACAGTTCGAGGTTCAGGAAGCGATTGGCCGTCGCGCTGAACAGCGACACGGCGAGCGTCTGTGCCACGGCGCCCGCAAAGCTGTCGGAGGACGTGTTGGCCGGCAGATTGACGAACTGCGTGTTGTTGTAGTTCGACGCGACGCCCTGGTTGGTTTGCGAACCGACCGCGTTGTAGTTGCCGCCGAGAGTGACGTAGTTGCTGCCGCCGACGCTGTAGCCCGGGATGCCCCCCTGCTGGCCTCGCAGGTCATTGCCGCCCAGCTTGACACCCAGCGAGCGGCCGAAGCGGTCGTTGGCCTCGACGATGCGCGCCTCGATGAGCACCTGGCGCACCGGCACGTCGATCTTGGCGATCATGGCCTGGATTTCCTCGAGCTTGCTCGGGATGTCCGACACGAAGAGCTGGTTGGTGCGCGACTCGGAGATGACGCTGCCACGCGGCGACAGGATCTTCGTCCCGGTGCCCGTGCCCGAACCGCTGCTGCTGTTGCTGCTGCCGCTACTGCCGCCGCTGCTCGAGCTGCTGCCGATGCTCTGGCCGGTCAGGCCCCTGGCGATCTCTTCGGCCTTCACATAGTTGAGCTGGAAGGACTGCGTGCGCACCGGCTCGAGCTGGGCGATGGCGGCCTTGGACTCCAGGTCCAGCTTTTCCTTGGCGGCCAGTTCGTCCTTGGGTGCGATCCACAGCACGTTGCCGGATTTCTTCAGGCCCAGGCCCTTGGCCTGCATGATGATGTCCAGCGCCTGGTCCCAGGGCACGTCCTTCAGGCGCAGCGTGACATTGCCGGTCACGGTGTCGCTGGTCACGACGTTGAAGTTGGTGAAGTCGGCGATGACCTGCAGCAGTGCGCGCACTTCGATGTTCTGGAAGTTCAGCGACAGCTTGTCGCCCGCGTAACCGGGGCCCTGCGTCAGCTTGTTGGGGTCGAGCTTCTGCGGCCGGACCTCCAGCACGAACTGGTTGTCGCTCTGGTAGGCGCTGTGCTCCCAGTTGCCCTTGGGCTCGACGACCATGCGCACGCGCTCGCCCGCCTGCGACGTCGTGATGAGCTGCACCGGTGTGCCGAAGTCGGTCACGTCGATCCTGCGGCGCAGGTTCTCGGGCAGGCTGGAGCGCAGGAACTCGACGACCAGGGCCTGACCCTGCTGCTGGATGTCGACGCCGACCTGGTTGCTCGGCAGGTTGACGATGACGCGGCCGGCACCGTCGGCCCCGCGGCGGAAGTCGATGTCGCGCAGCGCCTGCGGCGCGGTGTTCAGGCTCTGCGCGAAGTGCACCGGCTCGTTGGGCGCCGGCGCGGCAACGGCCGTACTGCCGAGCACGAGCACGAGGGCGCTGCCTTCCAGCTTGGCGCTGTAGGTGGACGCCTGGCGAAGGTTCAGCACGACGCGCGAACGCTCTCCCGCCTGGGCCACCGCTGCCGAGCGCAGGTTGCCCTGGTTGATGTCGACGACGTTGCGGCCGATGCCGTTGACGACGCCCGGCAGGTCGATGGCGATGCGCGGTGGCGTCTGGATCGTGAAGCCCGTGGGCACGGCGGCCAGCGGCTCGCTGAGCTCGATGCGCACGACATCCACGCCGGCCTGCTGGCTGGAGTTGATCGCCCGGATCTGCGTCTGCGCCCATGCCGCGGGCGCGCAGAGCAGCGCGAAGGCGATTCCCAGCAACCCGCTACGGCTCATGGCCTTTTTCTCCTGGAATGTCTTCATCGTCCCTTCTCCTGCAGCTGGAGGGTACTCATGCGCTCGACATACTCGCCCGCAGCATCCTGGACGATCTCTCGCAACGTGATCTCGGTCTCACTGACCTTGGTGATGAGGCCGAAGTTCTGGCCGAGGTGGTCGCCGGCCTTGACCTGGTAGAGCAGGCTGTCGACGCGCAGCAGCGCATAGCGCCGGTTGTCGCGCGTCAGGCTGCCCACCATGACCATGCTGTCCAGCGGATAAGCCTCCAGCGGCTCCTTGCGCCGGTTGAACTCGGCTGTCAGCAGCGAATTGGGCTGGGCCGCCTCCTGGCGGATGGCGACGCTGAGCTTCTGGGCGCTGAACGGGTCCACGCCGGCTCCCGATTCATAAGGCTGGGGCAGGAACTTCTTGGGCGGCAGCAGCGGCGTGACCGAAGGCTTGGCCTCCTTGCGCTGCTGTTCCATCCACTGGCGAAGCTCGTCCTGATCGCTGCCGCAACCGGCCAGGGCCAGCACCGCCACGAGCGACGTCAGCAGCGCTCTCATTTCTTGCTCCCGGTGGCCTTGGCCGCGGCCTTGCGCTGCTGGGCCACCTCGGCGGCGTCCAGGTAGCGATAGGTCCGCGCGGTCACTTCCATGCTGAGCGAACCGCTCGGATTGCTCGGCGCGACGACGACGAGGTTGTTCAGCGTGACGATGCGCGACAAGTTGGACACGTCGGCCGCGAAGGAGCCGATGTCGTGATAGCGGCCCGACACCTTCAGCGCGATGGGCAACTCGGCGTAGTAGTCCTTCACCAACTCCTGCCCCGGGCGGAACAGCTCGAACTGCAACCCGCGGCCCACGCCGGCGCTGCTGATGTCGGACAGCAGCGAGTCGATCTCGGCCTTGCCGGGCAACTGCTTTTCGAGCTGGGTCACGTACTCCTCGACCTGGCTCTTCTGCTTGCGCAGTTCCGGCAGGTTGACGGCCTGGGCCAGCTTGGCCTGGAAGTCCTGGCGCAGTTGCGGCTCGCGGTTGCGCTCGGCTTCCAGGCCGGCCTGCACGTCGGACAGCCAGAAGGCATAGCCGGCGCCGATGACGGCCACCATGACGGCGAAGGCCGCTGCAAGCTTGGGAACCAGCGGCCACTGGCCAGGCTCCCGGGGGTTGAGTCCCTGGAACTGTCCGACGATGTCGGCGAACCAGGCGTTCACATCGAATTTGGGCAGGGAGGTCGCCATGGCCATCAGCCCTTCTTCGGCGCGGAGGCGCCGGTCGCCGGATCGCGGGGCGGCACCTTGATGGAGACCCTCATCGAGAACTCCAGCAAGCGGCGCTGCTCGCGCGTGTTCGTGCTGACGCTGGCCAGCTTCACTTCGATGAGGTCGGGCTTCTCGAGCCATTCGGAGCCGCGCGACACGTTGCGCAGGAACTCCGACACGCGCTCGTTGGTCTGGGCGATGCCGCTGACCGTGACGACCTTGTCGGCCTGGCGGATGGCGGTCAGGTAGATGCCCTCGGGCGCCAGCCGAGCCAGGTCATTGAGCAACTGCACCGGCGTGTTGCGGTCGGTCTGCAGGTCTTCCACCGCGCGCTGGCGCGACTTCAGCGACTCGATCTCGGCCTTCAGGTTGGCAATGTCCTTGATCTGGGCTTCGAGCCGTGTGATCTCGGTCTGAATGTACTGGTTGCGTGACTGCTGCTCCTGCGTGAGGAACTCCAGCAGCAGATAGGTCGCGACAACGACGCCCGCACCCACCAGCCCCGCCAGGCCGAGGCCCGCGAAGAAGGCGGTCTTGCGCCGCTTGCGCCTTTCCTCGCGGTAAGGCAGCAGGTTGATCAGAATCACTGGAAGAACCTCCGCATCGCGAGGCCACAGGCAGTCAGGTAAGAGGGCGCCTCTCGCTGCAGCTTGGACTCCCGGACCGCCGAGCCCAGGCTCATGTTCTCGAACGGGTTGACCACCATGCAGGCGAATCCAGTCAGGTCGGTCACGCGCTCCTTGAGACCGGGCAGCGTGGCCGTGCCGCCAGCCAGCATCACGTAGTGCACCTTGTGGTGCGGCGTGCTGGTGAAGAAATACTGCAGGGCCCGACCGATTTCCTGCGACAGGCTGTCGACGAAGGGGGTGAGCACGCCGGTTTCATAGTCCTCCGGCAGGTCGCCGGACAGCTTCTTCTGCTCGGCCTCCTCGAAGGAGAAGCCGTACTGGCGCGAGATGAGCTGCGTGAGCTGCGAGCCGCCGAAGGACTGGTCGCGGTCGTAGAGCAGTTCGTCATCTCGCAACACCTTCAGGCTGGTCGTGTCGGCGCCGATCTCGAACAGCGCGACCAGCGCATCCTTGCCTTCATTCGGCAGTGCCGCGACGAGTCGCCCCATCGCCATGCGCGACGCATGCGACTCGATGTCAAGCACGACGGGGTGCAGGCCCGCCGCCTCGGCCAGGCCCTGCCGATCCTGCACGCGGTCCTTGCGGGATGCAGCGATCAGCACCTCGATATCGCCCACCGATGTGGGGCTGGGGCCGATGACGCAGAAGTCCAGGCTCACCTCGTCCAGCGAGAACGGGATGTACTGGTTGGCCTCGGCCTCGACCTGCAGCTCGAGCTCTTCCTCGCGCAGGCCGGCGGGCAGCATGATCTTCTTCGTGATGACGGCCGACTGCGGCATGGCCAGCGCGGCATGGCGGGTGCGGGTCCCGCTGCGCGCGACGACGCGGCGCACGGCATCCGCCACCTCGTCGAACTTCTCGATCTGCCCATCCGCAATCCAGCCCTTTTCGAAGGGTTCGCTGGCAAAGCGCTCCAGGACCAGTTCGCCGCTCTTGGTCTGATTCAACTCCACCAGCTTGACGCTGGACGAACTGATATCCAGACCGATCAAGGGTGGGTGCTTGCGACCCAAAAGTGCGTCAAGTATTCCCATGCCCTTTGTCTCCCGACACGCGGTCTTACGTATCGGACTATTAATAAGTTACTTGAATGCTAGCAGCAAAGCCTTTGACTCCGAATGGAAATCCGGCGCAAGCTGGTAACTCCACGTTGCTAAACATACACGAATCAACAGCTTTGCAAGCTCCTGAAAAACACAGGGGAAGCGGTCGTTTGGCACGCTGTTTTGAGGGCGCTGCGGCATAAAAGGGGGAACGGGCGCCCTTCCTATAATCCGCCGCCTCTTCCCCACGCGCCTGCGGGCGCGAACTGCCGGCACATGAAAGACAAGCTCCGATCCGCTGCGCCCAGTCCTTCTTCAGCCGCCGCCGGCCCCTCCACCCCCAACCCACCCGACCGCTCGCTCCAGGCCCGCCTTGGACGGATGGCGCTGTGGGCGGCCGGCCTGCTGGCCGGTGGCGTTGTTGCCGTGGCCCTGCTGGTGTCGCTCGGCCTGGCCCTGGCCTACCCCAACCTGCCCGACATCAGCGGCCTGACCGACTACCGCCCCAAGCTGCCGATGCGCGTGTTGTCCAGCGACGGCGTGCTGCTGGGCGAGTTCGGCGAGGAGCGCCGCAGCTACCTGCCGATCCAGCAGATTCCCAAGGTGATGCAGGAAGCCGTGCTGGCCATCGAGGACGCACGCTTCTACCAGCATGGCGGCGTGGACTACCTGGGCATCATCCGCGCGGGCCTGGCCAACGTCGGCGAGTCGCGCAGCCAGGGCGCGTCGACGATCACGATGCAGGTGGCGCGCAACTTCTACCTGTCCACGGAGAAGACCTTCACGCGCAAGATCTACGAGATCCTGCTGGCGCTGAAGATCGAGGCGGCCCTGCCCAAGGAAAAGATCCTCGAGATCTACATGAACCAGATCTTCCTGGGACACCGCGCGCACGGCTTCGCGGCGGCCAGCGAGGTCTATTTCGGCAAGACGCTGGACAAGCTCAGCGTCGCCGAGGCGGCGATGCTGGCCGGCCTGCCCAAGGCGCCCTCGGCCTACAACCCGATCAACAACCCCAAGCGCGCCACCATCCGCCAGCAATACATCATCGAGCGGATGTACGAGACGGGCTACATCACCGAGGAGCAGCGCGACGAGGCCAAGGCCGAGAAGCTGCGCATCCGCCCGGTGCAGGAGTCGGTGTCGCACGCGGAGTTCGTCGCCGAGGCCGCGCGCCAGCTGATCTTCAACCAGTACGGCGACGAGGCCTACTCGCGTGGCCTGAACGTCTACCTGACGCTGAACAGCGCCGAGCAGAACACCGCCTACCGCGCGCTGCGCCGCGGCATCCTGGACTACGAGAAGCGCCAGGTCTACCGCGGCCCCGAGGCCTATGCCGACCTGCCTGGCGACGCCAAGGCGCTGGACACCCGCATCGCCGAGGCGCTGGCCGACCATCCGGCCAACGACGAGCTGCTCGCCGCCGTCGTGCTGGAAGCCGATCCGAAGAAGGTCTCGGCCGTGCTGCAGAGCGGCGACGCGATCGCCATCACCGGCGACGGCCTCAAGCCGGCCACGTCGGGCCTGTCGGACAAGGGCAACCCGAAGACCCGCATCCGCCGCGGCGCCGTCATCCGCGTCGTCAAGGGCCCCAAGCAGAAGGACGGCGGCGAGTGGACCATCACGCAGCTGCCCGAGGTCGAAGGCGCCTTCGTGTCCATGGACCCGAAGACCGGCCAGGTGCGCGCGATGGTGGGCGGCTTCGACTACAACAAGAACAAGTTCAACCATGTGACCCAGGCCTGGCGCCAGCCGGGCTCCAGCTTCAAGCCCTTCATCTACTCGGCCGCACTGGAGAAGGGCTTCACGCCGGCCACCGTCGTCAACGACGCGCCGCTGTTCTTCGACGCCGGCACGACCGGCAGCCAGCCCTGGGAACCCAAGAACTACGACGGCAAGTTCGAGGGCCCGATGCCGTTGCGCACGGCGCTGGCCAAGTCCAAGAACATGGTGTCCATCCGCGTGCTTCATTCGGTCGGCGTGAAGTACGCGCAGGAATGGATCACCCGCTTCGGCTTCGAGGCCGAGAAGCATCCGGCCTATCTGACGATGGCGCTGGGCGCGGGCTCGGTGACGCCGATGCAGATGGCCCAGGGCTATGCGGTGTTCGCCAACGGCGGCTACCGCGTCAGCCCGCAGCTCATCGCGCGCATCACCGACAACAAGGGCCGCCAGCTCTACGAGGCCCTGCCCGCCACGCTGGCCGACAGCGCCCGCGCCATCGAGCCGCGCAATGCCTTCCTGATGAGCAGCCTGCTGCAGGAGGTCACGCGCAGCGGCACCGCGGCGCGCGCACAGGCCACGTTGAAGCGCCCCGACATCTACGGCAAGACCGGCACGACCAACGACTCCATGGACGCCTGGTTTGCCGGCTACCAGAAGGACCTCGTCGCCATCGTCTGGATCGGCTACGACCAGCCGCGCAAGCTCGGCGACCGCGAGACCGGCGGCGGCCTGAGCCTGCCGGTCTGGATCGAGTACATGCAGTTCGCGCTGAGGAACAAGCCGGTCGACGAGATCACGCCGCCCGAGGGCGTCATCAACGTCAATGGCGAATGGTTCTACGAGGAGTACACGGCCGGCAACGGCGTGAAGGAACTCGCCAACGAGCCGAATGCGCCGCCGGCCGCGACGGACGACGAGAAGAAGTCCATCCTGGACCTCTTCAAGCGGTGATTCAGATCAGGCGCTGAAGGTCAGCGCCTGGCCGGATTGCTCGCTGGCGCTGCTTGAAAGCCGCGCGAACAACTCCTGGCCTTCGCGATCGACCCATTGAGCGCCGTCCCACTTGAAGTGATAGCCGCCCGAACGCGCGGCCAGCCAGATCTCCTGCAGCGGCGGCTGCGTGTTGATGACGATCTTGCTGCCGCCCGGCATGCCGAGCTCCAGCAGGCCACCGGTGCGGTGGGTGTCGATGTCGACCACGTCGTCGTCGAGCCAGGCATCGACCTGCGCCTCGATGCGAGCCAGCAGCGCGTGGGACTTGGCGTGGTATTCGGCGTCGGACAGGGACATAAACTGCGGCAATGAAGAGAACTGCCGTCAGTGTAGGGGTCCGCATCGCGGCCCTGTCCATCACCCTTACCGTCCTCGCGGGTTGCGGACAGAAGGGACCGCTGATGCTGCCCAAGCCGGCCAGCGCAGCATCCGCGCCGGCCTCGGCCCCGGCACGCTAGTCCCGCCCCTCCTCCACCGCGTGGCAGGCCACGCGCACGCCACGCAGTTCCAGCAGCGCCGGCCGCTCGGCCTTGCAGCGCGCGTTCGCCAGCGGACAGCGCGGGTGGAAGCTGCAGCCGCTGGGCGGGTTCAGCGGATTGGGCACCTCGCCCTGCACCGGCGTGCGGGCACGGCCGGTCATGTGGATGTCGGGAATGGCATCCAGCAACATGCGCGTGTACGGGTGCTGCGGCTCGGCAAACAGCCTGGCCTTGTCGGCCACTTCCACGAGCCGGCCCAGGTACATGACCCCCACCTGGTCCGCCACATGCCGCACGACGGCAAGGTTGTGCGAGATGAAGAGATAGGTCAGGCCCTGCTCGCGCTGCAGGTCCTTCATGATGTTGAGCACCTGCGCCTGCACGGACACGTCCAGCGCCGACGTCGGCTCGTCGCAGACGAGGAACTCCGGCTGCGTGGCCAGCGCCCGCGCGATGGAGATGCGCTGTCGTTGCCCCCCGGAGAACTGGTGCGGAAATTTCTCGGCGTCGGCCGGATTCAGGCCCACGGAGCTCAACAACTCACCGACGCGCTGGCGAGCCTCGGCATCCCCCTTCACGAGGCCATGCTCGCGCAGCGGCTCGGCCACGATGTCCAGCACGGTCCAGCGCGGGTTCAGCGACGCATAGGGGTCCTGGAAGATCATTTGCATGCGCCGGCGCAGCTTGGCGGCGCTCGCCCCCGCCAGCGTCTTGGCGATGTCCTCGCCGTCGAAGCTGACACTGCCGCGCGTGGCGCCGTAAAGGCCCACCAGCAACCGCGCCACCGTGCTCTTGCCGCAGCCGCTTTCGCCGACCAGCGCCAGCGTCCTGCCGCGCTCAATGGAGAAGCTGACGCCATCGACCGCATGCACGAAGGCCCTGGGCTTGCGCTCGACGACGCGGTTCAGCCAGGGCGGCGACACGTCGAAGATCTTGGCGAGGTCGCGCACCTCGACGAGAGGTCTGCTCATGGATGCACCCTTCGGCCTGCGGCCTGTCCCGCCAAGCGGGAGCGAGCTTGCTTGGGGCGGCCCGGCGCTGCGCTCATCGCGCAATCTCCACGGTCACGGGCCGCCAGCAGGCCGCGCGGGTCAAGCCGACTTCGGCCAGCTCGGGCCGGTCGACGCGGCAGCGGTCGATGGCGCGCGGGCAGCGCGGATTGAACGCACAGCCCGGCGGAATGGCCGTGAGCCGCGGCATCGCGCCGTCGATCTGCAACAGGCGCTCGCGGTCCTCGTCCATGGCCGGGATGGAGCCCATCAGACCGACGGTGTAGGGATGGGCCGGACGGTGGATGACATCGGCCACCGGGCCGATCTCGGCGATGCGGCCGGCATACATGACGGCGACACGGTCGCAGGTCTCGGCGATGACGCCCATGTCGTGCGTGACCAGCATGACGGCCGCGCCCTGCTCGCGGCAGACCTTCTTCAGCAGCGCAATGATCTGCGCCTGGATGGACACGTCCAGCGCCGTCGTCGGCTCGTCGGCGACGATGAGCTTGGGTTCGGCCGCCAGCGCCAGTGCAATGACGACGCGTTGACGCATGCCGCCAGAGAACTGGTGCGGGTAGTGGTCGACGCGCGCCTGCGGCGCCGGGATGCCGGTGGAGGCGAGCAGCTCGATGGCGCGCGTTCGAGCCTGCGACGCTGTCAGGTCGAGGTGGGTCGTGATGGTCTCGACGAGCTGCTGGCCCACCGTGTAGAGCGGGTTCAGCGACGTGAGCGGATCCTGGAAGACGGCGCCGATCTCGCGGCCACGCACGCGGCGCATCTGCTCATAGGGCAGGTTGTCGATGCGCCGGCCGGCAAGGCGGATCTCGCCGGCAGCGATGCGCCCAGGCGGGTCCAGCAGGCCGATGATGGCCGCGCCGGTCAGCGACTTGCCGGCGCCCGATTCGCCGACGACGCCGAGGATCTCGCCCGGCGCGATGGCGAAGGAGATGTCGTCCAGCGCCAGCAGCGTGCCGCGGCGGGTCGGGAACTCCACGCGGAGGTGGCTGACTTCGAGCAGCGGCGCAGTCATCGCAATCAACGCAGCCTGGGGTTGAGCGCGTCGCGCAGCCAGTCGCCCAGCAGGTTCACGCTGAGCGTGATCAGCACCAGCGTCAGGCTGGGCCAGGCGGTGATCCACCACTCGCCCGAGAACAGCGTGTCGTTGCCATTGCGGATCAACGTGCCCAGCGAAGGACTGGTGGCCGGCACGCCGACGCCGAGGAAGGACAGCGTGGCCTCGGTGATGATGGCCGAGGCGACCTGGATGGTGGCCAGCACCAGCACTGGCCCCAGCACATTGGGCAGCACGTGGCGGCGCATGATGCGCAGCGACCCGACGCCGATGACGCGGGCGGCCTGCACGTACTCCTTGTTGCGCTCCACCAGCGTCGAGCCGCGCACCGTGCGCGCGTACTGCACCCAGCCGGTCAGCGCGATGGCCAGCACGAGGACGATGAAGGCCAGCGTGTCGTGAGCGTCGGGAAACAGCGTGCGGCCCACGCCGCTGATCATCAGCGCGACGAGGATGGACGGGAAGGACAGCATCACGTCGCACAGCCGCATGATGAAGGCATCGGTGCGCCCGCCAACGAAGCCGGCCAGCAGCCCCAGGCTGACCCCGATGACGATGGACAGCAGCACCGACGCGATGCCGACCAGCAGCGAGATGCGCGTTCCGTACATCAGCGCGGACAGGATGTCGCGACCCTGCCCATCGGTGCCAAGCAGGTATTTCGCCTCGCCGCCTTCGACCCACGTCGGCGGCTTCAGCGAGTCCATCAACTCCAGCGTCGCGAGGTCGAAGGGGTTGTGCGGCGCGATGAAGTCGGCGAACAGCGCGCAGACGAAGAAGAACAGCGCGACGACGGCTGCGGCCATCGCGACGGGCGACGAGCGGAACGAGTGCCAGACGTCGCCGTCGAAGAAGCCGCGCAGCGCGGAGGCCGACGGCGTAGCGTTGGGATTGGCGTCGACAGCCATGGTCAGTGGGATTTGCCCTCGACACGCAGGCGCGGGTCCACGGCGAAATAGAGCAGATCGACACCGAGGTTGATGACGACGAAGATCAGCGAGATCAGGCAGAGGTAGGCAGCCATGACGGGGATGTCGGCGAACTGCACGGCCTGGATGAAGAGCAGGCCCATGCCGGGCCATTGGAAGACCTGCTCGGTGATGATGGCGAAGGCGATCAGCGAGCCGAGCTGCAGGCCGGTGATGGTGATGACGGGCACCAGCGTGTTCTTCAGCGCATGGCCGAAGTAGACGCTGCGGTCCGTCAACCCGCGGGCTCGCGCGAAGCGGATGTAGTCGGTGCGCAGCACCTCCAGCATCTCGGCACGCACCAAACGCATGATCAGCGTCAGCTGGAAGGCCGACAACGTGACGGCCGGCAGGATCAGGTGCAGCAGGCCGTCGCGCGTCAACAGGCCCGAGGTCCACGAGCCGAAGGCCACGACCTCGCCGCGGCCGAAGCTCGGCAGCCATTTCAGCTCGACCGCGAAGATCCAGATCAGCACGATGCCGATGACGAAGTTGGGCAGGCTGACGCCGAACAGCGTGCCAGCCATCAGCACCTGGGCACTTGCCCTGCCGCGCCGCAGCGCGGCATACACCCCCAGCGGAATGCCCGCCAGCAGCGCGATGAGGCCGGCTACGAGAGCGAGCTCCAGCGTCGCCGGGAAGCGCTCGACGATGAGCGCCGACACCTTGCGACCCTGGCGAAGGCTGATGCCGAATTCGCCCTGCATCGCATTGCCGGCAAAGCGCGCGAATTGCACTGGAAAGGGCTGGTCGAGGCCGAGGTCACGGCGCAAAGCCGTGCGCTGCTCCTCCGTCGCATCCTGGCCCAGCAGATTGGTGACAGGGTCGCCGACATACTGGAACAGCATGAAGGCGATGAAGGCCACCGACAGCATGACGATCACGGCTTGTGCCAGTCGGCGGAGGATGAAAACCAGCATGAGGCTCAAGGAAAGGCGGAGTCACGGGACGTCGCGCGATGCGTGGATCATGGCTCAGCGCATCGGCCACTCCGCCCCAGGGGAAGCCCTAGCAATCTTGACGCCCGGAAATGAAAACGGGCCGCTGAGCGGCCCATGGCGATCAAGAGCGGACCCGCGTGAGCCCGTCGACGCTGATCAGAAGCGGTGACGCAGACCCAGCATCGCGCCGCCACGCTTGCTGGCGCCGTTCGCGAACATGACTTCGCCCTTGAACCGGGTGTAGTCCAGTTCCAGGTAGGCGTCGGTGCGCTTCGAGAACGCGTAGTCGGCCACAAAAGCGAAGAAGTCCGCCTTGGACGTCGTGTTCGCGTCCGTGGTGTAGGCGGCAATGCTCGCCACGGCCGCTGGAGCCGCCGCGAAGCCCGCAGCAAAGGGGCCGAGGCTTTGTACCGTTCCCCAATGCTTCTGGCGCGTCAGCCAAGCGGTGGCACCCACATTGAACTGGGGCGTCATCTGGTAAGTGGCGCCGAAACTCACCATCGTGCGGGTACGCACGTCGCCAGCGTCGGCATTCAGCACATTGCCGACCAGTCCGGTGGTGTAGAGCGCGCGCGTGGTCGCGGCGCCTTGGAAGGCCGTCGGAGCGGTCGTGTTGGCAAGCGACGCGGCGAAGGCTGTCGGCGTCGTCAGCGACAGCAGCGTGAAGGGGTTTTCGTACTTGTTCTGCGCCCAGCCGCCATGCAGATACAGCGAACCAGCCGTGTAGCTGGCACCGAGAACCGTGGCCTTGATCTTCTTGCCACTTTGTTCAGTCACTTGCAGGTAGCCACCACCAGCGGCAATCGTGCCGTCGTTGTAGCGCCCCATCACACCCATCGACTTGTTCGGCAATGAGGCGTTGGGCTGGCCTTCGCCTGCGCTGACCTGCACTTCCGCGTAGAAATTGCCGACCTGCGCTAGATACTTGACCATATTGTCCTGACGCGATGCCAGCGACATGCCGAGTTCAGGCTTGAATTGCTCGATATAAGGCGAGTAGCGGAAGGACGCGAAGCTGGAGGTATACAGGTCGAACAGAATGTTGTACTGACGACCCAGACGGATTTGACCGAATTCGGCAGATTGGATACCCACCCAGGCCTGACGCCAGAAGTCAGCCGGGCTGGGTGCTGGATTGGTTGCTGCTGCTCCCGTGTCAGAGGAGAAGCGATGCTCGAGGTTCGCCAGTGCCTTCAGGCCGCCACCCATGTCCTCGGTGACATTGATACCCAGCCGGCTTTGCGACAGCCCACCAGGAACCATCGTCTTGGTCGACGAGCCCGCATTGGCATTGGTCGTGTAACGAACGGCGGCGTCGACGATGCCATACAGCGTCACACTGGATTGAGCCCAGGCGGCAGAGGTGCTGGCGGCCAAGATGGCAACGGCAAAGGTTGCTTTTTTCATCGAGCTTGTCTCCTGCTTTCGAATAGAAATGTGAACCGACTTATTCTGGGCCAAGCGCACTATCACGGCGCATGGTCTGTTGTTCGGCGTACACAGCGATTCCCCTGTCGCGCACGGGACAAATAAAAAGCCGCCCGAAGGCGGCTTTGCTGATCGCTGCGACCCGGGGGCCGCAGGCTGATATCAGAAGCTGTGGCGGATGCCGACGTCCACACCGCTGGACTTGCCACCAGCGGAAGGCGTGGGCGAACCATTCACGAGGAGCTTGCCGGCGCCGCCGTTCTTGATCTGGGCAGCGGTCGTGTACAGCGCGGTGCGCTTGGACAGGTTGTACACATAGCCGACAGCGAACAGCTTGGCGTCGTAGGCGACCGCAGCCGTTTCGGCGGCGCCGTTGGCCTTGGAGTCGGTGAACGAAGCCAGGATCTGGCCCTGACCCAGCGGCACCGTCACGGCAGCCGTCCACAGCGTCTGCTTGCGGGCGCCGAACTTGGCCTGCGTGTAGCTGAACGACGGCTTGGCAGCGCCGAAGTCATAGGACACGCCACCCGACAGCAGCTTGTACTTGTCGGCAGCGCCGTAGGCATTGGCGTAGGTGGCCGACACGTTCAGGCCGCCGGTCTTGAAGCCGCCGCGAACCGACTGGTGCTTGTTGGTGATCGTGCCTTCGCCAGCAGCGACGTCGACGCCGCCGTAGAAACCGCCCAGGTTGGTCGGCAGCGAATACGACGCCAGGTTGTCGGCGCGGCCGAAAGCCGTGCCGTTGCCGCTGCCCAGGTTGCTGTACAGGACGCCGGTGCTGCCCAGGCCGGTGAAGGCATAGGGGTCGAACTCTTCGAGGTGCAGGCGCGAAGCGGTCTTGTTGCGGCCCAGGCGCACTTCACCGAAGTCGCCGGACAGGCTCACGGTGGCACGACGGCCCCAGAACACGCTGGCGGCAGCGCCGGTGTCCGGAGAGATTTCGGATTCCAGCCAGAAACCGGCCTTCAGGCCGCCGCCCAGGTCTTCCGTGCCACGCAGGCCGAAACGGCTGGTGTTCAGGCCGCTGGAGTCCAGCTTCTTCAGCGTTTGACCATTCGCCTTGGTGTACTTCAGGTCCGCGTCCACGACGCCGAACAACGTGACCGAGGATTGCGCAACAGCAGCGCCGCCGGTCAGACCGAGGACGGCCAGGGCAATCAGAGCTTTCTTCATTCGATACTCCTAGGTATTCATCCGAGCCACGCACACCAAAATGGTGCGTAGCAGTTCACCTCCAGAGAGGAAGTGGGGCGTATTCCACTACATGTTTGAGGGGCTGGGGAATTCACGGATATGAAATTGTGCGTTGCCGTTGCTCAACCACAACGGTGCCGGCAATGTCACCATATCGTCACTGCAACACGAAACAACTGAATGCATCCGCATACAACCACGCCACGCCGGCGCTCATTGACTTTTTCGGATCGCTGGCTGAGCGCCCTGGATTCCGGGTTGCGAACTGTCTTTGCATCTGCCCGCGCTTCCCGCCCATCTCCAGCAGCAAGTGTTATCAGTCCAAACCTCGACAAAGATGCAATTCGCGAGGCCGGATCGCTGATGCGCGTCAATCACGTAGGTGAAATCTGCGCCCAGGCGTTGTATCAATCCCAAGCCCTTTTTGGCCGCAGCGAAGACTTGCGTCGGCATTTCGAGCACGCCTCCGAGGAAGAGCTCGACCATCTGGCCTGGACGGCTGAACGCCTCGCTCAGCTGGGAACGCACACCAGCCACCTCGCGCCGCTCTGGTGGGCAGGCGCCTTCGCCTGCGGCAGCGTGGCCGGTCTGGCGGGTGACCGCTGGAGCCTGGGTTTCGTCGTCGAAACCGAGCGACAGGTCGAAGCCCATCTCGCGTCGCACCTCGACAGGCTGCCCGCCGAGGATCTCGCTTCTCGAGCCGTCGTGGATCAGATGAAGCGGGAGGAAGCCGAGCATGCCGACGCGGCACTGGCCGCCGGCGCCACACCATTGCCGGCCGCCGTGCGCGGTCTGATGCGTGCGGCGGCCAAGGTCATGACGACCATTGCCCACCACATCTGATCAAAACGCTCAGACTTCAACGACCTCGAACGACGTGCTGATCGCCGAGGTCTTGGCCAGCATGGCCGTCGCCGAGCAGTACTTCTCATGCGACAGCGTCACCGCGCGCTCGACGATCTCCGGCTTCAAGCCCCTGCCACTGACCACGAAATGGAAGTGGATGGCCGTGAAGACCTTGGGATCGCTGCTTGCGCGCTCGGCCTTCAACACCACCCTGCAGCCACGCACGTCGTGGCGCCCACGCTTGAGGATGAGAACAACGTCGTAGGCCGTGCAGCCGCCGGTGCCGGCCAGCACCGTCTCCATGGGCCGCGGCGCCAGGTTGCGGCCGCCCCCGTCGGGGGCCCCGTCCATCGCCAACACGTGACCGCTGCCGGTCTCGGCCACAAAACTCATGCCGCTCGGACCTTCCGGCCCCAGCCAACTAACCGTGCATTCCATGCTCATTTAGAGAAACCGCTCGAATTTGTCACAGAAAAATATTGCACCGCAGCATAACCTGGCGCTAAACTGCAGCTACGCGAAAACGCTTTCGCACCGATTGTCTCCTCCACCGCCTCCATGGTGGATTCAACCCCGAGCTTGCAAGAGCTTGGGGTTTTTTTTGATCGTCACGTGGCGAACACCTTGCTGCGCAAGGTGGACGGCGCTGGCACGCTGAGAGGCCGATGGCCTCTTCGCCACGAGGCCGCTCCGCGCCGCAAGCGACGCGACGCCAGTCTTCCCAGGGCTCCCTGAGGCGTCTCTTATCATGCGCCGCCGCAATGAACCCCATGGAGACCCGATGAGCGCCCCCTCGCGCCGCCGTTCGCCCGCTGCCAAGGCAGCGCCCCACGTGCCCGCGATGCTGCCGCCCGGCAGCAGCTATCTGCAGCGAATTCTGAACGCCCGGGTCTACGAGGTCGCCCGCGAGACCGATCTGACGGCCGCCTCCAAGCTGTCCAAGCGCCTGGCCAACAAAGTCTGGCTCAAGCGCGAGGACGAGCAGGACGTCTTCAGCTTCAAGCTGCGCGGCGCCTACAACAAGATGGCCCACCTGACAGCCGAGCAGCGCGCCGCCGGCGTCATCTGCGCGTCGGCCGGCAACCATGCCCAGGGCGTCGCGCTTTCGGCGAAGAAGCTCGGCTGCCGCGCCGTCATCGTGATGCCGCTGACGACGCCCCAGGTCAAGGTCGACGCGGTGAAGGCGCTGGGTGGCGAAGCCGTGCTGTTCGGCGAGAGCTTCACGGATGCCTACGGCCACGCCAAGGAACTTGAGCAGGAACAGGGTCTGACCTTCGTCCATCCCTTTGACGACCCCGACGTCATCGCCGGCCAGGGCACCATCGCGATGGAGCTGCTGCGCCAGCATCCCGGTCCCATCGACGCCATCTTCGTCGCCATCGGCGGCGGCGGCCTCATCTCGGGCGTCGCCGCCTACGTGAAGGCACTGCGGCCCGAGATCAAGATCATCGGCGTGCAGACCACCGACTCCGACGCCATGGTGCGCTCGGTCAAGGCCGGCAGGCGAGTGACGCTCTCTGACGTGGGCCTGTTCGCCGACGGCACCGCCGTCAAGCTCGTCGGCGAGGAGACCTTCCGCATCGCCCGCGAGCTGGTGGACGACTACATCGTCGTCGACACCGACGCCGTTTGCGCGGCCATCAAGGACGTCTTCGAGGACACCCGCTCCATCCTGGAGCCGTCCGGCGCGATGAGCGTCGCCGCCGTCAAGCAGTACGTGGCAACGACCGGCGCCAAGGGGCAGAACCTGATCGCCATCACCTGCGGCGCCAACATGAACTTCGACCGCCTGCGCTTCGTCGCCGAGCGGGCCGAGGTCGGCGAGCACCGCGAAGCGCTGTTCGCGGTGACCATCCCCGAGGCGCGCGGCAGCTTCAAGCGCTTCTGCGAGCTGCTGGGCCCGCGCAGCGTCACCGAGTTCAACTACCGCATCGCCGACGCCAAGGTGGCCCACATCTTCGTCGGCATCGGCATCTCCAAGCCCGACGAGGCCGCCAAGCTCGCCCGTACCTTCACGAAGGCCGGCTTCGAGACGCTGGACCTGACCACCGACGAACTCGCCAAGCAGCATGTGCGACACATGGTGGGCGGTCGCAGCGAACTGGCCAAGGACGAGCGGCTTTACCGCTTCGTCTTCCCGGAGCGGCCCGGCGCGCTGATGAAGTTCCTGTCCAGCATGCATCCGGACTGGAACATCAGCCTCTTCCACTACCGCAACCAGGGCGCGGACCACGGCCGCATCCTTGTCGGCATCCAGGTGCCCAAGGGCGACGCCGCGGCGCTGCGCAAATTCCTCGAAGGTTTGAATTACCCATTCGAGGATGAAACAACGAACCCGGTCTACCGCTTGTTCCTGGGTTGAGTTGAAATCCGGGGGTCCGACAACGCCTGCGCCATGTCCGTTGCCCAACAGTCGCTGATCTCCCCCACCGCCAACCCCGAACTGGAAAAGGCCTTGCGCGACCGCGTCGACCGCCGGTCGGCCATCGCCGGCGGCCTCGGCGAGCTGGAGCCGCTGGCCGTGCGACTCGGCCTCGTGCAGAACAGCCTGACGCCGCGCTTCCGCGATCCCGTGCTGGCGCTGTTCGCGGCCGATCACGGCATCGTCGTCGATGGCGTCGGCGCTCAATGGGGCCGCGCCACCAAGGACCAGGTGCAGATGGCGCTGCACGCGCAGCTACCGGTGTCGGTCTTCGCTCGACTGCAGGGTTTGCACCTCACCGTCGTCGACTGCGGCGTCGCCGACAACCTGCCGCCGCACGCGCGCCTGCTGGCCCGCAAGGTCGCCCACGGCACGCGCAATGCGCGCACGGCGCTGGCGATGAGCGTGGAACAGGCCCATGCCGGTGTGCGCGTCGGCATGGAGATCGCCGACAACCTGCCCGGCAATGTGCTGGCCTGCGCCAGCATGGGCCAGGGCTCGGCGGAATGCGCGGCGCTGGTGCTGTCACGCCTGGCCGAGCAGCCGGTGCGCGACTTCGTCGTCTCCGGCCCGACGATGCGCCAGGAAGACCTCGTCCACCTGCTCGACGTGCTGCACGGCGCCCAGGCGCGTCACCGCGACGCCAGGGAGCCCATGGACCTGCTGGCGGCCTTTGGCGGCCATGAGCTGGCCGTCATGGTGGGAGCCATGCTGGTGGCGGCCAGCAAGCGCAGCCTCATCATCGTGGACGGCATTGCCGCCTGCGCGGCGCTGAAGCTGGCGTCGCTGATCTGCGCGCCGGTGACCGACTACGCCGTCTTCTGCCGCAGCCATGTGCACCGCGGGCTCGACGAGGCACTCGCGCTGTTCCAGGCGTCTGCGCTGCTGGAGCTGGGCATGGACAGTGCCGACGGCACCGGTGCCGCGCTGGCCTGGCCGATGATCCGCTCGGCGGCGGCGCTGCTGACCGACCTGCACGAGGTCGCCGAAGCGCGCCTGTCGAGGCGGCCCGAACCCGGCGCCGTAGTGCCGACGCTGGGCGCCTGAGTCGTCCTCAGCGCGGCTGCTGCGGCGGCTGGCCCGGGGCCGACGCGGCCAGCGGCACGCCGTAAGCGGGCGGCGCGACAGCCTGCGGCGGCATCTGCGCCGTGGTGCCCGGCGGGTTGCCGCCCAGCACGACGGGCGATGGCGCCGCGGGCGGCAGCGAACCGGTCACAGGCGCGGCCGGCGGCACGATCTCGAGCACCTGCGCCGGCGCCTGGCCCGCCACGCCGAGGCTGGCCGTGCGGGTGCCGACGCGCAGCAACCGCAGCTCGCCATCGACGACGGCCCCGACGCGCACGGTGCGCGTCACGCCATCCACCTCGATCAGCGCGACGCCTTCGCCGGCGTCCGCCGCCCGGGCGTTCTTGGGCGCGACGACGCCGATCAGGCGCAGCCGCGTGGAGACGGCCATTTGCGGCTCGGGCGCGGGTTCCGGAGGCGCGACACCGAGCAGCCGGCCCAGGTCGACCGCGGGCGACTGCCCCTCGCCGACCGGCAGCGCCGACGCCGGCATCGCCAGCGGGCGAGCCAGCAGTTGCACCCCCCAGTAGGCCACCGAGCCGCCCAGCAGCAGCCACACCGTAAACGTCGTCAATCGAGCAAGCATCGCCACATTATGATGGCGAGCTCACTGCAGCTACTGCGCTTCCACGCCCCTGACATGCGACGCTCCTCCCTCGCCCGCGGCTTCACGATGATCGAGATGCTGGTCGTGCTCGTCATCATCGGCGTGCTGGCCGCCCTCGTCGTGCCGAACGTGATCGACCGCGCCGAGGATGCCCGCGTCAGTGCCGCCCGGACCGACGTCAGCATGCTCATGCAGCAACTCAAGGTCTACAAGCTCGACAACCAGCGCTATCCCAGCGGCGAGCAGGGCCTGGACGCCCTCGTGCACAAGCCCACCGTCGGCACGCCCCCACCGAACTGGAAGCCCTACATCGACAAGCTGCCCAACGACCCCTGGGGTCACCCCTACCAGTACGCCAACCCCGGCGTGAAGGGCGAGGTCGATGTCTACAGCTTTGGCGCCGACGGCCGCGCCGGCGGCGAGGGCCGTGACGCGGACATCGGCTCCTGGCAGTAAGCCCCGTCGCGCGGCGGGCGGCTTCACGCTGATTGAACTGCTGGTCGTCGTGGCGCTCGTCGCCATCACGAGCGCGGCCATCAGCCTCGCCCTGCGCGACCCGGCCGAGATGCAACTGCAGCGCGAAGCCCAGCGCCTGGCCGCGCTGCTGGAAGCGGCGCGCGCCGAGAGCCGCGCGTCCGGCCTGGCCGTGCGCTGGATTCCCAAGGGCGCCAAGACCGGCGACGACTTCCGCTTCGAAGGCCTGCCGGCCTCGGTGAGCCTGCCCACCCGCTGGCTGGGCGAGCCGGTGGCTGTGCAGATCGAGAACGGTCCGGGCCTCGTGCTCGGCCCCGAGCCCGTCATCCCGGCGCAGCGCCTGCGCCTGTTGCTGGGCAGCCAGAGCCTGACCCTCGGCACCGACGGACTCGGCCCCTTCGACACCGTCACGCCGCAATGACGCGCAGGCATGATCTCGGCTTCACGCTGATCGAGGTGCTCGTCGCCCTCGTCATCGTCGCCACCGCGCTCGGCGCCGGCATCAAGGCCGCCGGTGCGCTGACCCACAACGCCGAGCGCCTGACCGTCATGAGTTCGGCACAGTGGTGCGCCGAGAACGCGCTGACCGAGCTGCGCCTGACCCAGCAATTCCCCGACATCGGCGAATCGCCCTTCGCCTGCGAACAGCTGGGGCGCAGCTTCGGCGGCAAGCTGCGCGCCAGCCCGACGCCCAATCCACTGTTCCGCCGCGTCGACGTCGATGTCGCCGACGACGAGGGCCGGCCACTGCTGACGCTGTCCACCATCATGGGCAAGCCACCCCTATGAGGGCAGCCCGCGGATTCACCCTCGTCGAGGTGCTGGTCGCCCTGGTCGTCATGGCGACGATGGCGGCCATGGCCTGGCGAGGCATCGACGCCCTCGCCCGCAGCCGCGAGATCGCGCAACAGCGCCTGGCGCAGACGGCGCGTCTGCAGACCGTGCTGGCGCAATGGGAGGTAGACCTGCGCGCCGTGCAGGACAGCCACAGCACCATCCCGCCGGTCGCTTTCGACGGCGGCAGCCTGGTGCTGACGCGCCAGGCCGCGGAAGGCCTGCAGGTCGTCGTCTGGCGGCTGCGCGAAGGCAGCCTGTGGCGCTGGGAAAGCCCCGCCCAGCGCCGCGTGCAGGACCTGGCCGACCAGCGCCAGCGCGGCCTGCAG